>Ga0190293_1000161_pt1 | contig 23617 bp, 22 predicted proteins | sample 48693001_MG_FD_161671 | JGI IMG/M metagenome (GOLD analysis project Ga0190293, IMG submission 161671) | Hydrothermal vent microbial mat bacterial communities from Southern Trench, Guaymas Basin, Mexico - 4869-30-0-1_MG | ecosystem: Environmental > Aquatic > Marine > Hydrothermal vents >...
AAAAACAATCGAAGTTGTTGATGCAATGGCTTACCAGATCGCAAAAGATGCCGGTGCGATGGCGACAGTAGCAAATGGTAAAGTTGATCGTATCCTAATTACCGGAGGAATGGCAAACGCAAAGTTCCTTGTTAAACTAATAAGTGATAGAATAGCATTTATAGCACCTGTTAAACTATATCCCGGGGAAGATGAAATGAAATCTCTCGCCGAAGGAGTTGCCCGGGTATTGAAAAAGGAAGAAATATTCAGAAATTATTAAAATGGAATCTATAAGGGAAAGGCAGAGAAAATTTGAAGCTTTGATCCACAAAACAGAAGGGAGAATTGAAGCTCTTAAAACTGAGTATAATTTATTCTTTTCAGGTGAAGTAAAGATCCCGCCAGAGAAAGAAAGAGTAAATATTGAAAAAGTTATAAGGGATATACAATCAAAAGATCTGAGGTCAGGCAAATTGGATTTCCTTCTCCAGAATTTATCTTCAAGATTTTATCTCTATAACAATATGTGGCTTAAAAAGTTGAATCAACTTGAGCTCGGCACTCTCAAGAGACCATCAAAAACTCCGAAGTATGATAAAAAGATCCCCTCAAAGGATGTCAGCAAAAATTCAACTGTCTCACTTAATAACGAAGGATCATTTGAATCTCTTTATAGTGATTATGACAAGATGATTAAAAAAAGTGACAAAAGTAAAGGAAAATCAAAAGATGATCTGATAAATTCAATTAAGCTAAAAATGATATCTGCAAATATTATAGATGCAAACATCAATCTTTCTTTTATTGACGGAAAAGTAAGGATAAAAATAAAGAAATAAAGTTCAGCCTACAACCAGCAATGGGGTCAAGTCTTCGTTTGACGTTTCAGCGAGAAGGGATACAGTTCGAAACATGAAACGAAGACTTGACCCCATTGCTTATTGATAAAGTATTTCAACAGTATTTTTACCGGTTATTTTTTCTATATCATTTTTCATTGTAATTGTCGGCTTAAGACTCCCGGATTTGATTACTACTCTTTCTCTATTTTCCTTTAATATAACGAGATATGTGGGAGTAGAATCAGTGTGATTTTCCATTTTTTTCTTTAGCTCTTCTGAGAATTCATCATTCAGAATCGAATAATCTATATTGATCATAATCTTTCGAGCCCTTTTTTTAAGAAGAGTCTCAAGTTCGATCAATTCCTCAACATAAATGTTTTTATTCATATCCCCGTTATCCGGGATTCTCCCTTTTAGATAGTAAGGAAAATCAAGCTTCAACTCTTCCTTGATCTCATCCCAGTTAACACGCTCATCATTTCCATTATTTCTGAATCCATTTCGCCGGGGCTTTGAAAAGATAAGAAGTTTGATCCTTCCGGAAAGATCTTCAAAAAACAACTCCCCGTAGAATGTTCCTTTCTTGGATTTTCGTTGTTTAAAAGAAGTAACGACTCCACCGATCCTTACGATCTCCCCCCTGAACTCCCCTGAATTGATAGATGAAATATTTGTATTAGAAATTTTCTTGATCTCTTTTTTATATTTTTCTATGGGATTCAGGCTGATGTACATACCTGCGATCTCTTTTTCCCACTGGATCATTACTGCTTCTGTCCACTCATCAACATCAAGGTGTTCCCTTGAAATTATTATTTTTTCAGTATCATCGTCAGCAAAAAGTGATCTTTGATTTTTCATTCGCCTTTTGTCAATTAGTGCCGACTGGTGAATCACCTCTTCAAGGCTGTTAAACAAAGTACTTCTTTTTATTCCGAAACTATCAAGTGCACCTGCTTTAATAAGGCTTTCTATAACTGCTTTGTTGGTTTTTGACAGATTGCTCCTGACTATAAAATCTGAATAACTTGTGAATTCCCCATCATTTATCCTTACATCAAGAAAACTTCTGATCGCCTTATCACCTACGTTCTTCAGTCCTTTAAGTCCATATCTTATTGAGCCGGCAGATTCCACTCTGAACTTCTCAAAACTCTTGTTTATATCCGGAGGCAGAATTTCAATCCCCATTTTTCTACACTCGGAAATATACTGTATGATCTTGGAGTCCGTAGAAGATTTGTCTGATTCGGATGTAAGCAAGGATGACATGAAGTAGACGGGGAAATGAACTTTCAGGTAAGCGGTCTGATATGCAAGATTAGCATACGCTGTAGAGTGGGATTTGTTAAATCCATATTGAGCAAAGGTACTCATTTGTAAAAAAAGTTCTTCTGCTTTTTTTTTATTGAATCCCCTTTTAACCGCACCCTCCATAAAATCTTTTTTTACTGCCGGAAGCTTCTGGACCTGCTTCTTACCCATGATCTTTCTCATTTCATCAGCTTTACTCATAGGGAATCCTGCAATAACCTGAGAGATCCTCATGACCTGCTCCTGAAAAACGATTACTCCATATGTGTCTTTCAGGATATCCTCGGTTTCATCGAATATATAGGTCACTTTTTCTTTCCCGATTTTCCGGTTGACATAAGTATCTGCCATGCCGGTCCCAAGAGGCCCTGGCCTGTACAGTCCATTAAGCACTACCAGATCTTCGAATTTTTGGGGTTTGGACATCTTTAAATAATCCCTCATCCCGGAACTTTCAAACTGAAATATCCCATCTGTATATCCGTCCCGAAATAATTGAAATGTTTTCTTGTCATCAAGGGGGATTGTCTGCAGATCCAGATCTTTTTTCTCTATTTCCTTAATTGAGATTAGTATGTTCTTAATAATAGTAAGGGTTTTCAGGCCCAGGATATCCAGTTTTAGTAATCCGATCTGCTCAACTTCTTCTTTTTCAAATTGAGTAACGATCTTATCCTTGGCTTTATATAAAGGCATAAATTCTATAAGTTTTTTTGGCGCAATAACAACACCGGCTGCATGCATCCCTGTGTTTCTAATATTATTTTCCAGTTTCAGGGCATAATCTATTAATCTTGGGGCCGCTTCCATCCTTTTTATTTCTTTTTGCAGCTCCTCATTATTTTCCACTTCTTCCCGCAAGCTCACATTCGGAGTTTCAGGGATCAGTTTGGCAAGTTTGTCCACATCTCCAAGAGGTACTTCAAGAACCCTTCCAGTATCTCTGATCGCCATTTTTGCTTTCATTTTTCCGAAAGTAACTATTTGGGCAACATTCTCCTCGCCATATTTATTTCTGATATAATCAATAACATCTTCCCTGCGCTCAGGGTCGAAGTCCAGATCTATATCCGGCATTGATATTCTCTCAGGATTCAGGAATCTTTCAAAAATGAGATCATACTCGAGGGGATCAATACTGGTTATTCCCATCACATACGATACGAGACTACCGACAACAGACCCCCTTCCGGGGCCAACGAGGATATCATTCTCTTTAGAGAACCTGATTATGTCCCATACTATAAGAAAATAGCTGGGAAATTCCATCTCCCTTATCTTCTCTATCTCATATTCCAGCCTTTTCTTATAAACGGCCAAATCCTTCCCCTCTTTCTCAAGTTTCTCCTTAATATCCTCAAAACCTTCCCAACAAATTTTTTCAAAATATTCATCTATTGAAAAATCATCCGATACCCGGAACTTCGGAAGAAAATACTCACCAAGCCTGAATTCAAAATTACACTTTGCCGCAATCACAAGAGTATTATCTATTGCCTCAGGATAATCACCGAAAAGTTCTTCCATCTCCTCTGTAGATTTCAGATACATTTCATCGGTCTCTTTTTTCATTGCCCTTTCGGTATTACTTAAGACTTCATTTGTTTGAAGGCAAATAAGAATTTCACGCGCATCCGAATCAGATCGGTTGTTATAATGGACATCATTTGTGGCCACAAGAGGAATTGAAAGATCTTTAGCTAATTCTACAAGTTTAGGTAACACCTGCACCTGCTGGGAGAGGCCATGATTCTGGATCTCTATATAAAAATCTTCACCGAATACTCCTTTATACCACTCTGCGGCTTTATAGGCTTCTTCCTCTTTACCTCTTAAAAGGTTGTATGGGATCTCTCCCTGAATACATGAAGATAAAATAACAAGCCCCTCACTGTATTTTTTAAGAATATCCTTATCGATCCGGGGTTTCCGGTAGAACCCTTTAATAAATGAAATTGAGATCAACTCAGAAATGTTTTTATAGCCGACATCATTCTTTACCAGCACAACGAGGTGGTGATAGTTTACTTCACCACTACCCCGTTTGGGCCTGTGATCAATATCAAATGGAGAAATATACATTTCCGATCCGATAATAGCTTTGATCCCGTTTTTTTTCGCTTCATTAAAAAAATTTACTGCACCGAGAATGTTTCCATGGTCTGTAAGAGCAACCGCCGGCATATTGAGTTCTTTAACTTTTTTTATAAGATCGGATATCTTTTGATTTGAATCAAGGAGACTGTATTCAGAATGGAGATGTAGATGGATAAAGCTTTTCATTCACTCCCACTCGATCGTTCCGGGCGGCTTTGACGTGAGGTCATAAGTAACCCTGTTGATCCCTTTCACTTCGTTAACAATGCGATTCGCAACCTTTGTCAGAAAATCCGGCGGTGCCGGATACCAATCCGCAGTCATTCCGTCAACACTCTCTACAAGACGTATAACGGCCACATTCTCATAAGTCCGGACATCCCCCATCACTCCAACGGTTTTTACGGGTAACAATACTACAAATGATTGCCACACCTTATTATACAGATCGAATGAATCAAGCTCCTCTTTTAGTATTGCATCAGCTTCCTGTAGTTTTTCGATTTTCTCTGGAGTAATATCACCGATCACTCTTATAGCAAGTCCCGGTCCCGGAAAAGGGTGACGCATTATAAATTTTTCATCCAGGCCCAACTCTCTTCCGATATCCCTGACCTCATCCTTGAATAATTCTCTGAACGGCTCAACAAGCTTCCAGTGCATCTTTTCGGGAAGCCCCCCGACATTGTGATGGCTCTTTATTGTAGCAGAAGGCCCTTTGACAGAGACAGACTCTATCACATCCGGATAAAGTGTCCCTTGAGCAAAAAACTCCACTTTGCCGATCCTGTCCTCTACAGTTGAAAAAATTTCAATGAAAGTTCTCCCGATTATTTTTCGTTTCTCTTCCGGTGATGTGATACCCTTTAATTTCTCCAGAAAAATTTTCCCGGCATCAATCCCTGTTACATCAAGGCCCAGCTCGTTCCGGAATCTTTTCATAAGAGTGACAAATTCATTTTTCCTGAGAAGTCCCGTATCGACAAAAACAGGAGTGAGTTTTTCCCCGATAGATTTTTTTAATAGTAAAGCAAGAACTGTTGAATCCACTCCTCCGCTGAGGCCAAGTATAACTTTTTTATCTCCTACTATTTCTTTTATCTTTTTTATCGAGGAAACAATAAAATTTTCCATATTCCAGTTCCTGACAAGTCCTGAAATGTCAAAAAGGAAATTGGAAATTATCTTATTCCCGTCCTCAGTATGGACAACTTCCGCATGGAACTGGATCCCGTAAATTTTTCTTTTAGAAGATTCTATAACTGCAATTTCGCTATTATCTGTTTTACCTGTTACAGAAAAATCATCGGGAAATTGAGTGATCTTATCGCCATGGCTCATCCAGACCTTTCCAGCCGGACTTACACCTCTCAGCAATTCGCTTTTCCCCATAATTTTCAGATTTGCGAGGCCGTATTCCCTTTCTCTGGCAGATTCCACTTTCATCCCTGAAAAATATGCAAGCAATTGAAGTCCGTAACAAATACCGAGGATAGGCAACCCAAGATCCATAATCCCCCGGGAAGGTTTCGGGGCATCCTCTTCATAGACACTGGAGGGGCCGCCAGACAGGATCAATGCTCCCGGCTCCCTGTTTTTGATTTCACTCAGTTCAATATTATACGGAATGATCTCACAATATACTCCCAACTCTCGCACACGACGGGCGATAAGCTGTGTATACTGGGACCCGAAATCTAAAATTAATACACTTTTTCCAATCATTTAAATCCTTAGATATAAAACGGGGAAGATTACAATAACTTTAAGAGTCCGGATGTGATCATACCGAAAATAATTCTCGAAGCATCAAATATATTGATACCGGATTCATTTGAGATCTCAGATATGCTTCTTCTCCCATCGATTTTTGAGATCACCAACCACTCTAAAGTGGATAATGATATTTTCCTTCTCTCACCTTTGTCTATCTCACTGAATGTAGGAACTGAATCTATCGAACCGATCTTTTTACGTAAAAGTTTCCATTCATCGATCCTTCTTGCAGAATCCATAAGAAGAGAAGTGACAGATTTTGTAATGGAAGTCTCTACATCAAAATGGGACTCCTCAAATTCAAACTCACCCTTTCCCCAGGAAATCAGGGTAAAGACAGCATCTTCACCTTTGAAGTTAGCTACTTCCGCATGATTAATAGTCCCCTGGTTAACATAAATGTAACCCTTTTCTCCTGTGTTTTTACTCAGAACAAATCTTCCGCTCTGTCTGGAGTTAGAGACAAGCTGCATAATATCAGCCAAATTAATAGAATCTAGTGAACCTTTTAAACTCATGATAGAATAATTATATAATCTGAAGCATTTTTGTCAATATAAAAACAAACTTTTTACCATTTTTGATTTTTTTCAATTTCTTTTTCACCTCTCGCATCAGCTGGTTGAAAAATACCTCTTATTAAATTAAAATATCATTATGGAAAATAAAGTGGAAAATGTTGGAGATTTTTTCGTTGATAAGGAGAACGACCTTTCAATAGAGGACAAGTGGGATAAACTTTTTGACAGCTGGCTTGAAAAAGTTGATAAAGAAAAACAGATGCTTAATCTGTTCGAACTTAAGCTCTGGCTTGAAAGTACTGAAGAATACATGTCATCAAGTTATTTTGAATCAATAGTTTTCAAATTTCAGCAGCTTGGAAACAGAAATTACTATACATATCTCACAACTTTTTCCAAGATTCTGAGCAAAATATTGGACCTGCTGAAAGACCTCGACTTTAAAAAGGACAAGCATCTTATAAATTTTGAGGAGTTTATTGTTGAAAAAACCCTTGAAAAGTCCAGCAAGAAAAGGTTCCCGTCATTAAAAGATGTCAGCGAACCGGAATCATGGTTCTTCAGTTTAAGGACATTTCTATTAAACATTAAGATCATTGCCAATGAACTTTCCAAAAGTGATATGATAACTCAAAGAACATTTTTTTCATTTACAAAACTATATCATAAAGAATTATTGTTAAATCCAATAATAATTTCTCTGCTTAACGGCAAATTTGTTCCTAAGATGGATAAAATATATCAGAAAGATATATCAGATATAATTTCCGGGATCAAAGATAAAAAACTGAAAAAAAACACCGGGATTCTATATATTCTGGCGTTTCGAACACTAAAAATAAATAATTTCATCGAATTGAACCTTAAAAAGAACAGAGAAATAAGCATCACAATTCCCCTTATACTCGCATTAAAAAAGAATGTTGATTCTGTTCACGACTTTTACAAAAGACATTTAAAAAATTCTTTCGTTACCCCCAGATGGACAACCAAAGATATTAAAAACCTTGACAGGGCATTTATGGCAATGTCTCAGGAATATAAAAAGGTCTATGAAACTGAATTCAAGAATTTTTTTGAAAAAGATCCTGAAAAGATCAGTAAACGTGATATGCTCAGAAATATTGTGAATATTTCTGACAATGCAATTCAGGAACTTATTGAAAATGTTTCCAGAATGTTTGATCCTCAATTTGAATGCTCCTCAATTTTTGAGAACTATGTATCCCGAAATCAAAAAGCTGCCGGATTAAAAAAAAAACTGATAAATCTGCATTCTAAAATAAATGACCATTTTTCAGACCCGAAAAACATCACCCAAAGTGATATCTTTTTTGAACTTAATCAGTTTATTGAAACAGATCTGAATTTTCTCCTTTATAAAGATTGGAATGAATTTCTGAAACACTACGACAATCTGCAGAAATCTGATTTTTCATCAAATTTCAGAGTAAACTTAAAGGATTTTCACTTATATCTTACAAAGATTCTGGAAGAGATCGTCGACAAGAAAATTTAGAATATACGGAGGAAATTTTGAATATAGAACAAACTTTTGTAATGATAAAGCCTGACGGCGTTCAAAGAAAACTGACCGGAGAGATAATCTCCAGATTTGAAAAGAAGGGTTTGAAAATTGCAGCAATGAAGATGCTTGTAATAGGTAAAGAAATGGCCGAACAACACTATTCGGAACATAAGGGAAAAGCCTTTTATGAATCACTTATTAATTTTATAATTTCCGGGCCTGTAGTTGCATTTATCCTAGAAGGCCCCGGTGCTATAAGTATTGTTAGAAAACTTGTAGGTGCAACCGACCCTGCAAATGCAGAACCCGGCTCTATCCGGGGTGATCATGTGATTTTTACTACTTATAATATAATTCATGCATCTGATTCAGTAGATTCATCAGAGCGTGAAATATCTCTATTCTTCAAAAAGGAAGAGATCCACAATTATTCCCTTGAAATTGAAAAATATCTTTTCCCATCTTAATTCCATATGAAAGATGAGCGGATCTTAGTAATTCTAAACCCCTCTGCAGGTGTGGTTTCAAAGGATGTTGCAGCTTCATATATCTTTAAAAAACTCATGCAGTATTTTAAAACCGTTTCTCTTATTAATTCAAATTCTCCGGAAGATGGATATGGAATTGCCAAAAATGCAAAAAGTAATTTTGATATTATTGCGGTGTTTGGTGGTGACGGCACCATAAATTCAATAGCTTCTGCTCTGGTTGGCACAGACAAGACACTCGGAATCCTTCCCGGCGGTTCCGGGAATGGCCTGATCAGAAATCTGAATATCTCTTTGTCATGGAGGCAGGCCCTCGATACGCTTATACATGGAAAAGATAAATATATTGATATCGGGAAGATCAACAACTCTTATTTCTTCAATGTTGCCGGTGTCGGCCTTGACGGCATGATCTCAAAAAAATATAACACAGAAACAAAATCGAGAGGAATGGCACCCTACATTTATTATGCACTAAAAGGATATTTTGAAATGCCGACATTTAAGGTCCGGATCGTTAGCGATAATACTAAATTTGATGAGGAGGTGGCATTGATCGCTTTTGCAAATTTCCCTCAGTATGGAGGAAATGCGATCATAGCACCTTATGCTGATCCATATGACGGAATGCTGGATATCTGTATTATCAGGAAATTTAAAATCGTGGAAAGTGCTCTTATACTTAAGAATCTTTTTAACGGGAATATAGACAAGCTCCCCTTTTATAAAACATTTAAATTTAAAAAAGTCTCGATTATTTCATCAAATAAGGAAATTCCCTCTACGATAGATGGAGAATATGGAGAAGACAGTAAAAACTTTGAAATAGAAATAATTCCGAACAGTATCAGAATCCGAATCCCTTAAAAAATAAAAATATAAAGAAATGGGAGACCAACTTGTCGTTAGTCTCCCATCATTTTATATACTTAATTAAATATCTTAGTTTCCGGAAGTACCTTGCTCAGTAACCAGACCTATAACCTCGATCTCTGCGTTTTTGATCAGGTTCATAATATCAACAACCTTGCCATATTCTAGATTGATATCTGCTTTCAAAAGAACTTTACTTTCAGCTTCCGGGGAATCCTCAAGAATAGCTTGTATCATTCCGACAAGTTCGGAGATATCAACAGGCTTATTATCAAGTTCAATGGTTCCGTCCAGTTTCAAAGCAACTTCTGTCATGTTACCCGGTTCCGGCTGTTCCTGATAATTCAAAGTTTCCGGCAATTTAACATTTGCCCCTTTCTGAACCATCGGAGTGATCACCATGAAGATGATCAAAAGAACCAGCAAAATATCACACAGGGGTACTACATTAGGTTCTGATAGTGCTGAATCTGACCCTGTTACGCCGCCGCCCATTTTCAGGCTCCTTTACGTTTTAATTTAATAAAGTGATCAATAAGTTCTGATGAAGCGTTTGCCATTTCACCGGTAAAGATATCAACTTTATTCAACAATGAGTTGAAGAACCAAACAGCTATAATAGCAACTCCGATTCCGACTCCTGTTGAAATAAGTGCTTCAGCGATACCAGCAGCAACAGTTCCGATTCCACCAGATCCTGAAATAGACATACTCTGGAATGAATTGATGATTCCGAAAACAGTTCCGAATAGTCCTACAAACGGAGCAGTAGAACCAACTGTAGCCAATACATTAAGTCCTCTCTTGAACTCATGTACTCCCTTTATTGTTGCTCTTTCAATAGCTCTCTTTGCAGACTCGACCTGTTCAATATATGATGCTTTTGCATCTTCCTGGAATTTTAATTCATTCAACCCTGCAACAAGAACTTTAGCAAGATGACTGTTTTTAAATTTAATATCTGATGCTAATTTTATTGATTCCTCAATTTTTCCTTCCTGCCAAAGTTTCCCAATCAATCGTAATAGAGTATTTGACTGTTTCTTGGCCTTCTGGTAATAAATGAGTCTTTCAACACCTACTGCTATTGTCCATATAGACATAAATAACATAATCAGAACTACCATCTTCACGAGGAAGCCCATGTGGCTCCAAAGATAAGTTAATTCAAATGACATAATATACCTCCTGTATTGTGTTTAATTATTGCCTTTGCAAATTAAATTTTATTATAACCGTAAATCTAACCGGTTTTGGGATTCCGTTAAAGATATAAGGCTCGTATACCCATTTATAAATTGCTCTGACTGCAGCCTGATTCAATAATGGATGTCCACTTACAACTCTAACATTTTTAACTCTTCCGTAAATGTCAGTAACAGCTTCAAGTACAACATTATGCTGAATTCTTGCCCTCAGAGCAACAGGTGGATAAAGGGGCTTGACCTTTTTGATCAGTGTGGGCTCTTTAACTCTTGTAACGGCCATACTGTTCAGGTCAGCAGATCCGGGACTACCGAGAACTCCGCCGACAACTCCACCTTCGACTCCGCCTTCGACTCCACCTTCGACTCCTTCATCAAAACCGAAATCAGTGATCTCTTCTTCTTCGATCTCATCAGGAATTTCAATCGGAGCAACAAGTCTTCCTGAAAGTATCGGCTGATTTTCTGTTTCATTCTTATCTTTTTTCTTATCAGCTTTACTTTTAGTCTTCTTTTTTGCTGCGGGTGGTGGCGGCGGCGGTGGTGGCGGTGGTGCTGATGTCATAAAAACGTTAAACACCTTTACTTCAGGCAGATTTGAATCTGCGTTCATTAAAGGAACTATTATCACTGCTAAAATAAGCAATCCATGCCCAATAAGAGATGCAGGGAGTGTCATCCACTGCTTTGTGGGCTTCTTATTTCCACTAGACTCAAATAAAGATTCACCAAACATTGTTACCTCCCATACAATAGGATTTCATGACCCAATATATAATAAAAACGGTTAAAGTTCAAGTATTATTTATTTTTTTTACCCATAAATTGCTTCTCCCATATTTTCAGCCATGCACATGATTGAAATATCGAAGAGAAGGTACCGGTAATGACACCGACTATCAATGTGAAAGAGAAGGCATGTATGACTTCTCCACCAAGAAAGAACAGGGAAAGAACTGTTGCAAGTGTTGTCCCTGACGTAACTATCGTCCTGCTGAGAGTTTGATTTACACTTTTATCAAGTATTTCTTCAGCGTTATTACGCCTCATACCTTTTAAATTATCTCTGACCCTGTCAAAAATAACAATTGTATCATTAAGAGAGTATCCGACAATTGTCAGGATCGCTGCAACTACTGACAGGGAAAACTCAACATTAAAGAAGAGGATGAAAGACAATGCTATAAAAATATCATGCGCAAGTGTAATAACAGCAGCTAAACCGAATATCAACCTGAATCTGAAACCGATATAAACAAGCATCCCCATCAGAGCCCATATTGTGGCAAGAGTTGTCTGCTGCCTCAGTTTATAACCAACCTGTGAACCTACAAAATCAACACTAAGGAAAGTGAAATTTCCAAAATAGGTTTTTTCTTTTAAAAGGGTCACTACCCTTTTTTTCAGTCCGAGTGTCTCGATGTCTGCAATCCCGGAAATAAGCCCGGTCGAAGTCCCTTTTTTAAGAAGGTTTATCTTCCCTGCACTTTCAACTGCATCATCAAGTGAAATACCACCGGATGCGATAAAATCCGTGATCTTTTTAAGGGAACTATTATTAAGATCTATCTTGCCTTCTGAAATATGGATTTTTTCCTCTTCTGTATGGAATTGCTTTCTCATCATGATGGTTATCTCTTCATGACGGCTGATATCTCCACCTTCTTCCTGATTTTCCCTTGCCTCAAGGCTCTGGATGGTTTTAATGAAAAACTTATTCTCATCTTTGCCAACCCTGGTTATTTCAGATTTCGCCAGCCCTATATCCTGAAGAGAACTCCTGAGGTCACCAACCGATATATTTTCCCTGAAACTGACTTCAACCATTGTCCCACCGGTGAAATCAACCCCGAGATTAAACCCTTTGGTATAGTAAGTGAAAATGCCCGCAATCATTATAAGGCCGGATATGGCAAAAGCCATCCACCTTTTATTCATAAATTTAAAATCAGGATCTTTTTTAAATATTCTCATTATTCAACTCCAATTAAATACTAACTTTTTTGATCTTTCTTTTGCCCGAATAAACCAGATCAAAGATTACTCTGGAAACAAATACAGCTGTGAACATACTTGCTATGATTCCGATCATCAATGTTACTGAAAATCCCTGTATCGGCCCGGTCCCGAACTGGAACAGAAATACAGCTGCAATTATTGTTGTCAGGTTGGCATCAAAAATAGTTACAAATGCTTTTTTAAATCCTGAATCTATCGCCGATTTCGGAGCTTTTCCGGCCCTCAGATCTTCCTTTATCTTTTCAAAGATCAGGACATTGGCATCAACCGACATACCTATCGTCAGAATAATTCCGGCGATACCGGGGACAGTAAGTGTAGCATCGAAGTAGGACATAACACCCATAAGGATAATCAGATTGAATATAAGTGCAATAACAGCGTTTATTCCGGCGCCTCTGTAAAAGAACAGCATGAATACCATAACTAAAATAAGGCCGATAATTGAAGCATAGAGCCCTTTCCGGATAGAATCAGCGCCAAGTGACGGACCGATGGTCCTTTCTTCCAGATATTTTAAAGGAGCAGGTAATGCACCGGATCTTAATACCAGCGCCAGATCATTTACTTCTTCAATTGTATATGAACCGGTGATTATATTGTCATATGAAAGGACGTCATTAATAGTTGGTGCCGTTTCTATCCTTTCGTCTAGAACAACAGCCATTCTCTTTCCTATATTTGCCGAAGAAAATTTTCTTATCTTACCGGCTCCCTGAGAATTCAGTGTAAAACTGACTGCAGGCGCGCCGTAGCTGTCCTGACCTCTCTTCGCGCTCTTGAGGTCTTTGCCGCTTATAACGGTAGATGATTTCAGGATATAGTATCCTTTATCCATCCTCCGCGGATTAGTCTTGAATATCTTCATGTCATCCGGCATGACGCCACCCTGATCATTCATGGCATCCTCTTCGGTTGCAAAGGGGCCGGATACAACTGCGCGAAACTCAAGCATAGCTGTATTCTTGATAAGCCCTTTCACCCTTCCCGGATCATCAACACCCGGAAGCTGAACAAGAATCTTGTCTCCGCCACCGAGCCCTATCTTCTGGATTGCAGCATTTGAGACACCAAACTCATCTATCCTGTTCCTGATTGTCTCAATTGCCTGATCTATAGAAAGATCTCTCATCCTCATTTCAACATTAGGGATCAGAGATAGCGTTATCTGTGTTCCTGCAAAAATATACTCATAATCCTTGAACTCATCATCAAGGATATCCTTAACCATTCTCTCATCATCCAGGGATATTCCATACACTTCAGCTTTGTTTGTCCCTACTCTTCTTACAGTTTCATATTTGATACTTGACTCTTTTAGAAGGGTCTTTAATTGTTCAATACTCTGCTCTGTCTGGATCTCAATAGCTTTGTCAGCCTGGACCTCAAGCACCAGATGCATTCCGCCTTTAAGATCAAGGCCGAGGTTGATCTTTTTATCAGGTGGATAAAGCATCAGAATAGAGAATCCTATCACCAACACTATCAATCCGATCTTCCACATATTTGAATTATTCATTTTATTCTCCAGAAATTAAGGATTTATTATAACCGGGATCTATTTTCCTTTTCAGGATTTCGGAGCCTCTCCGCCTTTAGGGATCACAGCGGAAATAGATGTTTTTGTTATCTGAATCTTTGTGTTTTTATCAATCTCTACTTCGATCCTGTCCTCCAGTACTCGAGTGACTGTCCCGAATATTCCACCTGCAGTGACGACTCTTTCTCCACCTTTCAGTGATCCTATCAGTTCCTGATGTTGTTTCTGCTTTTTCCTGGAAGGCATTATGATTAAAAAATAGAAAATCACAAAAATTATTACGAAAGGAATCAAAGCGCTAATCATACTTGGTTGCTGTTGAGCAGCACCATCGGCTGCAGCTTGTCCGTATAAAAACATGGTTATTCTCCTTTATTGTATTTAAACAAGAATTTATCTCTAAATTCCAAGAATTTATCAGATTCAATAGAATATCTTATTTTTTGCATAAAATCAAGGTAGAAATAGAGGTTGTGAATGGAGTTAAGAATAGAAGAATTGATCTCCCGGGAGATATACAAGTGCCTCAGATATGCCCTTGAGAAATTTTTACATGTGTAGCATCCGCACTCTTTATCAACCGGCTCAAGGTCGAATTTGTGTTTTTCATTCTTGATCGCTATTTTTCCTGACCAGGTAAAAAGAGAGCCGTTCCTGGCATTTCTTGTGGGCATTACACAATCAAACATGTCGATCCCGTTCTCAACTGCGAAAAGGATCTCTTCGGGAGTCCCTGAGCCCATCAGGTAATGAGGTTTGAGAGTATCCATTGCAGGGACAATATGTGAGATTATCCGAAGAAAATCCTCTCTGCTCTCTCCAACACTGAGTCCCCCGACGGCATAACCGTCAAATCCGATCTGAGACAATTTTTCAAGAGATTCACTTCTCATATCTTCATTAAGTCCACCCTGAATAATACCGAATTGCATATTCTCTCTTTTTCCGGTCTCAAGGAACCTTTCTCTTGCTCTTCCGGCCCATATCGTTGTTATATCGAGTGCAAATTTGTCCTCTTTATAAGTTGAAGGACTCGGTGCGAAATTATCAAGGACCATCTGAATATCAGAATCGAAGATGTTCTGGATATCAACGACTGATTCCGGTGTCAAAAAGAACTTCGACCCGTCCAGATGAGATTTGAACTCAACCCCTTTCTCTTCAACTTTGGAATTCCCCTGCAGGGAAAATATCTGAAATCCACCGCTATCTGTTAATATCGGTTTCTTCCACGAAATGAACCGGTGGAGTGATCCGGCCTTGCTTATCACCTCCATTCCGGGACGGAGGAAAAGGTGATATGTATTTCCGAGAATTATTGAAGCACCTATACTATCCAGAGCTTCAGCCGTAACTCCTTTAACTGCACCTGCTGTCCCCACCGGCATGAAAACCGGAGTTTCTATTTCACCGTTTTTTGTGGACAAGGCACCTGTCCTTGCCCGGCTCCCCCCTTTATCTGCTTTCTTCAACTTAAACATTGTTATCCCCATTTTTGACAATTTTAAAGATCTCTTCTGAAATACTGTCCGGTTCCACATACTCTCCCGAAATTTTCCCGTATTCACCTCCGGTCAGAGAGGATGGAGATACCATCGAAAAATCTATTTCCGGGAACTCACTTTCATAAGAAATGGTCAGAAGCTGAAGTCCGGCTTTGGCAATTGCATATGGAAGTATCTTCTTATACGGCATGATCTCGCCAACTCCATCAAATCCAACATTCACGACCGAATGGAGATTCCCCGATTTTAGAAGATAAGAAGTTATCTCGTTTGCTACTATCAGATTCCCATGAAGATCTGAGATCAGATCAGATGATGTGATATCTGCTGTACTTTTATATGTTATCGGCCCATAGTTGTTGATCAAAGCAATACATTGCCCCAATTTATCTTTGTTGCACTCAACAAACTCTCTTGTTTTTTCAATCGTTGAAAAATCTCCGTAAAGCCATTCACAAACATCTGAACCGGCGCCTTTGCTTTTGTTGTAGTGGGCATATACAAACCAACCGCCTTGGGTGAATTTCTGAACCAGACATTTCCCAAGAAGCCCTGACGCTCCGGTTATCAACACTTTATTCAATTTATTCACAAATGTTTCCTGCAATTATTGTTCTAATTTCCTGTCCTTTCCATAAACAACCTGAATGTGTTATCCATCAACATTGCTACTGTCATAAGTCCTACACCACCCGGAACAGGAGTGTAAAAAGAGGCTTTCTTAAATGCTTCAGGGTGAATATCTCCCGTGATCGCATACCCCTTTTTTTCAAATTTTTTGATCTCCCGAGGAGTGCAGAATTCTTCTGCATCTTCAAGGGTATCAACCCTGTTTATCCCGACATCAATAAGAATTGCTCCATCTTTAACCATATCAGCCTTTACAAAACCGGGACGGCCTATGGCCGAAACTATCATATCCGCTCCGGAGAGTATATCCGGTATATTTTTTGTCCTGGAATGGCAGATCGTTACAGTGGCATTTCTATTGGTCAGCATACTTGCCATCGGTTTTCCAACAATATAGCTCCGCCCCAGGACCACACAATTCATCCCGGTTACATCGATGTTGAACTCATCAAGCATTCTGACAACACCGGAGGGGGTACATGGATATATATTTGTCCTTCCCACCATTATCTTCCCGAGATTAACAGGATGAAATCTGTCAACATCCTTTTCCGGATCGATCATGTCAAGGTATTTCCAGGTATCAAATCCGTCAGGGAGAGGAAGCTGCACCAGTATTCCGTCCGTATTATTATCTTCATTAAGTTTGGAGATTACTGAAGCTAACTCTTCATCAGAGACCGAACTCCCGAGAAATATCACCTCAGATCTGAATCCCAGTTTTTTTGCTTTTTTCTCTTTACTTCTGACATAGATCGCTGATGCAGGATCATCTCCGACTATAACAACTGCAAGACCAGGGGGCCTCCCCGCTTTCTCAATTAGAGATGCTGATTCTATCCTGATATTTTCAAGAACTTTCGCTGAAATAGTTTTCCCGTCAAGTATTTCCATTTTCCCTCCGGATAAATACAGACCAATCCTTTATTATATCATTGTAAAACCTATCTTTGAAGCCTGGGTTGAATACGGTGAACTTCCTATCAGTCCAGCATGTGTGTTATCAGTCCTGACCTTAGTTTCGGTTCGAACCATGTACATTTCGGAGGCATGATATTTCCCGAGTCCGCAACATCGAACAATTCCTCGATGGAAGTGGGGTAAAGGGAGAAGGCCAACTTAAATTTTTTATTGTCAACAAGCTTTTCAAGCTCTTTTGTCCCTCTGATCCCTCCTACAAAATCTACCCTCTTATCTGTTCTGGGATTTGATATTCCCCATACATGATCGAGAGCATTATTCTGAAGGATCGCAGCATCGAGTGAATCGACAGGATGACCTGCCTCAAAACTGTCTGCTCTTGCTTTCAAAAGATACCACTTCCCGTCAATATACATGCAGAATTCTTTTTTATTTTCAGGTTCCTTCAGTTCAGTCTCTTCATAGGTGAATTTGTCAGAAAGTTTCAGGAACAACTCGGCTTTACACATCCCGTTCATGTCTTTTAGTACTCTGTTATAAGGAAGTATTTTCATCTGGTTGTGAGGGAATATCACAGAAAGGAAAAAATTGTATTCTTCATCACCTGTATGGCCGGGATTATCTTTTTCTCTCTCAAGTTTAATATTAGTACTTGAAGCTGACCTGTGATGGCCGTCTGCAACATAAAGAAATTCGATCTTTTCAAATGCCCTCTTTATTGAACTTATCATATCCTTATCTGTCACGAGATAAAGGATGTGATGAACCTCATCATCTGTTGTAAAATCATATTCAGGTTCCGATTCCATACATTTGTTCATCAGTCCGGTAATATTTTCCTTGTCTCTGAATGTAAGAAACACCGGCCCTGTGTTGGCATTCAGAGTTCTGATATGGCGCATCCTGTCTTTTTCTTTGTCCTCACGGGTCAATTCATGTTTTTTTATTTTGTCATCAATATAATCCTGAGCAGATGCACCGGCAACGAGGCCGGTCTGAGTATGACCCATCCATTCCTGCTGATAGATGTAAAAATATCTTTCGCTATCCTGGACCAGAATCCCTTCTTTTATGAATCTCGCAAAGTTCTCGGAAGCTTTCTCATAAACCTTATCTGAATAATGGTCGACATCTGCAGGAAGATCTATTTCAGGTTTAACAATATGAAGAAAAGAATACTCGTTGCCGGATGCAAAATCCCTTGCTTCCTCCGAGTTCAGAACATCATACGGCGGTGATGCAACTTTTTCTGCTAACTCTTTTTTTGGTCTTACTCCCTTAAAAGGTTCTATTCTGGCCATTTTTCCTCCGAAGAACAATTATAATCAAACAATCTGAAGTGTCAATATTTTCTTTTTGAATTGATATTTTTTTATTCGGATAATTAAGTTCTACACCTTTCTTTTCAATTCTGCTTTCAACTTATCATTTTCATCTGACAATTCCTTCATCCTCAACTCCCGGTCGATCGTCGCATTATAAAATCGTTCAAGATGTTTCACTTTCTCATTTAGCTCTTTTGTCTTCTCAGCAACTTCGGCCTCTAAACTATTTTTCAATTTTAGTATCTCTTCTTCAGCCTGCCTTCGAGCAGTGATATCCTCTCCAATAGAGATCAGCAAATGGTTCTCTTCGTCTCCTTTATACATTCCTGTTGACTGCCAGGAAATGATCCTGCGGTCTCCATTTTTTATCAGGATCGGATTTATATATGCGTGGAATTTCGTTCCCCATGCATCATCCCACACACTGATCATATCATCGACAATTTCGGAGGGGAAAAATATGTGAAACCAGTCCTGATCGATCATTTCTTTCTTCACGTATCCTGTTATTTTTTCAGCCCCTTCATTGAACAATTGTATCTTGTGATTTTTATCAAGGCCAATAATTATTGCATTGCTTGCATTGATGATACTCTCAGAAAAATCTCTTTGTCTTTTAAGGATCTCCTCATCCTGTTTCCTCTCGGTGATATCTCTGTACACAACACAGACAGCTGAAACGCTACCATCAGACTTGAATATGGGTGTAAGTATCGACTCTGAATACATAAGACTTTCCTTCATCATTGTTTTGTCCTGGAAATTAAGAACTTTCGCTGTATCAAATACCTGATCAATACGGTTCATCCACAAATGCATAAAGTCGGGGATATGTCCAAGTCCGTCACGAATGTTTTTCCCGATTACTTTATCTGCGGTTGTCCCCACATGCTCAATTGCGGCTTTGTTAGCATAAAGATAATTATAATCCTTATCCCAAATGAGGATACAATCTTTTGCTGATTCAAATGCAGCCCTGAATCTATCTTCACTCTCCTGGAGTTTTTCTAATAATTGATCGTTGCCTTTTTTTGCCATCATTAATCCTTTATATACAATAATAGTATTATTTTTTTCGTCTGCTTATTTTTCTTGCTAATTTCAACAATTGCCCCGGGACAGAGACTTTTTGATCGTATCTGATAAATTTTCATAATATTTTGACTATGATCTTTGAATCAGGTTCATCTGAATAATAATGAAATATAGTAATTTTTTCAAATCTTATGAAAACGAATTCTTGGAGTCAGTCACAATTATTTAGAAATTCATAAAAATTTATGTGATAATTCAATAAATGAAATATGTGTTATCTCTCGGAAGTAATAAAGGGGACAGGTACAAATTTATCAGGAAAGGAGTTGAGTTCCTGGACGGATTAGGAACGATCGTCTCCGAATCTTCTATCTATGAAACAAGCCCTGTAGGGATGAGAGTTCACGCAGGCCTGTTCCTGAACTCAGTTTTGATCCTGGAATCAGACATACAGCCTGATGATATGCTCCGGTCAATAAAACAATTTGAGCAGGTTACAGGCAGGGATCTGAAATATTCTCATCTGCAGTCGAGAGAGATCGACATAGATATTCTTTTTGCCGGTGATCTGATGATAAACACTTCAATTCTTACGATCCCACACGGGGAAATAAAAAATCGAAAATTTATTCTTGAGCCTCTGAACGAAATAATCCCCGATTATAAGCATCCGGATTCAGGAATGTCGATCAAAGAAATATTGAATAACCTGGAATCTGATGAGAAGGTCAGTCTGTATAAATTTCAGGGCAGGGAAAATATTTAAAATACTATTTCGAGAAAATCCTCTTCAAGAGTTTTCCCGGGATTCTCTATAATTCTCCCGACTTCTTTTCCATCTTTTAAAAAGATAAATGTCGGAACTCTTTCAACCTTCAACTCTTCATTATAATATTTATCTCCGGGATTTTTTCTCCCGACTGTATAATAATTGACGACAATACCTTTATCACCGATCTCATCTAATATCCTGATAAAAGGAGGGACATTGTTTTCAGAATCTCCACACCAGAAAGCGAAATAGACGTCAATAGCGTTTATCTTCTGTATTTTTGATCTTAGTATTTCAATTATTCCCGGATCGAAGGAATAATCATCATATATCTGTTTCCACAATGGCTTTTCAAAAATAGAATAACGGCCTGTCCTCTCTGCTGAAATCAAAATAACAGATAACAATAATAGTAATATAACAAATTTTCTCATCATACCATCCTGACATTGTGAATAATGAGTTTTACGGTGCCTTTTTTCCCGAGTGAAATTGCATCTCCATCCTCAAGTACCTGATCAGTGATCTTTATCCCGTTGAGATAAATCCCGTTAGTCGAATTGTGATCAATTATTTTCAGTTTATCCCCGGACCTGTAGAAAGAACAATGCAGCTTCGAGATTATTGGTTCAGCTATTATAATACCAACTTTAGAAGGATCCCGCCCGACACTGATTCCCTGATCGGACACTCTGTATGAAGATATTTTCTCTCCGTTAACAAGGACATCTATCTCATTAAAAACAGATTTTTTCTCTAAAACTTCAACAGGCTTTTCCCGGGAAATGTTTTCGACCATTGTTTCTTCCGGAAATGAATGAGGTGTATCACCCTTGAAAAATTCCTTTTTCCTTTCATAGCGCGGTTCAAACTTCTTTTTTTTAGAAAACCTCTCAAAAAATTTTTTGAACATGATTATACCCCTAAGATGTATTTATTGATAAAACTTGAAATAAATTTTTCCCCTTTCCTGCTCTTCCTTCTTAAAATAAATACATGCTTTTTTACCTTCCCCTTGACATAGAAAGAGATCTCTATACCGAAATTCCCTCTTCTTTTTTTAACAGCCTTTATCGTATCTGATGTGATAGCAAAACTATGCAAGCGCTTGGTCACAGAATTATATATGATCAGACCCTTTTTCAAGATTATCTGGCCGGAGCATCCCTTATTAAAAAATCCATGCCGATGATAAAATCTTAAAACAACAGATCCCCCTTTTTCAACAGAATTCTTCCAATATTCCTCTGCTTCCGGGAATTTCCCCTGAATGAATTTAATCTTTCCTGCAATAGAATACAGATCAGGATTTTTAACTCCTGATTCAATAAGTTTAAAAATACTCGACTCGGCTTCTTTAAAATTTCTCTGTTCAATAAGCTTCCTTAACCTGATAAACTCTGCTTCAAGGTTAACATCAGTTAATACCACTTTTGAATCTAAAGTATTTTTTTCCGGGGGAACCTGCTCTTCCATAAGATTTGTAATAGCCGGATCATCTACAATATCTTTTCTTTCCGCTTTTTTTTCTTCAGTTCTGACAGGTTTTTTTGTTTTTTTGTATATTGTCTTTTCAGGTTTTTTTTCAGGAAGATTTTCTATCACTTTGTCCCGTACCGGTTTTCTCTCAACAATTTCTTTTCCTACCGGATCAGAATTCTCTTCACTTTTTATATCATCTTTAGTTTCATCAGGTATGACAGGGTTTTGATCAACGATCTCTCCATGAATTATCAATTCAGCGCTTTTTAGCGGCGGAGTTTTCTCTTTCAGTACAAAGTAATAAAATGCTGCTCCAACAAGACAGGCAAACAGGGCGGACAAAACTCCAAGGAGAAGCTTTTTCCCTTTTTTAGCCTGACTCCCGATGATCTCGATCTTTGTTTGCTTACTATTTCCACTATTGGTAATAACAGTTTCGGATATCTTGTTCTCTATCTCCTCAATTGCTGCAAGCATCTCCGTTGCAGATTGAAATCTTTTTTCCGGTTTTTTTTGTAAAGCTTTCAGGATAAATTTTTCTATTTTTGAACCTATCTCAGGATTAAAGATCGAAGGCCTGGGAGGCGGAGTCTCAAGGTGAGCTTTCTGAACCTGAAAATCTGAATTAGTTTCTGAATCGAAAGGCACTTTCCCTGTTACCATCTCGAAGAAAGTTATCCCGACCGAGTAAAGATCAGATCTGAAATCTATATTCTCACCCATTATTTGCTCCGGTGGTGTATACCATGGAGTACCGAGAAGCATCCCTGTCTTTGTAAGTCCTTGCTTTCCGAAAACCTTTGCGATCCCGAAATCTGAAAGTTTTATCTGATTCTGATTATCAATGAGGATATTTGCCGGTTTTATATCACGATGTATTATATTTCTTGAATGAGAGTATTCCAGAGCCTTCAAGATCTGCTTTAAATAGTATACGGCATCACTTATAGATAACACATTCTGTTCCCTGAGCAGATCCCTTAAATTCTTACCATCAACATATTCCATTGCAATAACATTTTCGTTGTCAATCTTCGTGAAACTGAAAACAGTTACAATGTTAGGATGATTCATCTGCCCCTGGGTCATCGCCTCCACTTTAAACCTCTCCATAAGCTGGAAATTACTTGCAAGCTCTGAGTGGATGACCTTAAGTGCAACTTCACGATTGAGCATTGTATCAATAGCATAATAGATCGTACCCATACCGCCGCGCCCTATCTCTGCTTTTATCTGAAAATCACCTTGAGTTTGTCCGACCTTTATCATTATTTTACCGACATTTTATAAATTTTTTTTTCATCATCAATTGCAACAAGTGCATTTGACGCTTTATCAAAATAAATACTTTCCAGTATGATCCGGGATTTCCCGAACTTGTAAATGTTCCGGAAGAGAACGTCTCCCTTCTGCACAGCAATAAACTCTTCTTTTGAGAATATCAGCGATATCGAATTTGAAGTTTTGATCATCAGAGTATTCTCACTGATAAATTTCCGGACATTCTCATTATTTATACTTCCGGGTGATTGCCTGATAAGGTCAAGTTTTTCCTTCTCTTCAAATTCCAGAGGTTTAAAGCTGATCTCCCTCAAATCATATGAGAATGCAGGTACTTTCTCTTTTTTTAATAGAAGCGAACTGAATAATAATAGTGTCAAAAAAAGTAATGATAACATTAGAAACAGGGACCGCCCTTTCTTTTTCCCGGGAATTTTTATCGGCTCTGTCCTGTGTTTCTTCTCCCCTCCGATCTCTA
>Ga0190293_1000162_pt1 | contig 23581 bp, 23 predicted proteins | sample 48693001_MG_FD_161671 | JGI IMG/M metagenome (GOLD analysis project Ga0190293, IMG submission 161671) | Hydrothermal vent microbial mat bacterial communities from Southern Trench, Guaymas Basin, Mexico - 4869-30-0-1_MG | ecosystem: Environmental > Aquatic > Marine > Hydrothermal vents >...
GGTTTCGGATGTCCCTCCGACGTCGAAGGCAACTGCGGGGACTCCTGCTGCCCCAGCTTCGAGCACAGCACCGGGGAGGCCCTCCGTCCGCGAGACGACAAGTAGCAGATCTGCCCAATCGAGATGGGGTCGCACATCTTCCACGGAACCTGTCATCTCGACGATCTCCGTGAGGCCGCGTGACTGTATCTCGGTGGTGAGTTGATGCGCGAGCGGTCCGTCTCCCACGAATCGCAGAGTGACGTCGCAGTCGGCCCGGAGCCCATCGATCACGTCGAGGGCAGCCATCGGATTCTTTTCGGGCGACAGGCTTCCGAGGAACAGAAGCCGTATCCCCTCATGTGCTTGAGACCCATCGAGAAAGTACTCCTTCGAGACACCCGTGTGCGCAACGTGCACGCGTTCCGGTGGGACTCCGAGGTCGTGAACCAGTTGGTCCCTTGTCATGGCTGACACTGCGAATATCAGTTCTGGCTTTCCATGGAGCATACGTTGGAGGCGTGTGTGCCTGGGGGATCGGAGCCAGTACATCGGCTCTCCGATACTCGAGTATGCCAGCAGCGGCCGATCCTTTGGCCTGGTCAGAGTCCTGGCTGCAATGGCGTACCGAAGTGTTGCCCCACCGTTCGCCAGGATGGCGGCCGGTCGTTTCGAAGCGATGCGACCTCGTAGCGCCCGCACGGTTGCGAGGTCGAGGCGGCCGAGGCTGCTCGTGTCTGTCAGAACCTCTGCGGATACAGATCTGGTGTCGTCGATCGATTGCAGCGCGACGAAATCAACATCCCAGCCAAGGGAGGTGAAGCCACGGGACAAACGCTCGCCGAAGACCTCGGCACCCCGCCGACGGTTGCTTGCAACGAGAAGAAGTAAGGATCGGTTCTGCACAGGGCGCGCCGATGTGTTCGTTCCGGTGTCAGAAGTTATGTCCACGGTCCTCCCTGATATCGAAGACGGGCGCGCCCGTTATCGAATAGCTCTTCGCTCCCTAGCCTGTCGCGAGTGGGCTAGCTTAGGCTATGGTCCCGGTGCTGGGAGGACCGCCGTCGATGATGGCGAATCACACGGATAGGGGGTGTCGGTTGAGGATCAACGTTCGGCGGATGATCATGCTCCTTGCCGTCGTGCTTCTCTTCGTTATCCAGGCCCTCCCTGGAGTAGCGAGGGAGCATGAACGCCCGGCGAAGTCCGACTGTTCGAGAACGTCGACGGGAGCGGTCCCCCTCATCGACCTTGGAGAGGACTCATACCAGGATGCCCAGGGTGGCTTGTATCCGGGTGGCTCGAACGATGTACCTGCCGAGCACGAGGCTCTCGGCCTCTTTCTTGCTTCCCAGATCGAACCTCTCGACGCTGCAGGGAATCCGGATCCGAATGGCACCATCGTGCTCTTGTCCCTCGGGGTGTCGAATACGAGGATGGAGTTCGAAGACTTCATGACCATCGCCGAAGGGTCCACCGCACCCAACGTCGTGTTGGTCAACGGCTCTCAGCCAGGAAAACCTATCTCGTCGTGGGTTGACCCGAATGACAGGCCGTGGAACGGTGTTGATGGCGCACTCCGTCAGGCCAACGTCTCAGGCTCGCAGGTGCAGGCCGCTTGGATCAAGATTCCGGAACGGATCACCAGCTTCGATGAACTCGAACCGTTCCCTGTCGATGCTGAGACCTATCAGGCAGACTTCATCCAGGTGATCCGCAACGCGAAGGCACGGTACCCGAACCTCAAGGTCGCCTATCTGTCGAGTCGTATCTATGGAGGGTATGACCCGAACGCCAGGCCGAACCCTGAACCTATGGCCTACCAGAACGGTTTCGCCGTCAAGTGGACCATCGAGGAACAGATCAATGGGAACCCCGAGCTGAACGCCGATATCCGAACGGGGCCTGTTGTGGCCCCATGGGTTGCCTGGGGACCGTACATGTGGGCAGATGGCACGACACCGCGTTCCGACGGCTTGATCTGGGAGTGTTCTGATGTCCAGGGCGATGGGACACATCCAACCGAAACGGGTCGACGAAAGGTCGGACTCATGTTGCTCGAGCACTTCCTTACGGGTCCAACCGCTGCCCCGTGGTTCGCCATGGATGGCATCGAGATCGAGGATGTGGAGCTGCCGCCTGTTGTGGTCGCTGACTCCTCTTCAACGACCATTGTGACAACGACAGTTGCGGCATCATCGACCACGTCAACCGAGACCTCCACGACGACAGCTGCCACAACAACCACGGACGCTGCGACAACGACAACCACGGCATCAGCCGTGACAACGCAACCTTCGCCTGATGCCGAGACATCCTCAGCGAGTTCTCAGGAAGGCCAGGACAGGTCGCGATCATCCGACCGTGCATCGGCTGGGTTGATCCTCGCAGCGACCGTTGCAGGACTCCTCGTGATCGCCGGTATTGCCTGGTTGGTGATGGGTCGTCGGAGTAACGAACCCAGATCGTAGGTTCGCTCCTGGGTTCGCGGGTGCGCGTTAGGGTGCGGGTTGCAACGGCGACCTGCTCGCGGTGTTGTGTTGCGATTCGTGTAGGTTCAGACACTTAACCAATCCTTGGATGCACATGGAGTGTGAAATGTCAGATGTGGTAATCATCGGAGGGGGACCGGCAGGCTCGGTCCTCGGCTCGTATCTATCGATGGCAGGCGTGAGCAACGTGATCCTGGAGAAAGCGGTGTTCCCTCGTCCGCACGTTGGCGAGTCCATGGTGTCATCAACGGTGCGCATCTTCGACGAGATAGGGTTTCTGCCCACGATGGAAGCAGAAGGCTTCACCCGAAAGTACGGAGCGGCGTGGCACCCGACAAAGGGGAAGGGCGAGTTCGCGATCCGTTTCGCTGAATTCCCCCAGGATGGAGTCAACCAGGACTACACCTACCATGTCGAACGGGGACGATTCGACCAGTTACTGCTCGAACACGCTCAGGGCCTGGGATCTGAGATCCTTCAGCCAGCGGCTGTGCGCAAGGTTCTTTTCGACGAAGATGGCTATGCGTCTGGTGTACGTGTATCGATCGATGGTGAGCTGTCAGACATCCCTGCGAAACTTGTGATCGATTGCTCTGGTCGCAATACCGTGCTTGGCACACAGCTTGGGCTGCGTGTTAAAGATCCGATCTTCAACCAGTTCGCCGTATCGGGATGGTTCGAGAACGTCCATCGCAGTGATGATCCCGAGACGAGCGAGTACATCCACATCTACTTCTTGCCCGCTGAGCGAGGATGGGCATGGCAGATTCCAATCAGCGACACGGTGACCTCGATCGGCGTCGCAGCCGAACGCGAGGTGTTCAAACAATCGCGTCAGCGTACCGAGGACTACTTCGACGACATGGTCAGCAAGAGCCCTGGGCTTGCGAAAGCTATGGAGAACGCGGTCTCGATCAACGAACTCAACTCAGAGGCTGACTACTCGTACGCCATGTCCAGCTTCGTTGGCGACGGGTGGATGCTCGTCGGTGATGCTGCTCGCTTCGTTGACCCCATCTTCTCATCGGGGATCTCGATCGCCGCCGAAGCCGCGAAGTACGCTTCTCAGGAGATCATCACGGCTCTCGAGACAGGAGACGTCAGCCAGGAGGCCCTCCAACCGTATGAGGATCGGATCAAGATGGGTGTTGCCATCTGGTACGAGTTCATCCTTCTGTACTACAAGCTGATGCACCTGTTCACCTATTTCATCGAGTCGAAGGAGCACAGACTCCAGATCCTGCAACTCCTCCAGGGTGAGGTGTACGACAGGGAGAATGCCCCTGTACTCGACGCGATGCGTGAGGTGATCCGGACCGTGGAGGAGACCCCTGGCCACCTGTGGAAGGACCATCTGACGGATATACCGATCAACTGATCCACGCCCGCACATACGTCATATCACAGCAAGGAGCCCGGAATGGCAGAAGATATCAAACCAGCAGTCATCGAGTACATCACCACAGAGTTCGTCCCAGACGGGACGGATGTCGATATCGCGACAGCGAACCTTCTCGAAGAGGAGATAGTCGATTCGCTTGGCATCTTCACGCTTGTGTCGTTCATCGAGGACAAGTTCGGTGTGACCGTCGAACCCGAAGAGGTCAACCTTGACAACTTCGAAACCGTCGATTCCGTCGTCTCCCTCATCCAGGGGAAGATGTAGAAAGACGATCAAGACGACCGCATAGCTACGGATCAGAAGGTTGGGGGTTCGAGTCCCTCCGGGCGTGCCACACTGAAACCCTTGCATGGCAAGGATTTCGCTGCATCTTTGGTCTCGCGGCCAGTCAGATTCGGACCCGATGTTCTGGGTTGTATCTTGGCCGAACCCATGAACGCCCGAGGCCTTCTGACACCAGCCGATCCGGTCAGAAGTGTTGCAGCTAGGGCGTTCCGCCCCGACGGTCCCTGACATTCCTCGTCGTTCGCCCTGACCCTTCTTTCTGGGATAGGAGGCAGCTGGTGGCAGTGCACATGCCGCACATAGTGCTGAATATGGACGGATCGTTCATGCTGAATCTCAGTCGCCGAAGGGAACCAGATGGGCGCTGTCGAGGAGCAGAACAAGGCTGTGGTCCACAAGCTGGTTGAAGCATTCAACAACAACCGGCCCGACTGTCATCAACACCCAGCGTGAGAGCTTCACTGTGAGTCATGACGACCATTGGAGGTCAGTCGAAGACACCGTTGCCGTGTTCCCGAACTTCAAGGCCGAGCTGCTCGGCGTTTTCGCTGAGGGCGATCGGGTGTTCCAGTACTGGTTCTACTCGGGTACGCATCGTGCTCCCACATCGGACCGTGCGCCGACCGGTAGTCGAGTCGAGTGGCGAGCCCTTTCGGACTCTTTTTTCGAAGCGTGTGGGTTCAAGGTCCACCACGGCGACGCCGCATCAACGCTACTCCCTCAGATTGGACCGTGCCGGGGCGAGGTCACTCGCACCGAGTCCCTGACAGCCTGTCTCGGTCCCTCATCGGTCAGCTGCGATGCTTCCATGCGGATTCGGTGATAAATGCGAGGTCGCTGTCGGATGTGGTCACCCAGCCCAGGACCTCGTTGGCCTCCCGTGGATCTGCAACCAGGCGAGTTGGATCGCCTGACCGACGGTCACCTCGTTCGGAGGGCACGCTCCTACCCGTCACCTGATGGACGGTGTCGATCACCTCGAGCACCGAATGGCCAGATCCAGTTCCCAGATTCAACCGTCGTGTAGTTCCTCCGCCTCGAATGTACCGAAGAGCCAGGACGTGAGCATTGGCGAGATCGGCGACATGGACGTAGTCGCGAATCGCCGAACGGTCGGGCGTGTCATAGTCATCACCGAAGACAACGATGACCGGACGGCGGCCTGCAGCGGCGTCGAGTACGAGCGGGATGAGATGTGTCTCGGGATCGTGGCGCTCTTGGCGGAGTGCCGTCCCACCGGCTGCATTGAAGTAACGCAGCGAGACCTTTCGGACTCCGTATGCCACGTCGTAGTCCGAAAGGATGCCCTCGAACATCAACTTCGTGCGTCCGTAGGGGTTCGTCGGATTGGTCGGGTGGCCCTCAGGTATCGGCACTGTCGACGGGTCGCCGTACACGGCGGCACTCGACGAGAACACAAAGTGGGCAACGTCGGACCCCAAAAGCGCATCGAGCAAGCGCAGCGGCCGCGCAACATTGCTCTCGAAGTAGGCGGCAGGGTTGCCCACAGACTCTCCGACAGCGATCTTGCCTGCGAAGTGGATACATGCGTCGATCCCGTACTCGTCCACCAGCCTGGTCACGAGGTCGCTATCACCAATGTCGCGACGCACGAACCGAGCAGCTTCATTGACCGAGTCTGCATACCCAGTGGACAGATCGTCGAGTACGACGACATCCTCGCCTGTTTCGACGAGGACATCCACGGTGACCGAGCCGATATATCCGGCGCCGCCTGTCACGAGCACGCTCATGGGCGGGAGCCTTCCGGATCCGAGCGGATCACATGAGCTGGCACGGCAGGGCGACAGATGTGGACTTCACCATCGAGGCCAGCCTCGGCCCGATATCGCGCAGCCACCGTACACGCGAAGTCGTCTGCATATTCCCCGTCCACGGCGGCAACCGCGCATCCTCCCCACCCTGCGCCGGTTACTCGGGCGCCGCAGCACCCTGGATACTCCTCAGCGATGGACACCATCAGATCGAGCTCCTCCGACGACGACTCGTAGTCGTAGCGGAGACTGAGATGGCTCTCCGTCATCAAGAATCCGAGACGACTGTGGTTGCCCGATTGAAGCGCCTCGACCGTCGCGACCACACGCGCGTTCTCCGTAACGACGTGACGAACTCGTCGAAACTGGACGTCATCAAGCCTTTCGACCACCGATTCGAGGTCTTCGACGTCGATTTCTCGCAGCGATGCCACGCCGAGAGCCTTCGCTGCATCCTCGCACCCGGCACGTCTGGTGTTGTAGGGGGAGGCCAGCAACTCCCTGGTTGTGCCCGTGTCGAGCACTGCGATAACCAGATGATCCGAGAATGGAACGGCCGTGGTTGTGAGCGATCGAAAATCGATCAGGAGAGCCGATCGGGCACTGGCGAGCGCCACGGCCATCTGATCCATCAAGCCACACGACATTCCGACCCATTCGACCTCCGCACGATGTGCAGCGCGGGCCACGGCGATCTGGCTCCGTCGATCGTTGAACAGATCGCCCATCCCCATTGCGACTGCGACCTCGAGCGAAGCAGACGAGGAAAGGCCTGCACCGATCGGTACCGAGGACGACACGGCCCCGTCCCACGGAGACCGAGGGCCGTCGAGAGCCCACACGACCCCGGCTACGTACTCGCCCCAGCCACGGCCGGCGGGAGCCAAGGATGTGGGGTCGAAGGTGATAGGCGATCCGATTTCGGAGAACACACGGATGTCACCATGGTCCCGTCTTCGCATCGCAATGGCCGTATAGCGATCGATTGCCATCGGCAGTGACATGCCGTCGTTGTAGTCCGTGTCGTCTCCTATCAGGTTGACTCTGCCGGGAACGACGGCCACCACATCAGGACCCGATCCGACATGGTGCTTGAGCAGTGCGGACGCGCGTTCAGGCGGGGTCACGGATGACCGCATCCTGATAGTGGACCGCTGACGTGTTCCGGAGTCGTTCTGCTGCGTTCTCGGCCGTGAGGTCCCTTTGGGACTCGGACATCAGTTCGTAGCCCACCAAGAACTTCCGAATCGTCGCCGACCGCAGCAGCGGCGGGTACAGATGCGCGTGGAGTTGCCAGTGATCGGCGTTCTCGTCGTGCGGAGGAGCTCCATGCCAGCCCATCGAGTAGGGAAAGGGTGTTGAAAAGAGGTTGTCGTAGCGCGTCAGCAGTTCCTTGAGCGTTCTCGCAAGGTCATCGGCTTGATCAGCGTCGAGATCTGTCAGACGTCTGACAGGGCGTTTCGGCACGACGAGGGTTTCGAATGGCCAGACGGCCCAGTAGGGAACGACGACGATCCAGTTCGTGTTCTCAGCTACGACGCGGGTTCCGAGTTTCGCCTCATCGGATGCGTAACGAGTCAACAACACGTCGCCGGTCCGCTCCAAGTGATCCCTCTGATGGATGTCCTCGTTCCGAACGATCGTCGGCACCGACGATGAGGCCCAGATCTGCCCATGTGGATGAGGATTGGAAGCGCCCATCGCTGAACCTCGGTTCTCGAAGACCTGCACCCAGGCATACTCGGCAGCGAGCTCGGCCGATTGCTCGACCCAGGTGTCGATCACGGAACGAATTTCCGACTGGTCCATCAGGGCAAGAGTGAGGTCGTGGCGAGGCGAGAAGCACACGACCCGACAGGTGCCGTTCACGGTCTCGCTTCGAAAGACGGCGTCATCATCGAACGTCGACACATCTGTGTCCGGTACGAGCGCCGAGAAGTCGTTCGTGAATACGTGCGTACCGGTGTACTGCTCGTTGACGGCGCCACCGGCGCGATCATTCCCGGGACAGAGATAGCAGGTTGGGTCGTACCGCGGGCGCTCGTCGGGTGTGGCAACCTCGACCTGACCGTGCCACGGCCGACTCGTCCGGTGAGCCGACACCAATACCCACTCGCCGGTGAGTGGATTGAATCGACGGTGGGGTCCTGTCGGCTGGATCGGTTGTGTCATGCAACGCTCCGACCCAGTTCGGAATCCGTACCGACCATCTCGGGGAAGTCGAACGTCGAGCCACCGACAGACCACACGCCCCAGTCACGTTGCACCACTTCGGGCTCAGCCTCGAGCAGTGACGCAAGATGTAGGCGTTCGGCAGCCGAGAGTCCTCCAAGACGATCGGAAACGCCCGTGAGGCCTGTGATCTGTGCAAGTGCAACCAGCGCCTCCACGGTGCTCGGATCTAGTCGGTGTTCACTCTCGTCGATGTAGATCACATCTGGATCGCTGTCCAGGACATCCCTCAGCCAGAGGCGTTGTGAACTCGTGGCGATTGCATTTCGGGCACCCCTCGCGGAGAAGTCGGCCAAGGCGGTTAGCCGCGGATCATGCCAGAACTCAGCGACATCAGGGCCGATTCGTACCCCATCAACGATCCCAACCGAGGCGATGATCGGTGCGCCGCAGGCCAGCAGATAGCAGGCATCACCCGCTGCCTCGCGTACGATGCTCAGACCATTGCGATATGCGGCTTCGCGGGTCATCGGATGTGCATGTCTGCCCGGAAAGGCTGCCGCATAGAGGAAGTCTAACTTCAGGTAGTCGAAGCCCCACTGCCTCACCTGGGCGATCACCGAGGCGACGTACTCGTGGGTGTCGCTGCTCGTCGTGTCGAGGGCGAAGCACGGCCCACCCCAGTTGATGCCAGCCGTCACTGGGTTGCCATCATCACCACGAAGGAGCAACTCCGGTCTCGTCTTGGCAAGCACCGAATCCGAACGGGCGATGAACGGCGCAAGCCACAGTCCCGCACGGCGTCCGGAGCCCACGATGCGCTCGGCGAGTTCGGGCATCCGGCCGGCAAAGTCTCCGGTAGGGACCCAGTCTCCGATCCCAGACTGCCACCCGTCATCGATTTGGATCACATCGAATCCCAAGTCGCCTGCCGCGTCGATCTCGGCTTCGATCGCGGCCGCCGTCACATTCTCGTGGTACGAGTACCAGGAGCACCACACCCGCTGATGACGCCGCGGGCGACTGCCGAGATGGTGGACCAGCTCTGATGCGTACACCTTGAACACGTCCTGAATTGACCCCTCGATAGCCACCCAGTGCGGATCTGACAGCTCTGACTTCCCGACAAGGGTTCCATTCGCAGGCAGCACGCGAGCACCAGGGTCGAGAGATCCAAGCAGAACGGCACGTCCGTCTTCACTACGTCCCACGCCGAACCCGCTGCCCGAGACGCCGGTGTCGAGTGCGAACACAGGATCGTCGTGGCCGAGCCTCCGCCCTCGATCGGAGATCGGCTGGACTATCTCGTCCGGTGACACCCAGCCCGTCGGCGACCATGAATGCCAGCCGTGGCGATAGAAGCTGGTCATGTCCGGAACGTTGATGACGGGCTCGGTGAGCCGTGTAAGCGTCGGGAGGTCAGCGCTCACGAAGCCCTCACTTGATTCCGCTCGAGGCAACGTTTTCGACGAAGTAGCGCTGGGCCATTGCGAAGACGAGGAGAGGGATGATAACCGCCATCGCCACGCCAGCAAATACCAGTTGTGGCTGATCGGCACCTTGCCCACCAAGGATCGACAACGCCAGGGTCAACACGAAGGAATCCGTGTTCCCTGCATCGATCACAACGAGCGGCCAGATGAACGAGTTCCACGCATAGAGGAACTGGAACGTGGCGAGCGTAGCGATTGCAGGCCACGACAGCGGGACGAAGATCGTCCACAGGATGCGCCAACGCGAGGCGCCGTCGATGAACGCAGCTTCCTCGAGGTCCTTCGGTATCGAAAGGAAGAACTGACGCATTAGGAACGTCCCATAGGCCGTGTAGATGAAGGGCCACACCAGGGCAGCAAGCGTGTTGTTCCAGTTGAGTGCCACCACGATCTGGAACAGCGGGATGATCAGGACGACAAACGGAATCATGATCGATCCAAGGTAGCCAACAAAGAGCTGGTCTCGCCCAGGGAACTTCATGCGAGCAAACGCATATCCGCCCATGATCGATGTGAACAGCGTTCCCGCGACAACGAGAATGGTGATGAGCACCGTGTTCGTGATCGCGCCTCCGAAGTTGCGTATGCCAAGCACTTCCTCGTAGTTAGACCAGCGTGCGGTGACCTGTTCTGAAAGTTCGGCAGTTCGCACGACGGCGTAGCCCTCAACGGTTGGATCGTCTGGGTCGATGAACCTGCCAACAGCGGTTCCGCGAAGAAGAGCAAGGTCTTGCGTGTCGCCCTGGAAGGTGACGGTGTATATCGGCAGCGGTTCACCGTCGACATCCATCGTCTGCCCCGTGTCAGAGGCAAATTCGAGCGGAACCGCTATGGTGGTTTCGAGATCGGAGGGCAGAGCGAAGACGCCTGCCTTCACGCCTGACTCCACCAGAACCATCGACCGCTCATCTCCCTCGTCGGACTCAATGGTGAACAGCGGCAGCGGTTCGCCGTCGACGTCGATGGTCTTCGCCTCGTAGGGGAGCACCCGTGGCGGGTAGGTGAATACGTCGGACGAGTCCTTGAGCGATGTGAAGACCATGTAGACGAACGGGAAGATCATGGCGATGGCGAATATGCCGAGGATGAGGTAGATCCCTGCCCACCCGAGCCACTTGCGTCTCCGGGCCTTCCTCGAGAGCCTGTTTGCAGTCTTGACGGCATCGTCGGTCGTGCGTGCGTCGAGTTGGGTCATGATCAGCCCATCCCTTCTGCTTCAGCACGCCGCTGACGCCAGAAGTAGAAGAGAGTCACGCCGAAGATGAAGATGAACAGTACCCAGGCCAGCGCTGAGGCGTAGCCCTGGTTGAACCGCTGGAATCCTTCCTGATAGAGCTGAACGACCGGCGTCAGCGTCGAGTTGTCCGGACCAGAAGGAGGAAGCTGAGGGCCCATGAGCACAAACGGCTCCGTGAAGATCTGAAGACCGAGGATCGTCGTTGTCGCCACGACGAAGAAGGTCGTCGGTCTGAGGAGGGGCACCGTGATGTTGCGGAACTTCTGCCACCAGCTCGCCCCATCGATCTCAGCCGCTTCGTACAGCGACGGCGGAATGCCCTGCATGCCTGCGACGAAGAGTACCGTGTTGTACCCGGTCATGAACCATACGAAGAAGAGAACGATTGACCACATCGCGAACTTGGGGTCGGACAGCCACTCAGGCTGGGGCGCGGTGACATTGACCCCTGGGATCACGTTGACCAGGTCGAAGAACCGCAGAATCCCGTAGTTGATGAAGCCGATGGACGCGTTGTAGAGCTGCTTCCAGATGAGCAGAACCCCGAGGAGCCCCGCCACATACGGTATGAAGTAGATGGCTCTAAACACCTTCATGCCGGGGATCTTCGAGTTGAGCAAAGCAGCAAGGAACAGGGCAGGGAACGTCGCAAGCGGGATGGCGACGAGCCCGAAGAACAGGATGTTTCGAAAGCCAATCCAGAAGGATGGATCACGGGCACCCATCACGATGTCGCCGAACCGGAAAGCCTGGAAGTACCCGCTCGAAAGTGCCTGCGACGCCGACTCGCCCGCATCAAGGGAAACGAACTGGATACTGAAGATCTTTATGTAGTTTTCCGGCCCAACCCAGGTGATCGCTGTGAGACCATCCCAATCGGTGAACGACACGAACAGCGAGAACAACAGGGGGAAAGCGAAGAAGGCGAGGAAGCCGAACACGTTCGGCGAAACGAAGAGATATCCGTCTACGGTTTCGGCCTCATCGACGGTGGTGCCGAAGACCTCGGTCGCCTCGTGGCGCCGAAGCAGCCAGAACACCGCACCGCAGACAACGGCTATCGCCGTCAGCAGCAGGGCTTCAGGCTCGATGAGCCTGCGGGCGAATTCGACCGCGCCAGGAATGATCCCGAGGGCAATCGCCAGAATCGCGGCGCCGGCGATCATGGTCCACCGGGCAACGAGCCGCATCGTCGACTCGACTGATTTGAACCGATCGGCCTGGGAGTAGATGATCCAGCCAGCGATGATGATCAGGCCCCAGTACCAGGAGTCCCGGAAATTCGCAGCGAGGGCGTCGATGCCTCGCAACATGCCCATGACCTGCAGGGCAGCGACGGCGGCGAGAACGAGCAAGGTGTATTCGAGAAGCGTTGCTGCGGATCGTCCGCGATTCTTGTGGGCAACCAGGTAGGGAATTGCATACACCGCTGCGGCCGCGATCAGCGCTGCCAACAGCACAGCAACCGCGAGTCCGACTCCGCTGAGGTCGAACACGGCACCGGTCGCTATTCCGATTCCAAGAACGATGGCACCGACCGCGACGATCGCCTGCCAGACGATCACAGCGATGAGCCAACTCGGTTGCGCCGTTGGTGCGGTTGCAGGTTCTCGGGTGATGGGCGGTGCGCTTTGGGTCACGGTGCCTCGCGAACACTCGACTGGAGGTTTGGTTTGGGGTGGGGCAATGCGCCCCACCCCAAACTGTCAGTGGATCAGCCGTCGAAGTACTGATTCAGTTCCGTACAGATGTTTGCCTGGTAGTCCTCGATCGCCAGATCGCCGGTGACAACGGCGTTGACCGCCGTGTTCATCGCGTCTCGGTAGGAGGGCCAGTCACCGTTCCACAATGGTGCTTCCGTGACCGGGTTCTCGCTGAGACCATCCAGGAAGGCCTGGTTGTTCTCCGGGGGCGAGAATGTCAGGAACGCATCGAGTGCGTCCTGGCTCACGCGGCTCGGAATGTTGGCTCCGAGTTCACTCACCTGCGCCTGGACCGGTGCAGACGTCAGTGCCGCTACGAGATCCCATGCAGCCTGAGGGTTCTCAGTGTTCGCATTCACGACGTAGGCGCCCCAGAATTGCCAGTTCGAAGGTCCACCTGGGCCTTCGGGTAGCTTCACGACGTCCCAGTTGAAGTCGACTTCGCGGATGCCGGGCGTCGCCCAGCGACCGTTCTGGAACATGCCGACGTTGCCAGCCTTGAAGACGGGCTCCGGATCCTCGCCATAGGTCAAGGCGGCACCTGTGGCGTAGAAGTCACGGAACGCCGTCAAGCCGGCAATCGACTCCTCCGTATCGAGGCCACAGGCATCGACGGCATCGTTGAAGAATCCGCCACCAGCTGAGTACAGCCACCAGCCGACAGGGCCCCACCACGAGCTCTGACCGTACCCGGAGATCTCAGTCCCGAGATCGGATACAGCTGTTGCGACGCCGTCGAAGGCCTCCCAGTCCCATGCGCCTGCTGCGGCAAGCTCGCGAGGGTCGGGAGCGCCTGCCTCGCTGATCAGATCGAGGTTCAGGTAGAGAGCGAACGTCGAGACGTCACGGGGAAGGCCCCACAGATAGTCGCTGGAAGGTTGGCCGGTCGATGGATCAGTGGTGAGCTGCGCCATTGGCCCCGGATAGAAGTCGTCCGCGCTGAAATTCGCATCTGCCTCGGCATACGGCGCAAGATTCAAGATCACATCCTTGGATGCAAACTCGGCGATGTCCGCCCCAGGAATCCAGAAGACGTCAGGAGCTTCGCCAGCAGCCAGTTGCGTGAGCAGAGCCTGCTGATATCCCTCGGTCTCGGTTCCGCCAGCCTCGTAGGTCAGCGTCACGTCTGTGAGCTGGCTCTGCAGGTCGTCGCTGATCGACTGGTACACGGCCGCTTCCTGATCGTTGTCCGGGCGTGTACGCCAGCGAATAGTGACTGCCCCGGCGGCGGTGTCCCCACCACTGGTGGTAGTGGTAGCGGTAGCGGTAGCGGTAGCGGCGGCCGCGGTTGTCGTTGTCGCGTCCTCACCGGCCGCAGCCGTCGTGGTCGTCTCCGAGTCAGTCGAATCATCGCTCGAGCACGCTGCTGCGACCAGCGCGAACACGAACAACAGGACGAGTAGTCGTTTGGTCATTGGTCCTCCTTGACGGGGCTTGATGGCCCGTCTGTTTCTGTTTGTTTCGCGACTTCGACCACGGGGCCGCGGTCGGCCAGCTCATTCAGTACCTCTTCAGGTGCAGAGGGGCCGGTCACAAGCACGTCGACCGTGTCGATGTCTGCGATCTTGACAACACTGATGTTTCCGATCTTGGAGCCTTCTGCCACCACCACACATCGCTGAGCTGCGTCGAGCATGTGCTGCTTCACTGTCGTCTCTGGCAGGTTGACGTTGGTGATCCCCTCTTCGGGATGCACGCCGTTGCACCCAAGAAACACTGTCGAGGCATTCACCCGCTCGAGGATGTGATTCGCCATTGGGTCAACGAGCGAGTGCTGGAGGGGTCTCAGCGTGCCCCCCGTAACGACCACCGTGAACCTCGGGATTGCAGGCTCGAGTTCGAGCGCGACGTTGATGGCGCTCGTGAACACAACTATGTCGCCGAGGTCCCGGCGTGCGACCAGTGCGCGTGCGACCGCGGTGGTGGTGGTGCCAACGTCGAGAATGATGGTCTCGCCGGTCGATACGAGAGCCGCAGCGGCATGCCCGATAGCGGCCTTCTCCTCCGGCGAGGCACCGATCGACTCTTCGAAGGACCGCTCCTGCCTCAGCAGCAGTGTGCGGATGACCGCACCGCCGTGGACTCTCTGGAGATCGCCTGACTCGTCGAGCCGATCGAGATCACTTCGCACGGTCACCTCGGAGATCCCAAACATGGCGCTCAGGTCTGCGACTCGCACGAACTCTCGTTCTTGCACGATAGAAAGGATCTTCTCCCTGCGGAGCTCAGGTGGGTCAGTTCGTTCCATACTCCAGCGGTGTCTTCCAAAAGGTCATATCCCCCCTACTTTCGTTTGATTGTGTTTGTTTGTCAAATCGATGGTTCGAAACGCGAAATGTTTACGCTTTCGCAATGGGTGGTTGACCCGGTATCGTCATGCCATCAGGCACCACGGCCACACACGCGAAGAAGGAGCGAGGTATGGCAGACGGATTCTCGTTGTACGGCAACGATCTCAAGGCTTCGCACGTGAAGCGCGCGCGCCAGTGGCAACAGATGTTCATCGACCGGTTCGACTACCAGCCAGGCGAGCACTACGACCTGTCGGTGATCGACAACAACTACCTCGGATCGGTCTTCGGTCTCAAAGACATCGTTCGAGATGGAGGTGGCGATCCAATCGATCCGAACAGCGGTGTGATCTGTGCGACGGTTCGCATGGGTTTCGGCCACTATCGGATTGCCATGGCCGGGGCATCCGCCGCCAAGTCGATGGGATACACGCCTTACTGGCTCGACCTGTTGTCAGTGCCAGGCATTTCAACCGATGTCATCAACATGTGGAACACCAACTACAGCAAATTCTCACGTCTCTCCCAGCGCAGCCCGCTCTTCAACAAGTACGTGTGGGAATCGGTCACGACCGGCGACCGCACCATCCCAGGCCTGTGGTGGGCGCTCAACACCTTTGCTGCTGGATGGCCATGGCGATTCCTCAAAGCGAACGCCAGGGACTACCGGATGAGCGAACTCTTCGCTGATCTCCACCGGTCGCTTCCAGCGGAGACCCCGCTGCTTGGATCCCACATGTGGAACACCATGGGGGCAGTGGCAGGAGACATGACTCACGTCGTTGACATGATGTTCGACAATTGGCCAATGGCGTTTCAGGTAATCGAAGGTGCCCAGCACGCGGTGCAATCACCGTCGGGCTACTACGGGTTCCGAACGATGCGCGGTTTCGATGAGAAGAACGCCATTCTCAAGCCGATGCCAAGCGACGCTCTTCACTACGTAGGACACCACGTCGACCATGAGATCGTGGAGAACATCGAGTACGACTCTGGGCAACGGGTGGCACGGATGGCCAACGGCGAACCCAGACGGTACCTCCTCGCCATGGGCGGCGCCGGTGCTCAGCGGGACTTGTTCAAGGCGATCGTCGAGCACATGATGCCCATGGTTGATGCCGGTGAGGCGACGCTCATGGTGAATCTCGGTGACCATGAGGATAATTGGGAATGGATGAAGGTTGAACTCGGATCTCGGGTTGTTGACGTCGACCTCCACCGAACATGGGATGACACCAAGGGATTTGCCGATGAGATCCGAACGGGATCAGCTGAGGGTGTACACGTCTTCGTCTTCGACAACACATTCCATGCGGTGTACTCGACCAACTATCTCATGCGAGTCGCAGACGTCCTCATCACCAAGCCGAGCGAGCTCGCGTTCTATCCCGTACCAAAGATCTTCAATGAGCGGGTCGGTGGCCATGAGGCCTGGGGAGCCATCAGGTCAGCAGAACTTGGCGATGGCACCGTCGAGACACGGTCGATTCCTGAGACGCTGCACGCAATCGACCTTCTCGCTCGAGAGGAAGACTTGATGTCGCTGTACTGCGACTCGATAGTCAAGAACAAGCAGATAGGGATCTACGACGGCGCGTACAAGTCCGTGGCTCTTGCGACCGGAACCGAATGGTCGCGGTCGGCAGGTCCCGCGGCCCGGTCCATGTCCGACTAGTCAACACTGGCTGGACGGCATCGGTGACACACCAGCGGCATTCGACAACGAGATCAGATCGTGTCGTCTAGATTGTGCGCAGGATTCTCTCGAGGATTGCTTTGGATTGATCCTGAGTCGAGGACAACACGTATTGCCACGAGCCGCTGCACCGTGCGTTGGGATGGGGGCGGCGCGTCGACCGCTGGGTCAAGTCATGATGCGCTCACGTGGTGCTTACACGCTGAAGTGCACCAGGAGCTTCGAGCAACCATGAGTCAGCCGCCGATGGCTGGCCACATTGAACTTCTGGACACTCGCCGCCACGCAACGAAACCAGCGGAATTCAGCCCGCGCGGACTTTCGGTTCGAAGACGGTGTGAACGTCGAATCCACCCAGATTCACGACACCTGTGAGCAGTTCTTGCAGCGAGGTCTCTCTTGTCCGGTCGAATCTGCTGGCATGTTGAGGGTTGGGGCGAGCGTCGAGCCCCACACCGCGGCGAGGGGTGTGCGGGCAGTCGTGTGCCGTGGACTGCTCCGACTTCGTACCTCTCTGGTGACGATTTGGCCAAAGTCTCAGAGTTAGCGTCTTCGAGAGCCATCGAGGTCCCAAGCGTTCCTTCGAAGAGTTATGCGACGACTGACGATTCTTCTCGCGGTTCTCTCCCAGACGCTACGTGGCAGAGCGCGAGTCTCGATGCACACACCGTCGCGAATAGCGGCTGCGTCCAGATGCCGATGGGCACGCTTCAGAGATTGTGTGTCGTGCTGTCGCGATCCAATGTATCTGATCTCCTTGGGAGCCAACCGCTGCGGACACCCGTGGGGACGGCGTGGACGTCCGTGGACACGGCGTGGAGATCTACGGATCAGAAGGTTGGGGGTTCGAGTCCCTCCGGGCGTGCCACGGAAACCCCTGCCCCGGAGACCATCTGTGCGACAGTCCCTTGCGCAGGGGCCCATCGCCGTAGCGACTCGACGCTGCAGGGCCACGACGAACCACCCAGAAGCCTTTCCACACGGCAGAGGTCACTGGTTCGATCCCAGTGGAGCCCACCCAAGTGGTCCTTTCTGCTTTCGGCGCCGTTTCTCTGCGCGGGGTGATTCGTTGAAGCGCTTCGGTCAACCCTGTCGCTGGAGCGTCACCAGCCGCTTCGAGTAAGTGTCAGGCAATCTCAGGCAAGACTCAGGCGGACTCTGGTGTGGCGCTCTTCGAGACCCGCATCCGGACAGCGTCACGGGCACCGTTGAGGCGAACCGTGCGCGCCATTGGAGCCGGAAGGAGGCGGACCACGTCGTCGATGTCTACTACTGCCGGTTCCTCGACGCTGAGGCTGCAACCCTCCAGATCGACGACAGCCTGACCGGCGGCCAGCAGGTTACGGAGCCAATCGACGTCGGTGCCGTAGGGTAGTGGGATGATGACATCGTCGTGGGTTTGGTGGGCTATCACCGGTGTGGCGTAGAACGCCCCGGATCGACGCCCGATGTGATGGACAACTGCGGAGGGGCCGGATCGTCCTGAGAACCGGAGCACCAGCGGATTGAGCACGTACTTGTTGAATCGCTTGACGAGACGCAGCGCTCCGGGGTTCCGGCTCCGCCATGCCCAGGCCATGAGCGCCGTATCCACAGCCCAGACGACCACGACAACAGCCACAACCGCCAACAGTGCCCCGGCGATTTTGCGCAATTTGAACACCTCCGTTCTGGCGGAACCTTGTGGTGTCCGCACATCCCGTTCCTTCGACGCACCGACGAAGGTCAAGCCGCGCCAACTCCGCGGATGAACTCGGTGATGGCTGCGGTGCCGGCGTCCGGCTGCTCGACGAGGACCATGTGTCCGGCACCCGTAATCGTCATGAGGCATGCATCTGGGATGACCCGCTGCGCCTGCAGAACATCGTCGTGAGCCTCGGTGAAGGCGGCGAGCTCGTCCTCACCGGCGATGATCAGGGTCGGCGCCTGGATCCGGGCGAGCAGCTCCGGCGGGGTGCCGGGATGGCCGAACACCTCGCGGAACATTGGTGCTGCCTCGGGCACCAGCAGCGCCATGAACCGCTGCCGCCACAGTTCCCGGTCGTCGGCACGTGCCGGGTCGGACATGAAGGTCGTGCCGAGCATGTTCCGCATGACCTGCTCAGTCACGCGCCGCAGCAAGGCGGTGCCGACCGATCCCAGCAGTCGGCTCGCACGCACCATTCCGATCATCGTGTTGATCTGCAACTGATCCGTCCGGGACAGGCGTCCCGTGCTGAACCCGAGGAGGACTAGCGAGCGGACCCGATCCGGGTGGCGAGCCGCCAGACGCACGCCGACGAATCCGCCGATCGATGACCCGACCCAGTGGCACCTGTCGACGCCTAGCTGGTCCAACAACGCGACCGCGTCGTCGTAGAGCCCCTCGGTTCCCAGCAGGTCCGGTGACGGCTGGGATGCTCCGAAGCCGCTGTCGCCCTGACCACGATGGTCGTACCTGAGGCACCGGTAGTCACGGCTCAACGCGGCGACGGGGGCGTCGAACAACCCCCGGTTCGTGAACGGGTTCGGCGAGAACACGACTGTCTGTTTGCCGCTGCCGATCTCTTCGACCCGCAACTCGGTGCCGTTCACCGATGCGGTCCACTCTCGGCGTTCTCGTTCTGCTCTCGGTTCTGCACTCACGACATCCCCCAAGCTGGCTGCGCCCTCGTCGACCATACCGATTCAGGGCCAACCGCCACGAGCAGCACCGCCCGCGCGGCGGCCAGGCGCACGAACGTACATGAGCGACAGGGGAGGTGCCGCTGCGACGGGGGTCCGGCCTCGGTGGAACCGGCCAAGGGGCAAGGAATCATGGCAAACCTCCCTACCGACAGTCTACGCCAGGGGCCGGCCCGGGTCTACCGCGAACGAGCACTTCATCGACAGCGCACAGTCGACTGCTCCTCAACGTGGCGTGCGCGATCTCGGTACTGGGCGGTCCGTCTATCGGCTGGGCTCCACAGGTTCTTGCTCGCGACAACACCGATCGCTCAATTCCGATCTGAAACTTGCCGACGAGTCCCTTGGAGGGACGCCATCGCCAGCCATGGGAGCCAAGTTGGGAGCCATTCGCTGTGGATTGTTGTGGACTGCCGTGGACTCCGATGGAATCGAAAGACCGTCACTCCAGCCCGTGGGGACTGCGTGGACGGCTGTGGACGGCGCTTGGAGATCTACAGATCAGAAGGTTGGGGGTTCGAGTCCCTCCGGGTGTGCCGTTGAAACCCTTGCACCCCAAGGGGTTCGTGCGAAAGTGGGCTCGTTGACCTTCTGATGTTTGAGAGCCACCCATCTGTTGATGTCGCGCACGATGACACCATCGTCGTGGTCCAGTCGTTGCCGATTGGCTGGCCAAGGGGCTTCACACTGGGCTTGAAATCAGGTAATCTGATGCCATGCCAGATGTCACTGCTACCGATGCTGCCCGCCACTTTGCCGATCTGCTCGACGATGTCGAACACCGTGGTGAGCACTACACCATCGTTCGTCGTGGTAAGGCGGTGGCCCATCTCGAACCTATCGCCCACGGACGCGGAGTAGATGTCAAGTCGCTCCTGCGACGACACCATCCTGACGATCAATGGTCCGAAGACCTAATCAACGTTCGAAGTCTCCTGGAGGTCGAAGACCGAGCATGAGCCTGCTCCTGCTCGACACCACTTTCCTGATTGATGCCGAGCGGCAGGGCCTCGATCTCGACGATGCCATCGACGATGATGACGATGTGGCCATTGCAGCGGTCACCGTCGCCGAACTGCTGGTGGGCGTCAAGCTCGCTTCGGGGAGACGAAGGGATGATCGCCAGGCATACGTTGACGACGTCATCAGGTCACTGCCGATCATCACGTACGACGTCGCCGTCGCTGTTGAACACTCCGAGCTTCTTGCGGCAGTTCGCAAGGATGGTCGCCCGCGTGGTGCTCACGATCTCCTGATCGCCGCAACTGCCCGAGCCACCGACCGAACGATTGTGAGCTCCGACCTGAGGGCTTTCGCCGATCTTCCCGGGGTTGCAACTATCAGCCATCGGTAGGGCACCAGGAGGGTTGTGCTTCGGCGCCACGCGGGAGGGACCGCTGCCTGGCGGTGTGCCGAATTCGAGCCGGAAGCACCAAGCGCCGGATCGCGTCTTATGCCTCGAGTCTCTGCCGTATTGCTACGCTTGGGAGCCATCCGCTGTGGACTGGTCCGGATGTCATCGAGTCGTCTGATGAGAGCGTCGACGTCGGAGGGGAATAAGTGGGTGTAGCGGTCCGCAACTCCAGGACGGTCCCGAACGCTGAGGGCACCATGTACCCACACCGCACTGCCGGACACGATTCGGCAGCATATCATGGCGGCATGGATCTGTTAGAACGGGAGGGGCCGCTCCAGCGTCTAGGTGAGCTCGTAGAGCGAGCTCGGGAGGGCGAAGGTCGGATCGCCCTGATACGTGGAGAGGCCGGTATCGGCAAGACCTCGGTCGTGCGAGCGCTGACCCATATGGTCGCGGATCAGGCTCATGTCCTTTGGGGGTCATGCGATGACCTCATGGCCCCCCGACCCCTGGGGCCGATCGTTGACATGTCATTCGAAGAGCCGCGGCTCGCCGATGCGCTCACCGCCGACGACGCAAACAGCGTTCTATCCACCATGATGGAGCTATTCACCCGATCCCTTCGCCCCACCGTTGCGGTGATTGAAGATGTTCATTGGGCGGACGGCGCCACCCTCGACCTGCTCATGTCCCTGGGACGACGAATCGACCGAACCCACACCCTCCTGGTGATGACGTTCCGTGAGAAGATACCGGCGAGTCATCAGCTTGACATGGTGCTCGGCGACTTGCCCAAATCCTTCGTGGAGAACATCGAACTCGAGCCTTTGAGCAAGGAGGCGGTGCACGGGCTCGCCGGCGACGAAGACCTCGCCAATCGGGTCTGGGACCTGTCGGACGGCAACCCCTTCTTGGTAACAGAGCTGCTACGTCATACACCGGACGAGGTCTCGACATCGGTCATGGACACGATCAACTCCCAGGTGATGCGTCTCACCGCCAAGGGGGAGGGCCTCGTGAAACTGACATCGGTGGTTCCCGGTCGGCTTGAGTTGGGTTTGCTCGATGAGATCGATCCCGGACTCCGTGAGTCCATCGGAGAAGCAGAAGATGCTGGCTTGCTCGAGCTCACGGCGGACGCATTGACGTTCCGCCACGAGCTGGCGCGTACCGCCGTCGAGAGCGCCCTGGCCGAGCCCCTCCGACGAGAGCTGCACCTCCAGGTGCTCGCCGCAGGGAAGCTGTTCGGCCTCGATTCTGCCCGTCTTGCCCACCACGCTCGCCTCGCGGTGGACACCGACGCCATTGTCCGATGGTTGCCCGATGCTGCCAGGCAGGCAGCTGCCAGGCGGAGCCACCGGGAAGCCATCGCCCTGATGAAGGCTCTCGAACCTCACCTCGAGATGCTCCCGATCGACTTGCGGGCTGATCTGATGGAGTTGTGGGCCGCCGAAGAGGAGTTCGCAGACGGCGAAGGTTTGCAACATGCCATGGCCGCGGTCGCCTTACGCAGGCAACTGGGCGACGCAGCCGGGGTGGGCATCGGGCTGGTCCGCGCCTCGCGGTCGGCTTGGTCGGGGGCGGACTTCGCACGCGCTGCAGAACTGGCGCAAGAAGCTGCTGACGTGCTCGAACACGTTGGCGGTGAAGGCCTGGCGCTTGCGTACGCACAGTTGGCGAGAGTGGCACTACAGAATCTGGACGGGGAACTCGGTCTGGAGTACTCCGAACAAGCCTTGGCTCTGGCGCCCGATCCCAGCCAGGCCCGGGCGCTGGCGTTGACTACTGCCGGTATCTGCAACAACATCATGTCCTACCCGGATGGCTCCGAGATGTTGGTGGAGGCGGCAGATATCGCCGACTCCCTTGGCTTGGCCTGGGAGCTGCAACGCGCCAGGGGAAACCTGATCGAGACCGCGCTGTCCGCCAAGGACATCGAGCGGGCCCAACGTCTCAATGAAAGCGCACTTGCATCCATCGACCATGACATCGGAGGGAGCGTTTGGCACGTCAACTTGGCTGCGAGCATCTCGGCCGCCATCGGAGACTATGAGGCCGCCGAGCCGGCGCTCAACGAGCTAGTTGGCAGTGATAGATTTCCGGCGTCTGTGCGGTGGTACAGCGAAGGAACCCTCGCCGAGCTATTGGTGCGTCGTGGTTCCGCAGACGCTGGTCTGGCCGTGAAGCGACTCTGGGACAAGGCTCACGCGTTCGGGCAGATTCAGGACCATGTCCAGGCTGCCACTGTCTCGGCCGAGTACCACTGGGTATTCCGGCAACGGGATGATCTCGCCGCGGAGCAGAGTCTCGAGATCTTCGAGCACACCACGGCGGGTCGGAATCAGTGGGCGATAGGCGAACATGCCCTGTGGTTATGGCTTGACGGCCACCTCGACGCCATACCTGATCAGGCACCGCCGCCGGTGAGGTGGCTCGGGGACAACCAATGGGAACGGGCGGCCGAATGGTTCGCCGACAGGGGCGTCCCGTTTGAACATGCCGTGGCATTGAGCCTGGGAGGTCCGGACGCTCGACTGGAAGCCTTGCGGGTCGCCCAGCGCATCGGCGCCCGAGCGCTCGCAGCCCGGATCCGAAACGAGTTGCGAGCCGATGGAGTTACCGGCATCCCACGTGGGCCGCGCCAGGCAACCAGAGGCAGCCCACTCGGCCTGACCCGGCGTCAGGACGAAGTTCTGATGCTGCTGGCCGAAGGACTGTCCAACGCCGAGATCGCCGATCGGCTGTTCATCTCTCTGCGCACGGTCGAGAACCACGTGTCGGCGATCCTCGCCAAACTTGGGGTGGCGAATCGAGATGAGGCGCTGGTGGTCGCCGTGGAGGCCGGGGAGTTGCGGTCAGCGACGCAATACCGAGACTGATCTTGGGCCCGTCGTCGGCTTGCGCGACAAGTGAGGCTCGGGCCGAAGGGCCCGAGCCTCACCGCGGAGCTGCCCTTAGCCGCCGTAGTTGATGAAGTCCCCGCCGATCTCGCCGATCTTGCCGTGAGCGTTGAGGTGCACATTTCGCCCGTCAGC
>Ga0190293_1000163_pt1 | contig 23474 bp, 19 predicted proteins | sample 48693001_MG_FD_161671 | JGI IMG/M metagenome (GOLD analysis project Ga0190293, IMG submission 161671) | Hydrothermal vent microbial mat bacterial communities from Southern Trench, Guaymas Basin, Mexico - 4869-30-0-1_MG | ecosystem: Environmental > Aquatic > Marine > Hydrothermal vents >...
ATGTAGGTGCCGGCCACGACATGAACTTTCGTTTCAAACAGAATTCGCGAGCTTTCTTCCCTGACGCTGGGTTCTGAAATCGTGATTTTCATGCAACCATCATTTTCATTCAGCAATATAGCGGTCTGGCCCTGATCTGTGTAAGCCGTCTTGATAACGATTGATTTGAGCAGCTGATAGTCGATTGATAGAGGCAAAGAGACGGTTTCAGTGGAAGCTTGTGCCTGTAACGAAGAGAAAAATACAGGTACAGCTAAAAGGAGCAGGGCCTTGATCAGAATTCCAGATATAATTTTATGAATAGGACAATTAATCACTACCCGTGCATGTCGATTTAAAATGCTATCCCTCCAATTCCTCTTTAACAGCCAGCCCTATCTTCTCTATGGTATAAGGCTTTTTTATGTATTTCCCTGCTCCTAATTTCTGGGCTGACTTCACATCCTCAGTTTCAGCAAACCCACTGGCTATAATGGCCTTCTGTCCGGGATGGATCTTTATTATCTCTTCATAAGTCTCATATCCGTTTATGCCTTTCGCCATAATCATATCAAGCACGATTAGATCGACAGGCCGTTCCTTCACATATTCAATCGCCTCCTGTCCACTCGAAACCGCTTCAGCAGTATACCCCAAACTGGTCAACAACCCGCATGCGATATCTCTTTGATTCTCCTCATCGTCAACAACCAGAATTTTTTCACCATGCCCAAGATAGTTTTTCAGGGATATTTTTTCTTTCTCAGCATTCACTGCCTCTCTTGTCACCGGGAAATACAGCTCAAATATCGTGCCGTTTTCATTGCTTTTTACATTTATGTACCCTTCATGATCTTGGACCGTGTTCCAGACAACGGTCAAACCCAAGCCTGTACCACTTCTTCCCATTACTTTCTTGGTATAAAACGGTTCAAATACCCTCTCAAGATCTTCGGAAGATATTCCCAAACCATCATCAGATACACTCAGTACAGCGTATTCGCCAATGCATATGTCTTCATAACCTTTCAAAGGTTCGTCCAAATACCGGTTAGCGGTGGATATGATAACTGTGCCGCTACCCTCAATGGCCTCCGAGGCGTTCGCAACTAAATTCATCATGCTCTTCTGTATATGGATGGAAGAACAGTTTACATTCAATAGACCGGAATCAAACTCAGTTTTGAAAATGACAGATGGGCACATTTCAGTCACCTTTTTGTGCTCAAAAGAACCCAGGTATTCTTCAATTAGTACATTCAAGCTCCTGACCTCTTTACCGGCAGCTATCCCTCTGGCTACTGTCAGCAAATCTGAGACCACATCGGCAGCTCTCAGTCCGGACTCTTTTATTGTCTTGATAGGCTTTCTCAGTGGGCTGTTTTCGGGTAGAGTCATCAAAAGCAGTTCCGGGTAACTTACAATCCCTGAGAGGATATTATTCAAATCGTGGGCAATACCACCTGCCATAAGGCCCAAGGATTCCATTTTTTTCGATCTTGCAAGTTTTTCTTCACTCTCCCTGAGTTTCTTTTCTGCCTGCTTGCGCTCGGTGGTATCGCGAGCAAAGACAGCCACCTTTTCCACACGATCTCCGTCTCCGAAAACCGGGTAAGCGCTTTGCTCGAAAAATAATTCTTCCCGGCTGTCCTCAAAAGTGACGGGATTGCCCGAGACGAAAACTTCTTCCCACTTTCGCCTTCGTTTTTCAGCCACCTCGGGCGAGAAAAAATCGTATATACAATGCCCGATGAAGTCCTCTTTCTTGGTTTTCAACCGCTCGCAGGTCGTCCGGTTAGCTGTAATGACCATGCCCTGGCGATCTATAAGGACTATGGTCTCGAGTGAGGCATCCAGGATTCCCCTCATGTCATCCTGTTTTTTTTTCAATGCCTTCTCTGCCCGCTTACGGTCGTTGATGTCTCTTCCCACACCTATAATTGCTACGACATTCTTGTTTTCATCCAGCACTGCTGTGTCCATCCAGGCAAGCCATCTCCAGCCATCTTTTGTCATGGCTCGTTGTTCCACGAAAGCTGTATATGGCGGATGATAGAGGGCTTCCATTGCCTTTGCCGTTATTTCCTGATCATCTTTGTGAACAAGAGGCATGAATTTCTTGTCAAGTAATTCTTCCTGTGTCTTTCCAAACATTTCACAATAAGATGGGCTTATGAATTGAAATTTTCCTTCAACGTCAACTTTGACCACCAAGTCTGTCTGATTCTCTATTAGCAGGCGGTACTTTTCCTCGCTCTCCCTCAGTGCCACTTCCATCTGCTTGCGTTTGGTGATGTCCTCCCCTATACAGAGCATCAAATGATTTGTCCCATCTGCGTCATCATACATACCCGTTGTCTGCCATGAAATAAATTTCTCGTCACCATTTTTTGCTCGGATCGGGTTGACATAAGAGTGAGATTTAGCCCCCCATGCATCTCTCCAGACCTTGTCCATCTCATCGTAGATATCAGGCTTAAAGAATATCTTAAACCAATCGCTGCCAATGATTTCTTTACTCTTGAAACCTGTTATTATTTCTGCACCCTTGTTGAAAATTCTAATTTTATGATTTTTATCAAGACCTACAATTAATGCTCTACTTGTTTTGATTATCTTTTCGCTAAATTCCCTCTGTTCCTTAAAAGCTTCAAAGGCCTGCTTGCGCTCGGTTATATCCATAATGTTGCCAACAACTCTGACAACTTTATCGCCATCCAGGACCGGCTCTGCAACAGTTCGAATCCATTTCCGGCGACCCATTGCGGTAGTGAATTGGAATTCAAGATCGTATGCATTCCCTTTCTCAGAGCAGTTTCTAAAAGCTTCCAGAATAAACGGACGATCCTCTGGGTCATAACATTCAATACTCTGCTCGATATGTTTCGGTGACCCTGGTGTGAATTCGCTCGGCTGTAAATCGTGGATTCGATAAACCTCATCTGTCCAAAACATGGCTTGTTTCTCCACATCCCATTCCCAGCCACCAACTTTGGCTAGTTGGTTGGTGGCATTCAGAAGTGTTTTTCTTCGCCGCAACGTTTTCTCTGTCCGTTTGTACTCAGACTCGGCTTTTTCTAATTTCTTAATCCGTTGCTCTAATTCTTCATAGGTAGGTTTTTCAGACATGATTTTTACCTGTGTGTTCTCGATCTTTTGACACATTACGCTAAAAACTCTCGACCACATGAATAGTGAACCTAAATTGAGCGATTGTCGAGGTTGACGCAGCTACAAGGAAGATGCTGTTCCGCTATAGTGAACTATGCGGTATGGCATCTGACGCCGTAGATGTGGTAAGATCGGCAATCCCAACGGGTTTCAAATTTTAAGAATTTAAATGAATCAAATCCTTTGAAATTATTTCTAATTCCAACATTCTTAAAATTTGAAACGCTCATTTTAGGGTGAAGTTATTTTTGCGCGAGCCCTAAGTACCGCTGGACCGCCGCGGTAAACAATTCCACCCCCAACCCGAGAATCCGCTCATCGATATCAAAAAAGGGTGAGTGGAGCGGACTGAAATCCTGGCCGGGACGGCCGCAGCCCAATCGGATAATGGCACTTGGCTTCTGCTGGGCAAAAAATGCGAAATCCTCAGCTCCTGTGCTGGGTCGCATATACTGGACTTTGTGTGCCCCGAAAAGATCGATGGCTGTATCATAAAGCAGCCGAGAGATGCCGGCGTCGTTAAAAACCGCCGGATATCCGTCATCAAATTTCAGATCGCACTGCACTTCAAAAGCTTCTTCAACGCCCCGGGTGATCCCCTGCATCCGTTCACGGATCCGTTCGCGTACACCTTCGCCGATGGCCCTGGTGGTGCCGTTCAATATGACATCGCGGGGGACGACATTGGAGGCCTCACCGCCGTGGATGCTCCCGACCGTGATTACGGCAGAATCCACCGGGTCGACACTTCTCGCGGCGGCGGACTGGACAGCGGTGATCCAGTGCGCGCCGGCGATAATGGGGTCGCGAACCTGATGGGGGCGGCCTCCATGCCCCCCTTTGCCAGTGATGGTCAGTCTAAATCTATCGGCGGAAGCATGACTTTGACCCTCAAAGACGCCAATGTGGCCCAACTCCATATCGGGTAGCATATGGCCGGCCATGATTGCGCCCACTTCCGGATTTTCTAATACCCCACGGTCAATCATCTTTTTGGCTCCCGCGCCGCCCTCTTCGGCCGGTTGGAAGAAAAATTTGACGTTTCCCTGCAAGGTTTTACCAAGGCCGGTTTCGACCAGGTGTTTGGCCACACCAAGCATAATCGTTACGTGGGCGTCGTGGCCGCAGGCATGCATCTTGCCATCGTTCCTGGATTTGTAGGAAACGTCGGTGAGCTCCCGGAGTTTCAGTGCGTCTATATCCGCCCTGAGTCCAACAGTGGGTCCATCCTTTCCTGACCGCAATAGGCCCACTACACCGGTCATATCTTCAAAACGCCGAACCTCCAGACCCAATTCGGTCAAAATGGCAGCAATGCGGTCTGTGGTCCGCACCTCTTCATAAGCCGTTTCCGGATGCATGTGAAAATCTCTGCGTATCTGGACCAACCATCCCTGGAATTGCTGGCTGATATCATTCATTTGGGCATCCCTTTCGTTCAGATAGTTGTGTTTAAGGAATTGTTGGAACAGGAATGTTTTGAGCCTGCTTGTGCTCTTTAAAAGATTGCTATTATAATCTATATTTCATTTTGTACGTCTATCGATGAAACTTCTTCTATCTTTATTGACCCTACGATCTTTGCCGCTTCGTTTGTCAATCATTATTGACCTCTGAATTTTAATTTTGTTTACAATATCAAACCCAACAAAATTATTGCCGATATGCGTTGGTTATCCCCACGGTACCACGTAAAGAGCTATCATGGCAAGGTTTGGTTGGTGGTGATTATTCTGTAGCTACCAGTCTTGTTGGGTCTGATATCCCCTAATCCTGTAGGGGCTGGCCTTGTGCCTGCCCGTTTTGACGAATTACCGACGGTCTTTCGGGTACCCACAAGGGGCACCCCTACAATGGCAATTATACCGTGGGTGTGATTTGGCATCTTCACCGAAATTAGAAATAGAATTGCAAAGCGGCGCAAGCCGCTATAGCTTAACCTGAACTGAGCGATTTTTCTCTCGAGCTGCACCAATCTCTTGCGGATCAAGGGTTCGAAAAAAGCCTCGACAGATCCATTGGTATGCCTACGTTTTTTGCGAACCCTCCTCCATCAAGATCTCGGCACATCTCTTCGGGAAAAATCGCTCAATTCAAGGTTTAAATTTGATTTCAAATTTAAACTTGACAAAGGTATTTCCAACCCCATATATATAGCGTTTCGATTCCCTTGGAGTCGAAACCGACATAATCCTTGCTCCGGTGTATCCCTCTCATGATACGCATTACCTTTTTGGTCGGGGCTAACCACCTGAAATTTAAATGGGTGTGAGACTTGCATAGGCAAGGCATCTGAAGATGAAGACGTAGTCTAGCTACTTCGAATCTTCAGTAACGCAGCACATGAAAGTCTCAGGCTCGTGAAAATTTCAGGGAATATCCACAAGGAGGTAGTATGAGAAGGTACGAACAGATCGTTATCCTCGATTCTGACCTGTCAGAAGACGAGCGCTCACCGGTATTTGGCAGACTCAAAGAACTCATTCCTCAGTACAAAGGTTTCCTGATCGACATCAATGAATGGGGTCAGAAAAAACTGGCCTATGAAATCAAGAAAAAGCCGCGCGGCTTTTACGCGCAGGTTAATTTCTGTGGTTTCGGCGATCTGGTTGATGAAATGGAGCGTTTCTTCCGCATCGACGACCGGATTCTCAAGTACATGACGGTTCTGCTGGATAAAGAGGCGGACGTGGAAGCCATCAAGGCTGAAATGGCTGAAAAAGAAGCCCAGAAAGCCGAAGCAGTTGCCAAAGCAGCGGAAGAAGAAAAAACCAAACAGGCAGCCACAAAGGCGGCAGCGGCCGCTGCGGAAGCCGAAGCTGCGACAACGCCCGAAGCTGCACCTGAAGCCGAAGAAGCTGTTGCCGAAACAGCTCCAGAGGTTGAAGCGGTAGTAGAAGCAGCAGCAGAGGTAATCCCTGAGGTTGAAGAAGTAGCAACCAAAGCGGCAGCGGAAGAAACCGTAGAAGCAGCTCCTAAGGTCGAAGAAGCCGTAGAAGCAGCTCCTGAGGTCAAAGAAAAAGCAAGTGAAGCTGCACCGGAACCCGAAGGGACCCCGGTCCTTGAAGAAGAACCCACCGAATCAGCAGAAACCCCTAAGGAGTAGATAAATGGCAGCCTATCATAGACAGACGCGGAACAATAGTAACGTAAAGAAAAAAAGACGAGTCTTCCATCGCAGAAAAGTGTGTCGTTTCTGTGCTGACAGCAAGATCAATATCGACTACAAGGATCAGAAGCTGTTAAAATATTTTATTACCGAACGGGGCAAAATCATTCCCAGAAGAATTTCCGGTACCTGCTCCAAGCATCAGCGCGTATTGACCCATGCCATCAAGCGGGCCCGGACCATTGCGTTGCTACCGTATGTCGGTACATTAGATTTATAGAAGCCATTTCAAAAAGGTCTTTTGGAGCAAGCGCGTGTCGCAAACCTTTACCAGGGAAATATCCAGAGATATATTGACCGGTGTGGTAATAACAATGGCCATCATCACCGTGTCGGTTTACATGCCGATTATCGGATTTTTCTGCTCCCTGCTTCTCCCGCTCCCGGTTCTGTTCTATCGTTCCAAGCTGGGTCGAAAGACGGGCCTCATTGTACCGGGAACGGCCATGACGATACTGGTGGTTCTGGCAGGGGGCATATCCATCGATGTGGTGTTCTTTCTGGAAATGCTCTTCCTCGGCTTTTTACTGAGTGAGCTTTTTGAAATGAATCTTTCGGTTGAAAAGACCGTTCTATACGCTTGTGGCGGGGTCCTGCTGACCGGCGCTGTGGGGCTCGTGCTTTACAGCAACATGTCAGCCACCAGCATCTACAGCCTTGTATCGACGTATATTGCCCAAAATCTTGAAATGACGGTTGCGCTCTACCGTGGCATGGGGGCGTCGGAAGAATTCATCCATAAGTTTTCGACATCACTGGACCAGATACAATATGGCTTGATTCGCATCATCCCGGCCATGATAACAGTATCTTTTTTAATGGTAACATGGTCCAATCTGCTCATGGCCAGACCACTTCTGAAGCGCCGGGGCCTCTTTTTTCCAGCGTTCGGTGTGCTGAACCTGTGGAAAGCCCCTGATTATCTTGTGTGGGTGCTGATCGGGTGCGGCGGGCTTCTCATGCTGCCGGGCAGCACGCTCAAGATCATTGGCATAAACGGCCTGCTGGTACTGCTGATGATCTATTTTTTTCAAGGCATTGCCATTGTATCTTTTTTCTTTGAAAAAAAACAGTTTCCCAGGCCACTGAGGATTTTTTTCTACAGCCTTATCGCCATTCAACAGATCATTCTGCTGGTTGTCATCGGCCTGGGACTGTTCGATATGTGGCTCAATTTCAGGAAAATAAAATCGCAGTAGCGATTTTATTTTAGGTGACGTTGTCGCTTCTGGTGCATTGCAGACTGTTTATTTTTACTGTAACGTAATGAATTTGTTCTTATAAGGACATTAAATTGATTTTAGATTGTTCCCTGCTGCCTTGATTACCGGGTGCTTTCTGACAAACAGAAAGGAATAATCAAACTTAAAAAAGAAAATCGCGGTTCAATTTTCTTTTTTGGAGGTTAACACATGAAGGTTATTTTAAAGGAAACCATCGATTCTCTGGGCATTATCGGAAGCGAAGTGGACGTCGCCAAGGGATTTGCACGCAACTACCTGCTGCCGCAGCAAAAAGCAGTTCCGGCCACACCTCAAAACCGGCGCATGCTGGAGCAGCAAAAAACCAAATTCGATCTGCAGATCGCCAAGGAAAAGAAGATTGCAGAGGAGATGGCGACCAGCCTTGAGGGCGTATCATGTAAAATCGCCGCCAAGGTGAGCGAAGAAGACCGTCTCTATGGCTCTATTGGGGTGCGCGACGTCATCAAGGCTCTTGCCGCGGAAGGTGTTACGGTGGAAAAACGCATGGTTCTCATGAGCGAGCCCATCAAAACCATTGGGACACACAAGATTCCCATTCGGGTATATAAAGAAGTGGAGCCGGAAATTACGCTGGAAGTAGTGCCCGAATAAAATCGTATAACGATTTTATCGGACGCGACTGCGTCGCTATTTTTAGCTATAAGTAATAAGCTTTAAGCTGTTAAAAACCATAATGCTTCCCTGCCTCTGCTCGGTAGGCGGCTCACCGCTTAAAGCTTGTCGCTTATTGCGTTTTGCTTTCTTGATTTCATCCTGGTATGTGTGCTAACCTAATTCCGAATTAACATCCTTTTGATTGACCTTATGGACAAAAACGCATCCATCCACACCATTCCACCCCAGAATCTGGAAGCAGAAGAGTCGCTTCTCAGCGCGGTGATGCTGGACAACAGCACCCTGTACGATGTCCTTGAAAAACTGATTCCGGAAGACTTCTACCGCTCGACGCATCAAAAGATTTTTGCGGGCATCATCGATCTTTTTCAAAAAAATGAGCCCATCGACCTTGTGACCCTTACCAACCTTCTCAAGGAAAAGGGAGATCTCGAGGCCATCGGTGGCGCCACCTATCTGGTTAAGCTTGTGGACACGGCACCTGTGGCCGTGAATGCCCAGCACTATGCCAAAATCATTCATGACAAGTCCTCACTGAGGCAATTGATCCTCAAGGCCAACACCATCACCAAGCGCTGCTACGAAGACCGGGGCGATGTGGAAGATATAATCGACTTTGCCGAAAAGGCTGTTTTCGAAATATCCGGCAATGAAAGTCGGCAGTCTTTCTACTCCCTGTCATCCCTGGTCCAGAAAAATATCGACGCACTCGAGGAACGGCAAGGCAACAAGTCGCTCATTACCGGTGTACCCACCGGATACAGTCGCCTCGACAACCTCACTTCCGGACTCCAGAATTCGGACCTCGTCATCCTGGCCGGCCGACCCAGCATGGGAAAAACCGCGCTGGCTCTCAACATCGCCAGGAATGTCGCCGTGGATGCAAATATTCCCGTAGCGGTATTCTCCATCGAAATGTCACGGGAACAGCTCTCCATGCGCCTGCTGTGTGCAGAAGCGAGAATCGACTCATCCCGCCTGCGAAGTGGATTCTTCAGCAGGGAGGATTGGGTTAACCTGACCAGCGCAGCCGAAGTTCTTTCCGAAGCACCTATTTTCATCGATGATTCGCCCGACATATCTACCATGGGCATTCGCGCCAAAGCCCGACGGCTAAAAATGGACAAGAACATCGGCCTCATAATCATTGACTACCTGCAGCTCATGAAATCGAGCTCATCGTCTGAACGAAGAGATCTCGAAATATCGGAAATGTCCAGAAGCCTTAAGGCCCTTGCCAAAGAGCTGAGCCTGCCGGTCATGGCTCTGTCCCAGCTGAACCGGAAACTCGAAGAACGCCAGGACAAGCGGCCCCAGTTGTCGGATCTCAGGGAGTCCGGAGCCCTTGAACAGGATGCCGACGTGGTGGCATTCATTTACAGGGACGAGGTCTACAACCGGGATGAAAACAACCCCAACAAAGGGACAGCGGAATTACTGCTGAAAAAACAGCGCAACGGCCCCACCGGCGAAATCAAACTGGCATTTTTGAACACCTATACGCGTTTCGAAAATCTGGCAGAGGATAAATATATACAAAAATAAGAATCATCTCCAAGGAACTGATCCTTATTCAGGGTTCAAGTGACACGAAGTGAAGCATCGGCGCTCAATGCTTTAAAGTTACACAGACTTAAAGTTGTTGGGATACAAACCGTCTATGATTTTATGAAAAAAATATTCGGCAACACAAAAGGACTCAAGACAAGCCAGGTCCGTAAAATTGAAAATCTCTATCGGAGAAAAACCCCACCGGAATTCATCATCACACCGGAACTCGCCCGGGACATCAGCCGCCTGTCCCTCGACATCAATCGACAGATCGGGCTTCTCATCGATCGCAAGGGAAAAATTCCCTATGTGATTGTGGGAAACCACAATGAAATCATGATCCCCGACACTCCGGAATACCGATCTGCACCCGGGCGCCTGAGGGGCATCCGCTGTGTTCACACCCATCTGGATAGCGAACCATTGACCACCGATGATCTCACGGATCTTGCCATGCTGCGCCTGGATCTTATGACAGTGGTGCAAGTCGGCAGGGACGGTCTTCCCAAACAGGTTATCATGAGCCATATCCTGCCTAAAAATACAGGCCAACCAACGACGATTCCCGTATCGCTGGCACCCGGAAAGACCGATATCGGATGTGTAGAGCTGATTCAGTCCATCGAGGAAGAGCTTTCCCGCATTACCCCATTGCACACGGCAGGCAAGAATACAGAACGGGCCCTTCTCATCAGCGTCTCTACTGCGTCCAAACAGGATGCCGGCGACTCACTGGACGAACTTTCGGAGCTGGTATCCTCAAGCGGCATCCAGACCGTCGGCAGTCTCCTGCAATATCGCCGGAAAATAGACAGCCGGTTTTTGATGGGATCGGGAAAACTGAAAAGTCTTGTCATTACAGCCCTCCAGAAAGGTGCCACACTGCTTGTTTTCGACCAGGAACTCAATCCCTCTCAAATCCGTTCCATCACTGACCAGATCGACCTCAAAGTCATCGATCGGACCCAGCTGATCCTTGACATTTTTGCCCAAAGGGCCCAGACCCGGGAGGGAAAACTCCAGGTGGAACTGGCCCAGCTCAAATACCTGCTGCCAAGGCTCATTACCAAAAATACAGCCATGTCACGCTTGACCGGTGGTATAGGCGGAAGGGGCCCCGGCGAGACCAAGCTGGAAATCAACCGCAGGCGCATAAGGGACAAAATCGTTCAACTGGAAAAAGCCCTGCTGAATGTCAGAAAACATCGCCGGCAGCAAAAGGCTAAGCGCGCCAAGAAAGCCCTGCCGGTCATTTCCATTATCGGCTATACCAATGCCGGGAAATCAACCCTTCTCAATACCCTCACACACAGCCATGTCCTGGTGGAGAAACGACTTTTTGCCACCCTGGATCCTTCCAGCCGGCGTCTCAGATTCCCTCGCGACACAGAGGTTATCATCACCGATACGGTGGGATTCATCAAAAACCTGCCTGAAGACCTCCTGGTCGCTTTCAGAGCCACTTTGGAAGAACTCGAGAGTGCCGACATCCTGCTGCACGTAATCGACATGAGCAACCCACGGCACCCGGAACAGATTGAATCCGTGGAAAACCTCCTGTCAGACCTGGCATTGCAACAGATCCCCCTGGTACGGGTGCTGAACAAGAAGGACCTGGTGCCCGTGCAAGAGCGGAATCGATTAAGTCGGATATACAACGGTTTTTCCATATCCGCCCGGGAAGCCTCTACCCTGAGACCGTTGATTGAAAACCTGGAAGCGAGGATGGGGAGGAGCTAAAATAAGAGTTCGAGGGGGATACAAGGGTGATACGAGGGTTGGAGGGTGGCTAATAGCTATCAGCCCTTAGCTTTTGACTACCCTCGGACCCTCAATAGCTTATTAGGTGTTTAAGCCATAGGCTATTAGCTGCCTATCACTTATCGCTTTCGGTTACCCTCGAACCCTCGAACCCTCGAACCCCGGGACCCTTCTTGTTTTACCCCCTTTAAAAATCATTTAAGCGTATAACCCAAAAGAAGCTTGACATCCGCTTCAGATCACCTATAACGGTCTCACTTATGGATATGAACTTAATCAAGCAAACTGGTATCAAGGCTGCATTTGAAAGCGGCAAGGTCTTGAAATCTTATTTCGGAAATATTTCCGATATCCGGAAAAAAGGCCCCGTTGATCTTGTCACTGAAGCCGATACGGCATCGGAAAAGATCATTATCGGAATCATACGTGAAGCTTTTCCGGAACACTCGATCCTGGCAGAAGAGAGCGGCCTGGATCAATGTGACGTGGATCACCAATGGATCATCGACCCCCTGGACGGTACGGTCAATTTTGCACACCAAGTGCCGGTTTTTTCGATTTCAATTGCCTATGCATTCAAGGAGACAACGATCATGGGAATTGTCTTCAACCCGGTCACAGGAGAGTTGTTCTCGGCTATTGCCGGTGAGGGAGCCTTCCTGAATAACCATCCCATCCAGGTTTCCGACACCCGGGTTATGCAAGAAAGCCTGCTTGCCACGGGTTTCCCCTATGATCTATTGTCGATATTCGATACCATCACGGACCGGCTGGAAAATTGTCTGAGAGCTGCCCAGGGCATCCGCAGACTTGGGTCTGCTGCTGTCGATATATGCGCGTTGGCCTGTGGTCGTTTTGATGGTTTCTGGGAACAAAATCTCCACCCGTGGGATACGGCTGCAGCCGTGCTGATCGCTTCGGAAGCCGGTGCAGTCGTAACCGATTTTGCCAATAATCCATTTACCATCGACAAGAAGGAAATTCTGGCCACAAACGGAAATATACATGCTGAGATGCTATCATTACTCAACCTGAATTGAGCGTTTCAAAATTCTGAAACACTCATTTTAGGTTGATATAATATCGTTACAAAATTAAATTCATTTCATGATTTTATAAGGAACCAAAATGGATAAAATAGTTATGGAATTGGAGCCGCTGGACGATCAGGTGGGATGTGTCGGCGATTATGATGCCACCGACGAAGTTTGCTCTAAATGTGCATTGAAGCTGCGCTGTGTCATCGCATATCACCAGAATGTGCGTATGGAATTCATCGAGGACATCGTGGCATCCAACAGCACGTTCATCAAGATCCAATAATAAAATTGCTGTGCATTTTTATATGATGCGGCAATGTCAATTTTAGGGAATGAAAAACAAAAAGCCCCGACTGAATCAGTCGAGGCTTTTTGTTTTTTTAAGGGTGAAAAATGTGGGTTAGAAGTTACCGGATTCAAGTTTCTTGCTGAGATATTTCACATGCTGTTTGAGGGGGGCGTTATGCTTCAACTCGCGCTCAACACACCCGATAGCGTGTAGAGCGGTTGCGTGATACCGATTGAAACTCTTACCAATGGCCTGCAAGGGTTGGTCGGTGTATCGCCTGGAAAGATAAATGGCCACCTGCCTCGGTTTAAGAATACGCTGTTTTCGTGACCGGGATACCAGATCATTCTGGTTTACCTTATACTGTTCGCAAACAAGCTTTTTAATGACAGCGACGGTAATGGTTTTACGCTGCCGAACAATATTCTTGACAACGCTCTCTGCCAGATTCAAATCGATACCCATACCCAGCAAGGATGATTTAGCCGCCACACCGATGAGGCCGCTTTCCAGTTGCCGGACGTTCTCGGCAAGCGCATCAGCCAGATAGTGCATCACTTCCTGAGGTAATTTACACCCGTTTACGGCCGATTTTTTCTGGAGAATCTTCACCCGTGTTTTGTAGCCTGGCGTTTTGATAGTAGAAATAAGGCCGTAGCCAAGCCGGGAACGCAATTTCTCGTCCAGCTTCGGTATGTCACCAGGTAGGTAGCAACTTGAAAAAATAATTTTTTTATCCGCTTCAAACAGCGTGTCCAGCACCAGCGCCAACTCCTGCTGAGTTCGGCCCTTGCCACTCAGGTAGTGTACGTCCTCCATGAGTAAAACATCACATTGATTCTGATATTTCTCTTTGAATTTTCCGATGGAGTTGTTTTGAAATGAGTAGGTCATCTCATTGGTAAAATCCTCGGCCGTGATATAAAATACCCGCTCGGTGGGAAAGGCCGACAGGATATGATGCCCCACAGCCTGGGAAAGATGACTTTTCCCGTTACCGGTCTTGGACAGAAGGAACACGGAGTTTTGTTGGCTCGATTTCCTGGATGCCAGGGAGAGTGCTGCTGAATAGGCCAAGCCATTATTCTTTCCAACGACAAACTGGTCAAAGGTAAAATTCCGTCGCAGCATTCTGCCACTGTACATTTTCGAATGGATACTCGGAAGCAGCATCTGGTGTTGTGCCGGTGATGCACCTGCCAAAGATCCCTTTGTCTGCTTGCGCACATCCAGAAATAGCTTGTACGACTTTCCCAGTACCCGGTTCACTTCAGTTTCCATTAAATCTGCATAGTTGGTGAGAATCCGTTTTCTGTAAAACTGATTGGGGCAGGACAGGAACACGCCGTCTTCGGTTGTCTTGTCGAATGCGATGGGCTCGATCCACATTTTATAGCAATGGCCAGGAATTTTTTCCTTGATGGCAGATTTTATCTCGTTCCAGACAGCTTCCATAAATACCGGTTATCTCGTCGATTTGATTCTATAAAACAATGATTAATTCAGGATTAATGAAAAAGGTAAAACAACGATATTAATTGGTTTTTTTGAATTAAAACCGGATAAGATCGATATCATCAACCGTTGAATGCTTTTTAAGGTACCGGGCATTGATTGTCAAACCGAATGAAGGCGATTCATAAAATAGCCGTACCAGAAAAATTTGCTTCATTCTATCTAATTGATTATACAATGTATAATACTATAGCGCCTGCTAATTCCCTGATCTACAGTGCTTTGTATTTGCAATATTTCTTTAAGTATTTTAGGCATATCCAGAGTTATGAACAATTTTTCAACAATTCTCATAACTCTTGTTTACACCTAATATCTTCCATTATCTCTTATTTTTAAATTAATTTCACCCGAAATTTAACACTGAAAAATCATCTGATACCAACCCGGCAAAAGCTTAATCATTTCATGGCGCTATCCAAATAAATTCGTTTTACAAATTTATAGAGCGCGACTTCGTCGCTTTTATGGACATCGTTTTTTCGCCTGTCTCGGGGAAATGCAAGGTTCTCCAATCCTGTTTTCGGCCCTATGTTTTTGTCGGAGAATCTAGTATAGATAAATTTGTTTTACAAATTTATTTGACGCGACGTTGTCGCTATTTCTTTCTAAGGTCGATGGGTAATCCCTGTGTGATCGTGAAACTGTCTGAGGTCTTTAGTGCCTGTTATACCGAACAGCATGATGATTCCTTCAAAACATCGAATTCGGTTGTTTGAATGGCAACTCTATTTAAAATTTGGCCCTGTTCGGTATTACAGTCACTTTAGAACGAGTTTTTCACGGTCGCACGGGGATTGTCGATCGGCCGCCGACCGCAATACGCACTTTCTTTTCACTTATAGGCCGGTTTAATCTTATTCCAGCACAACTTGAGAACGACTTATGGATATTATCATTCAGGGGGCAAGACAGCACAATCTTAAAAACATCGACCTCGTGCTGCCGGGAAACAAACTCATTGTCATTACCGGTCTTTCAGGTTCCGGAAAATCCTCCCTGGCTTTTGACACCCTCTATGCTGAGGGCCAGCGACGATATGTGGAATCTCTTTCCACATATGCCCGGCAATTTCTAGAACGAATGGAAAAACCAGCCATCGATTCCATTGAAGGACTGTCACCAGCCATCGCTATCGAACAAAAAACCGGAAGCCACAACCCCAGATCAACCGTGGGCACCATCACCGAAATTTATGACTATTTTCGGCTGCTTTTTGCCCGTGTTGGAACACCCCATTGTCATGAATGCGGCCAACCAATCTCTTCCCAGACCCTCGACCAGATCGTTGACCAGGTCATGGAACTACCAGAGAATTCCCGGACCATGGTTCTCTCACCGGTGGTATTGAACCAGACGGGAACCCATGAAAAGTTGATAAAACAGCTGCGAAAAGAAGGTTTCGCCCGTGTCCGCGTAGACGGTGACATCTTTGATATCGAACAGGTGGAAATATTGAAATCGACGCAACGACACACTATCGACGTGGTTGTAGACCGCCTGGTGATCAAAGAAAACATTCGAAACCGACTGGCAGACTCTCTGGAACTTGCCGCGTCCCTGTCCGGCGGACGGGTAACCATCGACGTTATCGATAGTCTGCCGATTCTTTACAGTGAAACACCTGTCTGTCTGAATTGCGGCATCCATTACCCGGATTTTACACCCGCCAGCTTTTCCTTCAATTCACCCCAGGGAGCCTGTCCAAAATGTGATGGTCTGGGTGTGACAAGTGAATTTGATCCTGATCTGATTGTTCCAAATCCATCCCTGTCGTTGCGCCAGGGTGCTGTTGCGCTGTGGGCCAATCGGAGTTCGGTCCATTTCGCCGAATTCCTGGATTCCCTGACCACATACTACCGGGCGGATATCTACACCCCTTTTGTCGATCTTCCCGACCATTTCAAGCAGGTACTGTTGTTCGGTTCCGGAGACGAACAAATTCCCTTCTATTTTGAGAGAAACAACCGCAGATTCTCTTACCACAAGGCCTATGAAGGGATCATACCGAATCTCGAACGGCGTTATAGGGAGACCGATTCCAGCTGGTCACGCGAAGACATCAAACTATACATGAACTTCCGCCCGTGCTCCGAATGCAAAGGCGCTAAATTGAACCGCGCCGGACGCTCCGTTAAAATCGGTGATAAAACCATTTTCGACATCACTTCTCTTTCGGTTGAAAACGCCCTGCTTTTTTTCCAGACATTGATACTCACCGGTAAAAAAGCGATCATTTCAGATCGCATCCTCAGGGAGATAAAAGAAAGACTCGGGTTTCTCGCCAACGTGGGTCTCCCCTATCTCACACTCGACAGGACTGCCAACACCCTCTCGGGTGGTGAAAGTCAGCGAATTCGACTCGCCACGCAGATCGGGTCAAAATTAACCGGTGTTTTGTATGTGCTGGACGAACCAAGTATCGGCCTCCACCAGAGAGACAATCAGCAACTGCTGTCTGCACTGTCAAAAATGCGCGATCTCGGCAACACTGTCGTAGTTGTAGAACATGACGAGGAGACCATACGTCGAGCCGACCACGTGGTTGACATGGGGCCCGGTGCAGGTGTCCAGGGTGGAAACGTCGTATTTACCGGAACGCCCGAAGATCTCATGTTGTCGGAGACTTCTTTGACCGGTCGCTATATGTCCGGCAAAAAAACAATTAGCGTACCCATGCACAGACGGACAGGTCATGGGACTTTCCTTGGCATTATAGGCGCTACCCAGAACAATCTTAAAAGTATTGATGTAATGTTCCCGCTGGGACGATTGATCTGTGTCACCGGCGTCTCCGGATCCGGGAAGTCCTCTCTAGTCCTGGAAACGCTCTTTCGCGCACTCTCCCAAAGGCTTTACCATAAACAAATCAGGGCCGGCAGATTCAGACAACTCACAGGCCTGGAGCATATCGACAAGGTGATCCATATAGACCAGTCGGCCATCGGCAGGACGCCACGGTCGAATCCGGCAACCTACACGGGTTTATTCACTTTCATTCGGGAACTTTTTTCCAAGACACCGGAATCCCGGATGAGAGGTTACAAACCAGGACGATTCAGCTTCAATGTCAAAGGAGGAAGGTGCGAAGCCTGCAGCGGGGACGGCATCATTAAAATTGAAATGCACTTCCTGCCTGACCTGCATGTGATGTGCGACGCCTGCCGGGGGATGCGCTACAATCGTGAAACCCTTGAAGTTCGTTACAAGGGGCAAAACATTGTCGATGTACTCAATATGACGGTTACCCAGTCTCTTGGCTTTTTTGATAAAATCGTTAACATTCGCACAAAGCTTCAAACCCTTGCTGACGTGGGTCTTGGCTACATCCGGCTCGGCCAGCCTGCCACAACACTGTCCGGAGGAGAAGCACAACGGGTAAAACTGGCAAAGGAACTGAGCAAAAAAGGGACCGGTCGCACCCTGTATATCCTTGACGAACCCACCACCGGTCTGCATAGCGAAGATATTCGCAATCTGCTGAAGGTGCTGGACCGGTTTGTGGATACCGGGAACACGGTCGTCGTGATCGAACACAATCTGGACGTCATCAAAACGGCAGACTACATCATCGATCTTGGACCGGAAGGCGGAGATGACGGCGGCGAAATCGTAGGTTGTGGAACTCCCGAAGAACTGACAATGGTCAAGGGCTCCTATACAGGGCAATATTTAAGGGAGAAGCTAAAAGAAGGGTTCGAGGGGGAATAGTGTTCTTTGAGTTTGTTGCGTTTCTTGTGTTCATTGGGTTGATGGAACAGGGGATGTGTTGAGAGCTGAATACTCTTTGCCGGGGACAACTCAATAAACACAACGAACTCAAGGAACTCAATAAACAAGTATGCAGGGTCTGAGGGGAAAACATAAGGCTGTAGACTATTAGGCTGTTAGGTTGTTAGCGGCCTATAGTCTAACAGCCTATAGCCTAAAAAAAAGGCCGCGCGTTTATAGCGCGGCCTTTTTTATCGGTACCTATTTAGTGACCCAGCAGACCTGCTATGGCACCCGCTTGGGGATGCGCATAAATAAGGATCAAGGCAACGACCAGCGCGTAAATACAGAGCGATTCGATCATGGCCAGACCGATCAGCAGCGTAACCGTAACCTTACCGGAAGATTCGGGATTTCTGGCAATACCTTCCACGGCAGCTTTCAATCCAATGCCCTGTCCAATACCACAGCCAAAGGCTGCAATGGCGATTCCGAATCCGGCTGCCGTTACACAGGCGATAAAAAAACTTAATGCAGTTGCTTCCATACTTGCTCTACCTCCTTGTTAAGAATTAATGATTCGCTTCTTCCATTATCCATAAAATCGCTGCGCGATTTTATCATACACGACATTGTCGCTTTTAAAGTCGAATAGCTGATCCGTTTGTTTCAGATTAATGCGCGTGCTCCATGGCGGACGTAAAGTACATCACCGAAAGCAGGAAAAACACAAACGCCTGCACCAACGCCACGAAAATGCCGAGGGCCATGATCGGCAGGGGCGCAAAAAAGGCACCGGCAAGAACAAAGAGTATTCCCAGCACCAGTTCATGACCCATCATGTTGCCGAAAAGTCGGAAAGATAGAGACAGCACTCTGGCCAGGTGACCGATGAGCTCAATCGGTAAAATAATAGGAATCATCCACCAGACAGGTCCCAGAAAATGTTTGACGTAACCGGCACCGTGATATTTGATGCCGATAACATGGGTAAAGACAACCACCGTCAAAGCACAGGACAGGGTCGTATTCAAACTGGCTGTGGGGGGGAAAAAACCAGGTACCAGGCCGATCAGGTTGCATGCGGCGATATAGAAGAAAATCGTCGCGATGATGGGCAGGAGCCAGCGCCCTTCTTCTCCTGTAATGGTAACGGCAAATTCCTCAAGGCCTGAAATGAGAATTTCAAAAAAGTTTTGGCCTTTGGATGGGATCAGGGTCACGACCTTTGCAGCAAGAAAACCAAAACCGATCAGTATGGCCATGACGACCCATGAATAGATAACATGTGGATAGGTATGTGCGAAGTGACCCAGGCCGATAAGCTCAAACAGCTTGACAAAAAAGAGATAGGGATGCTCCATCCTTAGACTGCCTCCTTCATTAAAAGTTTGCTTACTTCAAGAATCGTGGCCATGAAAATGCTCGCAACCACGACGGAAAGCCCGACAAAAAGACCAAGCGGTGCTACATAGTGCCCTTGGATGAGAAACAACAGAATGATACCGCTCACAAAGAATCGGAAATAATATTTCGCCAGAACGACATTGTGGGATGAGAGATGGGGTGGCGCCAACGCCTTTTTCAGCGTCCGGGACAACAGGTGAAAATTGATGGTCACGATCAGGCCGCCGTAAAGGATGCCTTTGGCAAAATCAATGGGCAGAAACGCCAGGCCGAGTGCACTCGCTACTACCAGCAGCACCCAGTTCGTTCGCGTCACAAATTTGAGTATTCTCTCCTGAATTCTCATGTATAAAAACCGTAAAAGCGTTTACAAATTTCGACTCTTTTTAACGGCAAGACCAATATTGCGATATGCAGCAGCAATACCAAAACCCAGAAAAATAAGTGTCAACCAAGGCGATGTATCAAACTTTCCATCGAGCCAGACACCAATACCAAGACCGATGAAAATGGAAAGCGCCACAGAGAACCCCAAGCTACTGTAGTAGGCCAGTTCCCGTATAGACCGGTATGTCTCCTTTTTCATGAAAAAAGAACACTTTCCTTGATGGTCAGAAGCCTTGTCTGTTTACAAAATTCGGACTTAAACGACCTACCATAGGCACCATGGCAAGTCAAACCTAAAATAAATTTGCGGAGCAAATTTATTTGGTGCCGCTGCGCAGCACAGAGGACCTCATTTTTGATGGCATGAACGGTTCTGTTTGGTCATTTAGCCTTCGGCTATCATTTGCGATAGTGTTATGTCCCGTAAATAAGTTACATTAATATCTCACTCCCGTGGAGACGGGAGTCCAGAAAATCGATACCTGGATTCCTGCCTCCGCAGGAATGACAACTTGACCTTTCTCTTCGACATGCTAAATTATTTTGCAAGGAACATCTTGGATACAATACTATATGCATCATTGATTGTTGCTGATAGCTGATAGCTCATAGCCTACCTAACACTTAAATCCTAAAACTTAACACGGTATCTTTCCCCTCGAACCCTAAATTTTGATCTTCTCCGCCTCAAACACCGGCCCGTCCATACAGGCATGTAGATATTTTTCTTTGGAATCGCGTTTCTCCACGGCACAACCCAGACAGGCACCCATGCCACAGGCCATCATGGTTTCGATGGAAACCTGGCATGGGATGCCATCTTTTTTGGATATCGCCATCACTTCCCGCAACATGGGCATGGGACCACATGCAAACAACATTTTCGGTTTCTGCTGCCTCAGGGCTTCTCCCAGCGGCTGTGTAACCACGCATTGACTGCCGGCACTGCCATCATCGGTGGTCAGCTTCAACTGTATGCCCAGGCGTTCGAATATCTCAAGACATAACAGATCTCCGCAGGACCTGCCGCCGACAAAAAGTGTGATCTGTGAACTGGAAAGACCCTGCCGCATCAAGTGGTTGATCAAAAAAACAAACGGAGCGACACCAATACCACCGGCCACCATGTGAACACGGCCGAAATCCCCCCGGGTGGAAAATCCCCGCCCAAGAGGTCCGAGAACATCCACGATATCACCGGCTCGGCTCATGGAAAGCGCCTCCGTCCCTGCTCCTATAATTTTATATAAGATATCAAAGCCGGTTACATATTCCCCTTCCATTATCAAATCATGGATCGAAAAAGGCCTTCGGAGCAAGGGAGAGGCCCGTCCGAGCAGACGGACCATAACAAACTGACCGGGCACGGCATCCTGATACACCTGATCACAGACGATGCGCATCCGAAAGTATCCCGGGCAAATTTCCCGGTTCGACAAAATCCGTGACGCCGACAACCGTGTTTCCGTGCAGGTCATCCTCAAGGCCCTCCTATAGGCTTCTCCTGATCTTTTGGCAAAAACGGTTCAAGAAATCCTTCGTTCTTCATCTTTCTGGTATGTTTGAACCCTTTATTTGGATAGCGGCTGCAAATCGGCCGGTAATCTTACTTGCCCGGTAAGAAAAATAATTGTCTGTTCTGCATCGGGTACAGATGCCGCTTACATGGATGTTTTCCGACAATACGCCTTCCTCTAATAATTGCTCCCTGCTGAGAGCCCATAAATCAAACCTATTCTGCCGGTCTTTATGGTGCCAGTACATTTTGGGCATTTCACTCGTGAAATTAACAAATTCTGCGCAGCACGGGCCCAGGGAAGGACTGATACCGGCCCTCAGGTCCACAGGATTGCAATCAAACCGGCTGTTCATCTCCGTGATGGTCCGGCAAAGGATATGGTTGACGTTCCCCCGCCACCCCACATGCACGTTGGCAACAACTCGCTTAACCGGATCCACCATCAGGACGGCCTGACAATCAGCGACCAGAACCACCAGGGCCACACCCGGAATATTCGTTATCATGGCATCGCCGGTGCCGGCATGCAATATTTCCGGTTTCCCAGCGGAAAAGCTTCGTTGATCTACCGTCAATACCTGGGTGCCATGAACCTGATTCGAGAAAGCCAGGCGTGCCGCCTTCATGTGCCCCAAGAGGATACGCCGGTTCTGTTGGACTGCATCAATATCGTCACCAACACCCAGACTGAAGTTCAGGCTCGCATAGTCACCCTGGCTACAACCGCCATGCCTGGAAAAGATATGATGCCGAACACTCTCAATTGCCGAGAGATTGGGAAGTTTCAATGTCTCCATTGGTTCTTCACACGGCCCGAGCCAATGTCAGGATATCCACCGTCTCAGCCCCTTCCTTTAAAAGAATCTTTGCACATTCATTGACCGTGGCGCCGGTGGTATATACATCATCCACGAGCAGAATCTTTTTGTTTAGAATGTTGTTGGACACGCCTATTTCGAATGCGCCTTTCACGTTTCGCATACGGTCCCCGCGTCCCAGACCTGTCTGGGGTAGTGTGGACCGTCTCCGCCGCAAAGCTTCTCTTTCGACCATGAGGGGTGTTGACAGGGCACCTTGCCATTCGTGACGCTCCCAGTGTTTGACTGCCAGATAAACCTGATTGAATCCTCTTTTTCGAAACCGGCGCCAAAATAACGGTACCGGGACAACCACATCCATGGGTCTGTCATGCCAGAAGTGATGATACGCGTTCAACAACAAAATGGACAGGGGTGCGGCCATACCCACTTTTTCGCCATATTTGAATCCGTGAATCACCGCCAACAACGCCTGATCGTAAACACCCACGGCTCTTGCCATACCAAAAGACCGCCTTGAACTGAGACATTCCCCACAAACATGGTCCGTCCCTTCCCGACTCTTGAACATAATGCCACAGCAGGTACAACAGGGTGATTCGATAGGGGTAAACTGTTGCGAACAGACAGGGCAGATATAGGGCGCCATCAGCCTGCCGAAGAGTGAGGCCGATGGCGACGCCTGGATCGTTTCGTTGGAAAAAACACCTCTTTTAAAGGAATCGTTCCAGCCGGACCGCCGAGGATAAAATTGTCCGCACAGCAAACACGTCAAGGGAAACAGGGCTTCCTTGAAAGCATTCCATGTATGCATGAGCGCCCTGCGAGATGTGTCGGTTACATTCAGATTCATCGGGTACATTCAGTCTGCCCCAAGGTTGCAGTCCTGGAGTTCTCTCTGCCGATAGGTCTCATACATCACCACGCCGCCGGCCACCGAAGCGTTCAGCGAATCGACATCGCCAACCTGGGGGATGGCGACCATCAGGTCACAGTGTTTTTTTACCAGCGGGCGGATCCCCTTTTCTTCACTCCCGATTACCAGCGCCATCGGCCCGGTCATATCGCTGGTATAAATGCTCTGGCCGGTCTGCTTGTCGAGCCCGGCCACCCATAGTCCGGATTCTTTCAGGGTCCTTATGGTTGACACCATATTCGTAACGCGGGTCAAAGAAATATGCTCCATGGTACCGGCCGATGCCTTGGAAACAGCAGGAGTGGGCTGCGCAGAACGGTCCTTCGTTATGACCACACCGTCCAGTCCCGCACAAAATGCC
>Ga0190293_1000164_pt1 | contig 23448 bp, 22 predicted proteins | sample 48693001_MG_FD_161671 | JGI IMG/M metagenome (GOLD analysis project Ga0190293, IMG submission 161671) | Hydrothermal vent microbial mat bacterial communities from Southern Trench, Guaymas Basin, Mexico - 4869-30-0-1_MG | ecosystem: Environmental > Aquatic > Marine > Hydrothermal vents >...
GACCATTACGACCATCTGAACAAGTATTCCGTGCAGTATTTAAATGAAAAAACAAAGAAATTTATCGTTCCACTCGGTGTCGGGGCACGGATTGCTGACTGGGGCGTGCCGCAAGATAAAATTGTAGAAATGGACTGGTGGGAAAAATACCCGTTTGACCATGAACTGAAGGTCATTTCCACTCCGGCACAACATTTTTCCGGACGCAGCTTAATCGATAAAAATAAAACACTCTGGTCTTCATGGGTCATTATGACGCCACTTCATAAGCTCTTCTTTAGCGGGGATTCGGGTTATTTCGATGGGTTTAAGAAGATTGGCGATAAATATGGCCCGTTTGACATGACATTCATAGAATGTGGGGCATACAATAAGTCCTGGGAACAGGTGCATATGTTTCCCGAGCAAACCGTCCAGGCCCATCTGGACCTGAAAGGGATCATCCTGCATCCGATTCATTGGGCTACGTTTAACCTTGCCTTGCATTCCTGGTACGATCCCATGATGCGTCTGACAGCCGCTGCTGAATCAAAAAATATCAAATATGCGACACCCATTGTTGGCGAAACAACCCTATATGGAAAAACCATACCCGCTACGAAATGGTGGAAACAAGCTGTGGAGTTGCACAGCAGCAGCACGGAAAGGATAAAATAATGGGTAGGGATACCTCTATCCAGTTACGCCGAGAAAAGAACCAAATCTCACGTACTGGATATCATTTATGGATCTCAAACCAAATCATAATCATGCGTTTCCAGCATGATTTGCAGCGCCTCCATTGAAGTGTATCGTGGTTGCCATCCCAGTTTATTTTTCGCTCTTGCCGTATCCAGGGTCCATGAATAGGATGTATAATCGATTATACCGGCAGGCGCTTCAACGAGTTTCACACGCAAGTGCCATAACAACCAGATGATTGCGCTATAGAGTCGCTTAGAAATCTTTTGAGTCCGTTTACCAATCTTGGCACCCACATCTGAAAATTTCACAACACCGTCCCCTGCCACATTAAAAGCGCCGGGAACTTTTCTTTCGATTAACAATAAAAAGAAATCTGCCACATCCTCTTCATGTACGAATTGTAGATCAGGATCACAGCCATCAGCCAAAAACAGAACAGGCAGATTTTTTAAAAACCGTGATAGAAAGTTGTCCGTATTGGGGCCATACACGATACAGGGCCGAACCATATTAAGGATAACGTCAGAGTGCTGTTTCAAATATTTTGTACAATGTTGTTCAATGAGACCTTTATGATGCGCGTAACTGAATTTCGGTGGAAATATCCGGATAGGATCATCTTCTTTAAGAAATTGCGGGTTGTCCGGCCATGCACCATAAGCGGTACCACTAGAGGCCACGATGATGTGTTTGACACCTATCTCTTCGCAAATTCTCAAGATATTCAGGGTTCCGTTCACGTTGACATCATACATCTCCCTATCGTTGTGGATGGGATCGACAATAAAAGCCAAATGCACCACAGTCTCTATTCCTCGATCCTTCCAAAAATTAATAAGTGAGCGATCTCGTATATCCTGTTTTAGGAATATGAGTTTTTCAGATCGAACTGTGGGTTCGACAATGTCTGTTCCCAATATCCGCTCACACCATTCTGCATTTTCGAGAAAAGATATGAGCTGCTGGGCAATATAACCGCCCGCCCCTGTCATCGCGATAGTACGCTTATTAAATCTCTCCATTAAACCTCTTCTGTTCCTCAACAGGATACACAACACTGTGAACAGCCTCGCGGTCTTTACCCAGATAGCCTTCCATGGGGCGTACCCCTTTTTCGATAATGCTCCCGGATGGCAAAATCGCAGCCCGTTCTGGATAATATACACTCATAAATGGCCGGGAAGAAATCCCCAGGTTTCGAATAGATTCCGCCATCGAATGGTTTCCCAACCTCAGGTGTGAACCGCCTGTCATAAGAGAAACCCGTTTGGAAGCTTTCTGGGGGATAACCGTTTTGATGAGGTCCCCGTCTTTTACGGAAAAAGTTATAAGCGGCTTTTTATCCCGCAGATAAAGGCCTTTCCTTTTCACCCGAATATCGAGTATATGCTTGTCTCCTTCCAGCATTCGACAGTCCAGGTATTCCGGACTCATGGAAAAATGCATATCTGCAATGAATTTCGTGTACCCCCATTCTCCACGTCCGGCATCCCTTGCTTCCACCCTGGTTACCGGCAGGTGCATAATAACAACACCGAATCCGGGATACCCACCCTCCATCAGTGCGGGTAAAAATCCATTGAAAGGGGTAATTTTCTTTTCAAATACAGCAGGCAGCGCCACGGCGACTTCACCATAAGTCCCAATAGAGGTATCAATGTAGTTAAATGCACCAATCCCCATGACAGCCCTGTTGCCGGGTAGAACAACCGGATAGAGCTTATCCGAGGGCATCACCGCTTTTACCTCTTCATAATTCGCCGTAAAATAGAGTGCAAAAGCATCATCCCGGTGGTACAGAATGGGCAGATCAAAGGTCGCTTTTCCGTGGGTCACGGTATTCACAGATTTTGAATTACCAAAAAAAGTTTTCATGGCCTATTTCCCCTTTCCCGTAACTAAGTCAAATAATCTTAATTTTTTTAGTGGTGTCAGTCCAAAACAAGCCTGAATGTGCTTGGCATCTCGAAACCTTTTTTCTTGCCCAAAATCCTGCATGTACCCGACGCCTCCAAGGACCTGCACACCATCCGTAGTCACCTGCACCGCCGTCTCCTGAATATGGATGGTGGCCGCCAGAGCATGTTGCTCCCAGCCCTTTTCTTTTCGATCCATTTTCCGGCAGGTTTCTGAAACAACCATATCCGCTATTTTTATGTGAACCGCCATGTCAGCCAGCATTCGCTGCATTTCGGACCATTCCACAATTTTCCTGCCCCCCTGGTCACGCTCTCTTGCATATGACAGCGCTTCATTAAAAGTGCCTTTCATAATGCCGGAGGATATAGCAGCTGCGGCCGCATACAATTTTGTGGCCACCTTTCTAAACAGATTGTCACCATCACCCTGCTTGCCTACTGGAACAGCCTCGGCCAGATGAAACACTGTATCGACCGCCGGGCAGCAACGCATCCCGAGACTCAGCACAGGATCTCCGATGGTAACTGATGCTTGGCCCAAGTCTATCAGATAATAAGAATAGGTTTCCTGCCCTTCTTCTGCGGCCGGGACAACCGCAGCGTCCGCAATCCCTCCCAAGACCAGGTATGCAAGCTTTCCGGAGAGAAATGACCGTCCGTCTTTTTCAACTACCTTGGCAATATGCCTGATTTCCGATGGATTGTTAAACAGTGGACAAGCAAGCAAAAAACTGTTCACCTTTTTCGCTTTGCCAACAATGCTCTCAAGCATATCGGTACTTCCGGCGTTTAATAGAATTTCCTGGGCAAAACAATTGGTCAGAATAACCGCCCCCAAACTCGCATCCTGGCGGCACAGTTCATCCAGGGCAGTACAGAGAGCGCCCGTACCCATCCCGATTCCACCGATGGAATCCGGCAGTGTTATGTGAAAAAAATCGAGTTCAAATGCCTTTTGCAAAACAGTTGAAAAAAAAGGACCAAAAGGAAACCTATCAAATTCTTCTCGATTGGCTGTAAGCTCACTTCTTGAAAACTCGGCGGCTGCCTTTGCAAGCATGCGGATTCCGGTTTCTTCAATGTTGGTCATTATTACCCTCCACCTACCGGTTGACCGTCGTTCCAGATGAAAAAAACAATATGTCAATCGGTGAACATATTGACCTGTGGGAAATTTCTGGCCGTAAGGCATTTGAACAAGTTTAGCCGGTTCAGCTGATTTGTGCCTTCATAGATCTGCATGAGCTTGGCATCTCTAAGGTGCTTTTCTGCAATTTGGTCCTGGCGAAGCCCTGCCTGCCCCATCAAATCGAGTGCTAACTGCCCATTTTTTACACCAGCATCGGTACCGGTGAACTTGGCAAGAGAACCCAGTCCCGAGGTTCGCTCTATTTCTTCTTTTGTCTGCCGGTCACAATGAATTTTTCTCATGAGCCAGGTTCCCAGGCGGCTGCCAATGAGAGGGGTAACCACTTTTTTCAATACCACGCTGGGCGTATACCGGGTTAGATAGTAAGTGGGCTTGACCTGGAGCAATTTGAACATACCGTCCATTCCGTTGGCATAGTTGCTCTCGACGTAGGCATATCTTGATACCAGAACATTCCGATGCATCTGGGATAACAGGCACTGAGCCCATTCATGGTTGATAAGCAGTTTTCCCGCCACCTCTGTTTCCGCAGCAAAATTTAATGCCGACTCGAATGCTCCCCGTGCGACACCGGTTCCAAAAGCACCGACACCGGCCCTAGATGCAGAAAACACATAGTCGATGAGCTGCATGGTGGTCTCCGTCTGCGAACGTGAAAGTCTCCTGCCCTGCTCTGGATCGAAACAGACATTTTCATCCGCAACAAAGCAATCATCAAATAGCAGTTCGCTGGCCGGACATCCTTTCTGTCCCATTTTCCGCTCTTTCCTGCCCAAGGAAAATCCTTTTAATCCCGACTTCACCGCCAACATAACAAGATTCGAGGACGGTTTTTCAAGATCGGCAAAAGAAAAAAGCATATGCCATGTAGAAAGATGTCCATTGGAAATAAACACCTTACTTCCGTTGACCTGATACCCGCCATCCACCTTTCTGGCATGACAGGCGATGTTGCCCCGATCCATCAGGTCGGTTTCCTCGACGTCGGTTCCGGCACCGGGTTCCGTTAAGGCCAGGGATATGAGGCATGGCTTATCGTTTTTTTCCCCTTCCACAACTTCTCTGAAAATCTGATGGATAATCCGGGTGTTCCATGTGGCAATCAGGGTTGCCACACCAAGATAGTGAACCCCCACCAGATTGGCCATGGCCGTACAGACGGAGGCGATCTCTTCGATAAAGTAGGAAAAGGATGGCAGATTGTAACCCTTACCGCCGAATATCCTAGGCATCCATAGTGTATACAACCCCCAACGATTGGCCTCTTTTACAAATTCGTGAGGAAGAAAATCGGGATCTTCCTGAACTCTTCTGTCCAACTCTGTAACGTAAGGACGCACAACTTCATTATTGAATTTCCTGGCTAAGGCCACCACCTCCTTGGTTTCCGAATAAATCTTCTTCGGCTGTTTGGAGATGGCCCTGAGGCTGCAGATCATGTCATCAAATTTCGGTTCTCTTTCACAAAGTTTTTTTATTTCGGAACTGGTGAGCATAGACTGCCTCCATCATTGCTGAACATATCGCCTGGGTAGTGGCTGCTTCGCAGTGCAAGGCACATATGGTAGATGCTTTAACCTGAATTGAGCGATTTTTATCTCGATCTGCACCGATCTCTTTCGAACCGAGGATTCGCAAAAAGCCTCGACAAATTCACGGGTATACCTGTGTTTTTTGCGAAACCTTCTCCATCAAGATTTTGGCACACCTCTTCGGAAAAAATCGCTCAATTCAGGTTTAAGATAGTATAGAATACATATTCATTTATGAACATAAAATCAATAAACGAATGTTGTGTATGATAATCAAGGGTGAAAGGATAGGATTGCAGAACAATCGGAGAAGTCGATTCACAAAAAAATTTTGTTGAGGATGACCTGCACAAAAAAAGTCCCATGGATAGTGGTTTCCAACTTCGAAAACTCCCATGGGACTTTTCCATTTTCGCAATTTTTTCTGATATCGGGGTTCCTGGTTTATCAGTGCAAACCCCCATGCATACTAACCCGGAAAATTCATGAAATGTTCGAGCTAATCGCCCTGCTCTGCCATGTAGTCGTCATAAATCGTCTCGAGAATATTCTTATGTTTGGCCTCTTCCTGGGACAGGATTTTAAATACTTTAACAAACTCAGGTTTATCCGCCGACTTTTCAGCCAGTTCGCTATATAGTTGCAGGGCCGCTTCTTCGCGTTTCATGGCCAGGCGCAAGATCTCCGTGTAATGCATGCCCTTCTCATAGGTAACATCCACCATATAGTCACTGCGCTTCATATCCGGTATCCATTCAAGCTGGTATTCCGCGATCTTCTCTTTCTGGTTACCCAGGTTCTGAAGCATGCTGACATGCTTCTTTTCCTCTTGTGCAAATCCTTCGAAGGTCTTCTTCACTGCCTCCAAAGATTCATTCTGGCTGATCTCTTTGTAAAAAGCCACAGCTTCTTCCTCTTTCTCCAAGGCATATGCGATGATCTCGTCAACTGAATTGAAATTCATTGAATCCTCCTGTTAGGTTATAAGTAATCAGTATCACAAAGATTGAACGTTTGTCGAATTCTTAATACTAGAAACACTCGCGTTAGATAATAACCCGAGCATTTCATGAAATATTCGGGCTATCACGGAAATTTCACGAACCTGATCGGCTCTGGCGCAAGGCATTTCAGCCTGAAGTCGTAGTCATTTACTGCGAAGGCTGAATAACGCAGTGCCAGGGCCGATCAGGAAAGCCCGAAGGGTGAAACTTGACGAGTCAAGTTTCATGAAATGTCCGGGCTATTCGGCCAGAGCATAGTAGCATCTTTTGGGTGATACGATCTTTCCCTGCTTTTTGAGTTCTTGGAATACCTTTGATACCTCTTTATTCTCCACACCGATCACATTGGCAATTTCTCCGGCTTTTACAGGTTTTCCAGCCTTCTTCATAGCGGCAACAACTTTCTTTTCCATATTTTCCTCCCTTGATAAAATCGTTGAACGATTTTATTAAACGCGACATTGTCGCTCATATAACAAAATATTTCCTGCTTGTTTTAAAGCAGAAGCTTCTATTCATTCTATGAACATACACTACGCTGTATTTAGTTCACGCTGCAACCATTTTTTAACATCCCCGGAAACAGCCCAAACACCTTTCAAACGTCCATTTTCTGATATATATTTTTCTTTTAAGGCTTGAGGCATCGTGAATTCAGCCAATTCGTCGGCATTCTCAGAATTCCGACGAATCAAGAAAATGATAGGATCTTTTTTCCATGTATTCACGACAAAATAGTGGGTCACATCATCCTTGGAGCGAACAACGTAATTGCTTCTAGCCCAGTTATTACCCCACTCAAGATACAAGCGCACTGCTTCTTCAGGCGTCATGTCCCAATCAATAACGTTGATAAGTTCTCTGTTTTTTTTAATTTCTTCTAAGGTCATGGTGCTGTCTCCATAAAACCGCATTCAATTGTTAGAGGGCATCCACCGGCACGATCATCACAAGCCCTATAATAAGACCATATAATGCTAAAAGCATGCCAACAGACTCTCCGCAACATGCGAATAGATTCATAAAACGAATTTATTATTCCACACTGTAATTAATGGGTGTAGATCGAGATAAAAATCGCTCAATTCAAGGTTTAAGATACGGCATTCCTTGTATCACGAGACAATTGTGTCTCATAATGTAAGGATTGAACCAGAGACATCAAGGGCATTCGCTTTGCAATACCAGAATAACTCTTTGCGCTTATCTATAAAGCCCAAGTTACATAACGAACAGAGGCCTTCGGGAATTCGTTTTAAAGTCGGGCAACTGTTTGAGCTCGTTAGGCTCCGTTAGGGCCGCCGCTTCACTACAATGGTCATAGACATATAACTGCTCACTATCATAAAACTTATTTTAATAAAGCTGGCAGCGGCGGGTCTTATGGAGCCTTAGGAGCGAGTTTTGGCTGACTTTAAAACGGATTTCCGAAGACCGGCAAACATCAGAACTTGAGCTTTGCGGATAACCAGCAAACTCTTTTGCACGCCCCAGATCACACCAAAGCTACAAATTGGTACGTTATTTGCGTTAATTTTAATGTATATATAATGAGTGATGAAATACTATAGCTTCGAGGAAAATATGAATAACCTAACCTTCCGTGCAATGATCGTCGAAGAAACCCGTGACAATCAGTTTGTTCGCAATATCAAAGATAAATCTATTCCCGACCTGCCGGATGGGGATGTCCTGGTGCGTGTTTCCTATTCCTCCCTGAACTACAAAGACGCCCTTTCGGCCATCGGCAACCGGGGTGTTACCAGAAAATATCCCCACACTCCAGGCATCGATGCCGCAGGCACGGTGGAAGAAAGCAGCAACAAGGCTTTTCAAACCGGTGATGCCGTTATTGTAACGAGCTATGATCTTGGTATGAATACACCGGGAGGCTTCGGCCAGTTTATCCGCATACCTTCAAACTGGGTCGTCCAGCTACCTCAGGGCCTGACGCTGAAAGAAAGTATGATTTACGGAACAGCCGGCTTTACAGCGGGTATGTCTGTGTTTTCTTTAACCCACACGGTAAAACCAGAGGACGGAGAGGTTTTGGTAACCGGTGCCACCGGTGGTGTGGGCAGTATAACCACGGCTATCTTGAGCAAGCTGGGTTACGATGTCGTGGCGGTCAGCGGCAAACCCGATGCCGCAGATTTCCTCATGGATCTTGGCGCCAAGCGGGTCGTGGCACGGGAAGAAGTCAGCGACGAGAGCCGGCGCCCCCTTCTGAAAAGCGCCTGGTCCGGTGTGGTAGATACCGTGGGCGGAAACATTCTTGCTACCGCCATCAAGTCCACCCATCCCGGGGGAACAGTGACGACATGCGGCATGGTGGCGTCACCGGATCTTCCCCTGACGGTATTTCCTTTCATCCTGCGTGGCGTCAAACTGATCGGGATCAATTCCCAAACTTGTCCCATGAAACACCGTCAGCATGTATGGAACCGGCTCGCAACAAACTGGAAAATCAACCAGCTCGAAACCATCTGCCGGGAGGTCTCCCTAAAAGAACTGAACCCCCTGATCGATACAATCCTCAAAGGCGGGATAAAAGGACGGACTGTGGTTAACCTGGACATTTTATGAAAACAATCAATTTTTCAGATAATCGGTTCAATATTCTCATCGAAGTAGTACCGCCGGCAGGACCGGATGGCGGTCCGCTCATGCATCTCCTGAAATCCATATCCGGGCTCTCATTCGATGCCTTCAGCGTGGCCACTAATCCGGTTGCCAAGCCGCGCATGAGTGCCATGGCAACCTGCGCGCTCGCACAACAGGAAACGGATAAACCCGCCATCCTTCACTGCACCACCCGGGATCACAACCGGATCGGCCTCCAGGGAATACTCTGGGGAGCACAGGCACTGGGAATCAAGACCGTGCTGGTTGCCACTGGAGACATGGTTGCATTGCAGAACCGGAATATCACCACCAGGGTTCGTGACATGGATGTTTTTGGCCTGGTGGGTATGGCCAGGCAATCCGGGCTTCAAACCGGTGTGGTGATCGACCCCCATCCGGAGGCCAATGGATTCGAAACAGCCATCCGCCGCTTGACACAAAAAATCGATGCCGGCGCTCAGTTTGCCGTAACCCAGCCCATCTACGATGCTGAAACCGCCGATACCATGGCCCAGGCCACCCAATCTATGGGTATCCCCGTCATTATGGGAATTCTGCCCCTGCGAACAGCGCGCCATGCAGGCTTTCTACACCAAAAAGTCGCCGGCATCGCCGTGCCCAAACGGTTGCGGAAACAAATACAACAGGCTGATGACACGATCAAGACCGGCAATCAGAATGCCCGCGAGATGCTGGCAGCCGCCCGGGAGCGTTTTGCCGGTGCCTGCATCATGCCGCCCTTCGACCATTATGAGGTGCTGGAAGATATATTAGATTTTGACACGATCTAACGCATGGATTAGCATAGCCATATAGATCCCATTGTAGAGCTTTTCCCTCGATATCTGAAACAGAAACAGCTCAGAGAGGATTATGCCCATGATAACGACCAGAGAACCAGAACGCTTCATCAGCTATTTTGTTATCATAACCATTTCTTTTTTATTGATAACAGGCTGCTCGAAAACCTATTACAGTGCCATGGAAAAAGTGGGTATCCATAAGAGGGATATTCTCGTGGATCGGGTAGAAAATGCAAGGGACGCCCAAGCCGATGCCCAGGAACAGTTCAAAGACGCCCTGGAGCAGTTCGGGTCGGTGATAACGGTTGAAAACACAGATCTGAAAGATGCCTACGAAAAACTCAATGCTGAATACAAAGAAAGCAACGAGGCTGCCAAAGAAGTATCCAGAAGGATCGAAAAGGTGGAGTCCGTGGCCGACGATTTGTTCGCAGAATGGGAAAATGAACTGGGGCTCTATAAAAACAAAGCCTTACAGGACGCAAGCGCCCGGAATCTCATAGACACACAAAAGCGTTACGACGAAATGCTTGCCAGTATGCACCGGGTTGAAAAAAGCATGGATCCTGTCCTGCGAACATTCCGTGACAATGTATTGTTTCTCAAGCACAATCTCAATGCCCAGGCCATTGGTTCACTGCGCTCCGAGTTTTCCGGCCTCAAGGTGAAGATAGAAGTCCTAGTTAAAAATATGAACGACGCCATCACGAACTCGAACCAGTTTATCGAAGATCTCAATCAATAAAATACGACTTATTAAAAAGTTTGGTACAATCGATTCAAAAGCCCAATTGGATGTTATTTCTATATTACAACAGTTGTTTGCATTTTAGCATCTGCAAGGAGATATGAATTGACTTCATCTGTAATACTATAGTGATAGCGAGAAACGGCACTCCTAAAGAGGCGCTGCTTCTCATAACACCTGATGATTGCGTTGACTGGCAATAACTTTCAACATAGAGGACATAGTGACAAAATATAATAAAAAATCAAAATTCTTATACCAAATCAAGGTTACATTGATGGGAAGCAGGCCTCCAATATGGAGAAGATTGATCGTCAAAGCCAATATCAGATTAGTGATCTGAAATTATAAGTTTTCTTCATTGTCGGCAGCCAATCATCGTTTACACACCGACCGGGAAAACCACAGTATTTTTTTACTTCTGCCCAAAGTATCGATAAGCATGCTTATGCAGCCACTTGTTACTGAGATCGATATCAAGACCGAATACGTCAGTAACAATGTTCAATATTTTTAAATATGCTGGTGCTGCCTATCTGATCTATTCTGGATGGCTATTCGCCGTACATATCAGTAATAAGCTTGCGTAGTTGAGCGGCTTTGGTCTTTGATAATTGATCAATTTTCTTTTTCAATCTTTGTTTGCTAATTGTACGTATTTGGTCAACAGCTATCTCGGTCTTTTTATTCGCGCATTTAACTTGGAGTCGGGTTCTCCATTGTGGGTGCACCTTTGAGGTTAAGGGACAGACAGCAACGGTTTCTAAATATTTATTCATTTCATCTTGACTAATGATGACAACGGGGCGCACTTTTTTTATTTCGCTTCCTATCGTGGGGTTGAGATCGGCAAAATATATTTCGTACCTGTTAATATTCAAAGTCTTCATCCTCCAGTCCGTCAAAAAGCGTTGTGTCAAAATCGTTCCAATCTTCCTTTTCATTAGCCATGGCTTTATATGTATCTTCCCAAGAAAGTTTGCTGTCTTCTTTCTTCCGAAGAAGAAGACCTCTGTCTGTTTCTTCAAGCAAAAGGGAGGCGTTAAGACCATATTTTTGGAGGAGTGCTTTAGGTATGCGAACCCCCTTTGAATTTCCAATAGGAACAAGTTTAATATCCCTTGCACGAATTTGTTTTTCCATGGCGATTGCTCCTTAATTTGATATTGAATTTATTATGTAATTATTGTAATTACATTTGCATATAAAGTCAAGCTCAAATTCAATTTGTTATGAGGTCTGTATTATAATGAATTAGCGAATATTTCTCACAACTAATCGTTGAATGTGGACGCTTATTCCTTTTTTTTATAGGAGCTGATTATGGCTGTTGGTTGTGCAATATATTACAATCGACGTCATCGGCGCTGGGGGCATTTATTTCAAAACCGCTACAAGTCGATTATCTGCGATGAAGACGCCTATTTTAAAGAACTGGTGCGCTACATCCATTTAAACCCCCTGCGGGCTAAACTGGTTAAAAGCTTAACTAAGTTGGACCGTTACCGTTGGAGTGGTCATGGCGCAATTATGGGAAAAGTTAAATGTGACTGGCAGCATCGCGATTACGTTTTAAGATGGTTCGGCAAAAAGGAAACAGTATCCATTGAAGAAATAAAAGGGGGTAGCCGTCGCCGGAAGGCGAGCAGGGTACGAACTCGGATTGCAATTGGGTTCCAAATAGATCAGTAGTGGTAACGAAGCTGGGCTATATGAATGGAATCTGTAGAGGTTTTATATATGATTCTGTGCTCTTCATTAATTCGTCGCGACCAGTACCCCGATAGAGCGTGTTTGAGTGGCTCAGGTTTCCCAATTCCCTCAAATGGATTGCGTTTGATCTCTTTTATTAGACTGTTTATTCGCCGGAGGATTCTCTTATCGGTTTTTTGCCAATACAGGTAGTCCTCCCAGGCATGATCTGAAAATATGAGCTTCAATCTAAAAGCTCTCTTTCTGTCCCTTGGCCCTCTTCGAGTTGAACTATTGATTCGATTAGCCGCCTGGTATTTTTTGGGGAACGCAGTAGAAAGGCTGTTTCTTCCAAGGCTTCATAGTCCTCAAGGGACATTATGACAACGGAATCGGTTGTTTTTCGTGTAACGATAATCGGTGAATGATCTTGGCAGACTTTTTCCATTGTTTTTGCAAGGTTCTGTCGGGCGTTTGTATATGTCACAGCTTTCATCTTACACCTCCTGTACATGTACGACATCTTGTACAGCTGATACGCGTACGTGTCAAGATAAAAATTTAACCCAACACCGGTGCCAAAGACGCAGTAAAGCAGGCCAGGAGTCGCGTGCCTGATGGCGAGGGCTTAACTCACTGTGAGAAATGGGGTACTGGTTGGTGAAGCCCTTCCGGAACCATTTTCTGACTCGGCGTGGAGAACAATTGGCCCCATGCAAGGAGATACGGACTTGGAGAAAACATCACCTCGGAATCGTTTTCCTACAAAATGCCAGGAATGTGTAAAATCATCCAAACCATTCATTCATAGTGGGTGCACTTTTTGCCGGGACCTGGGTTTTCAAGAGGAGACACTTTGTCAATTGAATCGATGAATACAGAGCTCAACATCTTTTGAGTGCAATGCTTTTCAGCCGTTGCTGAAACTGGTCCAGTCATCCGGGCAGGAAACTAGACCGGAGCCCAAAGTCCCGGCTGCGGAAATCACCATAGAAAAACTGCTTGATTCCGATAAGGTAAAGTATCAACGGGCGTTGGCCCTGCAAAAATTGGCCCGTGATCCCGAGCTTGTTATGCTTGAGATCAAGTATCATTTTGCCTGGAACGTAATCGGCAGAAAACCGGTCTTTACGAAGCCGGAACGTATGATTGACTTCATCTGTGAGACTATCATGGCTTGTAGCAAGGCAATGGGTGGCATTTCTTATCTCTTGTGGTTGGCGCCAGACCACATACATGTATACGTAGAGTCGGATGGAAATGTATCTCCGGACAACATGGCCCAAGATCTGAAACGGTTATCAGAAACACCAATTCTTAAGCGGTTTCCAGCTTTTATTGCCTCTCCAGATGCAGAAACAGGGTTGTGGGATGAGGCTTACTTCGTAGAAACAATTGGCTGAAAAAGAACATCTGCACAATGATCCATACAGACGTTCAGGCTAACTTTTTCGCGGTCGGCACACGCCTTAATAACCGGAACAAAACTCTCCAAAGTCGGTACCCAGGCCCCCAATTAATTCTCAGCTCAGAAACTCCCTTACCAACCGACTTGGAATTAGGAGATATTAACGCAGAATAAACATAACAGGTCGATGAAGAATCGACGGGAAAATGCTGGAGCGTATCCCGCGTTCGTGATTTTCGAGGCGCAATGTATAACAAAGCTAATTCAGCCAGCACAAAAAGCAGCGGTAATTGGGGTCACATTAAACCATCGTTGTCCGGTAGAAAAATTTAAGCAGATGCATCGGACTGGTTGAACTGGATAGCATTCTGTGCTGCATGAACTAAAAATGATGATCTTGACATTCCGCGTTTTTTTGCAGCATCATCGATCTGTTTTAAGGTCATTTCAGGTACGGTAACATTTACCCTGACAGTACGGGGTTTGGCATCAGGTACCGAAACGACCAAATAAGCTACCACATCGGCGTAATCAGGTTCGCCCATGATCTCTTCAAGCTTGGAGGGGCCAGGCAATTGTTCACTATCTTGGAGCATACCCTGAATATGGAAGGTAAGCGCCTCCTGTGCCATATCTTTGGCCTCATCAATATTTTTTCCGGCGGTGATGCAACCGGGAAAATCCGGAAACGATACGCCAAAATCTGTTTCGGGTTCTTTATGAACGATAGCTATATAATTCGCCATGCGAACACCTCACTTGAATTTGATACCTGACTGACGCTCGATGCTTTTTAACGTGCCAATCGGTATGCCTTTTTTGGGATGTGGAACGGTAACACGCCCTTTCCGTTCTGGATGCCGAAACTGGGTGTGCGAGCCAACTTTTGCAATTTCGTGCCACCCATTTTGCTTGAGTATGAAGATGATCTTTCGACTATCCATGGTGTGTATTAATACACACTTCAATGCGACTTGTCAACAACAACGATTTACCGGACATGTCACTTGTATTGCATCGCTTTCTCGCAGCCTCTCAGTACAGAAACAGGGTCAAGACGCATAGATCGAGCATTTTCTTACCGCCATGGCTGCTTCCTGGAGCGCTTCTGCAAAGGTCGGATGACCGTGGATGGTCCTGGCAATATCTTCCGAGCTCGCACCAAACTCCATGGCCAGCACACATTCGGCAATCATGTCGGCGGCCCGGGGACCGATGATGTGTACTCCCAGTATACGATCGGTCTTGCCATGGGCGATGAGTTTGACAAACCCATCCTTCTCTCCCATACATCGCGCCCGGCCCGCACCTGAAAAAGGATAGGTGCCCACACAATAGGGAATTTCCCTCTCCTTGACCACCTCTTCGGTCAACCCGACACCGGCAACTTCGGGCCAGGTGTAGACCACCGACGGGATGGTGTCATAGTTCACCTCTCCCGCTTGCCCGGCTATGCTCTCCACGACAGCGATACCCTCGGCCGAAGCTTTGTGAGCCAGCATGGGACCGGGAGTCAAATCTCCGATGGCGTAGACACCCGGCACACTGGTCTGGTAGGCAGTATCGACAACAAGATGGCCTGTTTGGGGATCGGTCCGGACACCGGCATCCTCGATACCAAGACCCTCTGTCAGCGGCTTTCTCCCCACTGCCACCAGGAGTTTATCAAATGACATGGTGGTGGTTTGCCCGTCTTTTTCCAGGGTTACCTTGACTTTCTTCGCACTTTTCCGGGCTTTGACCACCCTTGTGTTGAGTTGAAATAACATGCCTTGTTTCTTTAGAATGCGGTCCAATGTCCGTCCAACCTGTCCGTCCAGGGTCGTGGCAATTTTGGGCAGCATTTCGATAACGGTCACCTTCGAACCCAGCCGCATCCAGACCGATCCCAGTTCCAAACCGATATAGCCACCCCCCACGATACCCAGGCTGTTGGGGACCACATCAAAATCCAGGGCTTCCGTGGAACTGACAATCCGTTCACCATCAAATGGCATGCCGGGCACCTCCACTGGACGGCTTCCCGTGGCCAGCAGAATCGACTCACCTTGGAGAATTCGCTTTTTTTTCTTTCCAAAAGTCACTTCCACCTGCTTGTCACACACAAGGCGTGCCTTACCCTGGATAATGTCGATCCGGTTGCCTTCCAGCAGCTTTCGAACGCTGTCCGTAAGATCTTTAACCACCGTCTCTTTACGCTTCATAAGGGTAGCCAGATCCAGGGTCAAACGACCGGTCTTGATGCCATGTTCGGCAAAGTGCTCCCTGGCCAGGTGATAGTACTCACTGGAGTCGAGCAGGGCTTTGCTGGGAATACACCCGACGTTCAGGCACACCCCGCCAAGTCTGGGTGATTTCTCGACACAGGCCGTTTTCAAACCCAGCTGTGCGGCCCTTACCGCGGCCACATATCCACCAGGTCCGGAGCCTACGATAACCAGATCATAATTGTCTGTCACTGTCATGTTAGACCTCCAATACGATCCGTTCAGGGTTTTCGACAAATTCCTTGACACGTTTCAAAAATGTGACGGCGCCTTTTCCATCAACAATCCGGTGGTCGTAGCTCAAGGCCACATACATCATGGGACGCACAACAATTTCATCGTTCACCACCACCGGACGTTTCTCAATTTTATGCATACCGAGAATACCGCTCTGGGGTGTGTTCAAAATCGGCGTACTCAACAAAGACCCGTACACACCGCCATTACTCACCGTAAACGTTCCCCCTTCAAGATCAGCCAGTTCAAGTCGATTGTCCTTGATTTTTCCGACATAATCGATGATGGCCTTTTCGATTCCGGCAAAGCTCAATCTTTCGGCGTGTCGTATAACCGGAACCACCAGTCCCCTGTCGCTTCCGATGGCGACACCGATGTGCTGGTATGGGTGATAGACAAAGTCGGAACCATCGACAAAGGCATTGATTTCAGGGATCTCCTTCAAGGCTTCTACACAGGCCTTGATGAAAAATGACATGAATCCCAGAGAGACTTCGTGTTTTTTCTTAAAGGCCTCCTTGTAGCGCCCCCGCATATCCATGGCCTGCTGCATGTCGATTTCATTGAAGGTGGTAAGCATGGCCGTGTTTTGTTTGGATTCCAGGAGTCGTTCGGCAATCCGCTTGCGAATGGGGGACATTTTGACCCGTTTCACCTCCTCCGAAGCCTGGGCCGCAGATAGATCTTCACAAACCTGAGTCGTCATTTTTTCGGGAATGCCGGCGGGAGCTTCCTCCAGATAAAGGAGCACATCCCCTTTGCTGATTCTGCCGCCGGGGCCCGTTCCGGAAATTTTTGAAACATCGAGATTTTTTTCCGCAACAAGCCTGCGGACCGAAGGTGAAAGCGGGATATCGTCAAGCGTTGATTTCTGAACGGGCACTTCTTTTCCGGATAATGCCGGTTTCGGTATTGCCGGTTCCTCCTCAGGAGCGTCTGCTTTTGTCTCAGGAGGCACGGAGCGCTCCGGTGCAGATTCCGGTGTTGGGGATTTCGTTGCCACACCTGCCGTTTCAATCTGCCCCACAACCGCACCAATCGCCACCGTCTCCCCTTCTTTAATCAGAATCTTCAAAACACCGCCGACTTCCGCCACCACTTCCAGCGTGACCTTGTCTGTCTCTATGACCAGCAGCGCTTCATCCTTTTGGATGGTTTCGCCATCCTTTTTGAACCATTCCGCCAGAACCGCTTCCTGAACAGATTCTCCGACACTGGGTATCTTGATGTCTATGGACATAGTCGCTCCTTCACTGATTCTATATTCTCACGATTAAAATCTTCAACTGTCATTAGCACTTCGTGCGTAATTTGTCCTTCGGACGACATTAAAAAAATCGTTATACAATTTTTCGTCATTAATGGTCATTTGTCCTGGCGGACGACATTAGCGCTTCGCGCGTCATTTATTGTTGCTGAATGCTGTTAGCTAATAGCCTGTATCCATGGCCTAAAACTTAACACCTAAAACGCGATCAGTTTTCCCTCGAACCCTTAAAACCTCCAACCCTCTGACCCTGCTCTCTTACAATGCTGCCCGCGTAATTCATTGCTGCTGAAAGCCGTTAGCTACGATTAATAACACGAAGTAAATATCTATTAATTACGCGAAGCAAATTACAGTTATTCCCTCGGACCCTGCTCTCTTACGACCCCGTATCTGATGCAATCCCCAACGCCTCGTTCGATATGGCTTCCTGCTGCTTTTTATAGATGGCTGGAAATCCGGTGGCCGGGCTTGCGGAAGGTTTTCTCCCCACATAGTGAAGTTTCTGCCCTGTGATCTTCTCTATGCGTTGCCGCACAAAAAACCATCCCCCCATATTTTCAGGTTCTTCCTGTACCCAGCTGAAATTCTTTACTTTTTTATATGGTTTGAGCATGGTCTTAATCTGTTTGTCGGGGAAAGGGTAAAATTGCTCCAGGCGTAAAATGGCCTTGTTGCTCTCGGTTAGTTCGTTACGCCGCTGAAGAAGCTGATAATAGATTTTGCCGCTGCAAAAAATAATCTCTTTCGCCCCTGTATCTGGTTCAGGATCATTCAGAACCGGTTGAAACCGGTCTGAAACCAAATCATCGCGTGTGGAGACAGCCATGGGATGCCTCAGGAGGCTCTTGGGTGTCATCAGCACCAGCGGCTTGCGATATGCCTCCTTTATCTGACGTCTCAACAGATGAAAATACTGGGCAGGTGTCGTAAGATTGCACACCTGCATGTTGTCTTCGGCACACAGCTGTAGAAAACGCTCCAAACGTGCGCTGGAATGTTCAGGACCCAGCCCTTCCCATCCATGGGGAAGCAGCAGTGTCAATCCGCTCAACCGTTGCCACTTGGATTGCCCGCTGGCAATAAAAAGATCAATAATTCCCTGGGCATTGTTCACAAAATCGCCGAACTGCGCTTCCCATATGACCAGCGTTTTTGGCTGTGTTATGGAATAACCATATTCGAACCCCAGAACACCGAATTCCGCCAGAAGACTGTTGTAAACCATGAAAGTAGATTGTTTTGAATCCAGGTGATTCAAGGGAATGTATGACTCACCACTTTTAGCATCAAACAAAACACTGTGCCGTTGGCTGAAGGTACCCCGGCCCACGTCCTGTCCACTCAACCGGATGGAAAATCCCTCCATGAGCAGCGCAGCAAATGCCAATGTTTCCGCACTTGCCCAGTCTATGCCTTTCCCCGATTCAACAGCTGACAAACGTTTCCCTAACAGGCGTTTCAATTTCGAGTTCAAGGAAAATCCATCAGGTACGCTGTTCAGCTTTCTGGCAGTGCCAATCAGTCTTTTCTTGGAGAGACCTGTTTTAACACCTTCGAAAGTATACGTCGCTTTGATATGATCCCATTCTTCGAAATATGGGGATTCCGGAAACAGGCAATCTGTTCCGTGAACATCCGCGTAAGCCTTTTCCAGGTTATCGAAAATATCTTTTTCCAATGAGTCCAGATGGGTTTCATCCACAACTTTTTCTTCTAGAAGTTTTTCTCCATAGAGCACACGCAGGGACGGCCGTTCCTTGATGCGATCGTACATGAGCGGTTGGGTAAAATAAGGTTCATCCCCTTCATTGTGTCCATACCTGCGATAACAGATCACATCGATGACCACATCCTTTCCAAATCGATGGCGATAATCGGCTGCCAGTTTGCTTATGTAAACGGCAGCCTCTGGATTTTCACCGTGCACATGAAATATGGGTACCATGAGCATCTTGGCGACATCGGTCGAATATCGGGTCGAACGGGCATCTTCAGGCAGGGTTGTATAACCGATCTGGTTATTGATGATGATATGGACGGTCCCCCCGGTTTTATACCCTTTGAGCTGCGACATGTTCAATGTCTCGGCGACTACTCCCTGCCCGGCAAAAGCGGCATCACCGTGAATAAGTATCGGAACCACGCTGTCCGAATCCATATTCGGCAGATCCTGCCTGGCTCGTGCAACACCTTCTGCCACGGGATCCACGGCTTCCAGATGACTGGGATTGTTCACCAGAAACATGCGCACGTCCTTTCCGGCAGCCGTCTGAATGTCTGCGAGATAACCATTGTGGTATTTGACATCACCGGATCCCATGAGTTGCCCCGGGTCATAGCAGCTCTCAAACTCCCTGAATATTTCTTCGTAGGACTTCCCCAGGATGTGGGTCTGAACATTCAGCCGTCCCCTGTGGGCCATCCCCAGAATGACTTCCCGACAACCATTTTCGGTAACCTGCCGGACCAGTGTGTCCAACAGGGGGATCACCACATCACCCCCCTCCAATGAAAAACGAGTCACCCCCATGTATTTTTTATTTAAATAGGCTTCGAACAAAGCCGTCTGATAGAGTCGTTCCAATATGATCATCTTTTCGGCGGTCTTAACTTGCGGCCGGTTCTGAATTGGCTCCATCCGATCCTGAAGCCAGCGCCGTTCTTCGGGATCTTGTATATGCATGTATTCCACGCCGATTGAACGGCAGTATGTCTCTTTCAGGTGTTCCAAAATTTCTTTCAGGTTCCCGCCGCCGCCCGAAAAGCTCGTCTCCGGCACATGCTTCTCGAAATCTGCCGGTGCCAAACCAAAACGCTCCAGCGATAACAGCGGATGGTCCATGGGACAGGCCTGCAGGGGGTCCATACATGACAGCATGTGCCCGAGACAGCGATACCCGAATATCAACTGTTCGACACTGGCCAGGAAGAACGGATCGCCCTCTGTGTCCGCCATTCCGGGCGCAAACCCGCTTGAAAACGCGAGATCGAAACCCTTGAAGAAAAACTGCCAATCTTTTGCAACCGACCCGGGGTCCTGTTTCCACTGCTGATATTGTGATTCAATAAAGTCGCTATGGTATGTTTCAGGAAAGCTCATAAATGAGGAACTCCTCTCTGATTCCGGAAGTGTAATTACAGTATCACTCCGGCCGTCACTATTCAAGATTCTCCTCTAATCTTTTTGATCGTCTTGGGGATGAAAAAGGAAAAGACAAATAGGGCAATCGAGAAAAAAACCTTGAATGAAATCAGTTCCCCCCAGTTTCCGGAAGCCCATACATCTTTCAGGGTACCGATGAAAAAAGTAAAAATAAAAGTGCCGACGATAATGCCCAGACCTGTCCCGGACAGATAATCCCGGAACCGGACCTTTGTCAAACCCATACCAAAATTCATGGGGGTAAATGGAAAGTATACCAGTCGAAGGTAAAGGACGGTGGCGAAACCATTTCGCTCGATACCATCATCGTATTTTCGGAGTTTGTCACCAACCAGGGATGCCGCAAATTCACGCCCAAGGGTTCGACCGATAATAAAAGCCCCGCCGGCACCTATCATGGCGCCGATCCATACCCATAAAAATCCCCAATATGGGCCGAAGATGGCCGCTCCGAGACCTGTTAACAGGGTACCCGGAATAAACAGGCAAACGCCTGCGGCATACACACCGATAAATAATAGGGGCGCCCAGAAACCGGCTTTTTCAAGAAGAGTGCCCAGGGACCCCGGTGTCAGATAGTTCATGACCGGGGTCAGCCGAACCAACACGACGGCCGTAACGATAAAGGCTGCCAGCAGGATAATCTTCAAGATTGCTTTAGATTTTTTTTCCATCTGTCACCACCACTTCTCTGTTTAGCTCTTAAAAACGACTCTGTCATGTTTAGTAGATACCCGGGTCCAAAGAGCCCGGCACTGATTCAACCCTATAAGAGTTAACGTTATACACATTCAGGGTATGATAAATTCTAAATCCGAATATCGAAATACAAAACAAATCCAAATATCAAATGCTCAAATGACTCAAACATAGTGCTTGAACTTGTATGGCCAAGGTCCTGTTTTGATCATTCGAATTTGGATCATTCGGTATTGTTTAGGGTTTCGAATTTCGTGCTTCGGATTTAAGTTACTACCGCCATCGGCATAGCCAAACATCTCTTACCTGGCCCAAAGGGCCAAGTTTTAAAAAATGGAATAAAATCGTTACACGCTTTTATTTTCCTGAACTCAGGACTCGATAGAACCCCCTCATGTAAACCCGGAACCAGCCGTACAGGCATAGCAGTGGTCTGCTGTCGCAATGATACCACCGGTTTCGGGGCGGCCCTCCATTTCAGATACATGGGTTTTCTCACCGCCCATGAAAATACCCCGTGCCAGGTTGAAATCACAATCGTAAAGATATCCATCCCACGAAACCGACACCATCGTCCTGCACATGACGTCGGACACCGCGCATGGGTTAAAGTTTGAAGCCAGTTTTTCCATATACAAAGAAAGATTTCCAGACCGCACAAGCCACTCACGGTACCGGCCCAGGGGAACATTGGCAAAACTGAAAAGGTTATTGAAACAAATCCCCCAGTTTTTTCCCAGAATCCGTCTGAATCGTGTCTCTGTCTGATCCTGTGCAGCGGGCATAAATGCACCGGAAGGATTCGACACCAGGTTCAGTTCCAGACCGGAACCCTCCATACCGTAACCCAGCCGGTTCAATTTCAACAAGGCCTCGATGCTGATATCGAAAATGCCTTTTCCCCGCTGGGATTCGGTCTGGGATGCATTCAGGGAGGGAAATGATGCTACCACCACAACCTGGTTGGCCTTCAATACCTGCATTAAGTCATCCCTTGTTCCGTTGTTCAATGCCGAAAGATTCGATCGGAACATCACGCGCGGAACCAGTGCCGCCATCTGCTCGATAAGCGCTTCCACATGGGGGTTCAGTTCCGGTGCCCCGCCCGTTATGTCAATCATATCAAAATGACTGCGTCGTGCATAATCCACCACGGCCAGCATCGTTTCCCTGGTCATGTTCTCGGTCCGCTCAGGTCCGGCGTCCAGGTGACAGTGCCGGCATTTTTGATTGCACTTAAAGCCCACATTGATCTGCAGCGTGCGGGTCTGATCACGCTTAATCTCAAGTCCGTGACTCGAAAGCATCAAATGAAACGGATCTATTTTTACGTCTGGTATTGTTTCCTTTGTTTTCAACACGTCTACGATGTCCTTTTATACCTGATAGTTCTTTTTTATTAACCCGGCATTCGCGGAACGAATGTTTACATGGACAGCTTTTCCGCGATATTGCGCGCCTGAATACCGTGCACAAGGGATGCCCCCCCGCGAATAGCGGTTGCCACGTGAACAGCTTCCGTCATTTCTCCCATATTCGATCCCTTTTCCAGGCACTTCTGGGTAAAGGAATCGATGCAGTAAGGACACTGAATGGCATGCGCCACAGCCAGTGCAATCAGAGATTTTTCCCTCAGTGTCAATTCACCTTCCGAAAACACTTCATTATAATACTCGAAATATTTTTTTGCCATCTCAGGCGCTTCTTTTCCGATTTCACCAAACTTGGGCAGATCTTCGCGTTTGTAATACTCTTCCATCCATTTCTCCCTTCTGATTGCCGGTATCAATTCCTTGTCAATAATCAAAATATGCCCACTAAAAAACCAGGCTTATAAACCAAACAAATATAACAATTTTAGGCCGATGGGTGATCCCTGTGCGGCTGTGAAACTGTCTGAGGCCTTTAGTGCCTGTTATTAGGAGTCTTCTTTCAGTGAACACGCCCTCCCCTTCAATTGAAAAAAGAACTTCAAGCCTTTGCGTACTTTTTCCGAAAATATCTTGGGTGAAAAAAAGTTACCGGCAACTCTTTTGTTGATTTCACCGATAGTCGGGTAGGGATGAACAGCTGCCGCCAGCGTAGACAACTTTACTTTTCCATTCAGAACCGCCACCCATTCACTCAGCAGATCACCAGCCCGCGGCCCCAGAATCTGAACACCTAGCGGCTTCTCTTTGGCGTCAAGGATCATTTTTACCTTACCGGTGGTTTCATCCTCTGCCAGGCTCCTGTCATTGTCCTTGA
>Ga0190293_1000165_pt1 | contig 23367 bp, 24 predicted proteins | sample 48693001_MG_FD_161671 | JGI IMG/M metagenome (GOLD analysis project Ga0190293, IMG submission 161671) | Hydrothermal vent microbial mat bacterial communities from Southern Trench, Guaymas Basin, Mexico - 4869-30-0-1_MG | ecosystem: Environmental > Aquatic > Marine > Hydrothermal vents >...
ATCCCATATTCAAAGAATTCAAACCCGAAAGAAGAAACCAGTTCTAACAGATTTGCTATTTTTTCCTTGTCAGGTTTTCCGGGCCTGGACGAACCGTATTCCAGTGCTGAAGGGGAGATGAATGTCGCTCTTTTAAATCCTTCACTCTTTAGCCTCCTGAGAAAAGCTTCTATAGAATCTAAAGTTCTGAATGACTTTTTTCCTGTGCCTGTCTGACAGTATTTACACTTCCAGAAACACCCGTTAAATATCTGCAGTGGGGGGACGATCTTAAAATATTTAGAGAATGGCATATATTTGTCAGGGTCTTTATCTCTATTTGGGACATAAATTTTTCCCCCGGGAGGGATGTTGCCGGATAGAAGATCTCTGCCGAACTCTATAAATATCTCTTCTCCTTCACCTCTGAATAAAATTTTTATTCCCAGTTTTTCCGGCAATTCCGGGTCTCCTGTAACGTGGGGCCCGCCTGCGGCGATCAGAACATCCTTTTTTATTGTTTTTATCTCACTATCTATTTCAGGTAAATGAGGGGTCATGAAGGACAATACCAATACATCATCATCACGATAGTGTACCGGATCTTCAGAAATAATAATTTCAAAATGCTTATCGATCCCTTCCCGCTCCCATGCATTGAGAAGGGTGGGGAAGGTTAAACGGTTAAATGGAAAAACCCTGAAGATCACCCTTCTTTTATTCATTAGAAAGAATTATAGTCCAGTATGTTTTCCACTTCAATTTATATCCCTTTTTTTGTTAACATCGTTGATACATCTATTGATTTTTTATTTCCCTCAAACTAATATTTAATTGTTGATGATAAGAAAAAAAGCATTTGTAACAGGGGCAGCCGGATTTATCGGCAGTAAACTTATAAGAGATCTTCTGAATCAAGATTTTGAAGTGATTGCCTTAGTTCGTCCTGATGAGAATTTAAATAATATCTCAAATCTCAAAATAAAAATATTGACCGGGGACCTGTCCAGGCCTGTTGAATTGGAAAAGATCCTGCCGGATGTTGATTATGTATTCCATCTGGCCGCATTATTAGGTGAAGGGAGAATGGGGGCTGAATTCGTAAGAAAAGTAAATATAGAAGGGTCAAAAGTACTGATCGATCATTATGTGAAGAATAGGGGAAATTTAAAAAGGTTTGTTTTTATATCCAGTGCAGCAGCAGGCGGCCCTTCAGGAGTTTCCGGCAGACATGACGAGTTGAGTGAATCCAATCCTATATCGGTCTATGGAGAGACCAAATTAGAAACTGAAAATTATCTGATGAGTTTGCAACAGAAGATCCCATTTTCAATACTCAGGCTTCCTTTGATTTACGGGCCTATGAACAGAAGGGGAACATTGACACTTTTCAAGTTGATCAATAAACGTATACAACTGATAAATCTCAGAAATAAGTTCAGTGTGGGTTTTGTTGATGATATTACTCAGGGGATTATCAAAACAGCAGAAAGTGATATAGCATTGGGAAAAAAATATTATATTGGAGAGGACACCATTTACTCAACTAATGAAATTATGTGCATGATCGCTAAAGCACTGAACAAAAAACCATTTAAAATAATTGTTCCTTACAGACTTATATATTCCATCAGCTTCATCATTGAAAAAATTCTTAAAGTTTTTGGGAGATCACCAGCATTGAGCAGTGTCTCTATTCAATCATATTTCAGATCAAACTGGTGTGTTAATCCTGAAAGAGCAAAGAAAGAATTGAAATATAAGACCAATTTCCCACTGGAAAAAGGGATAAAGATCACTGTTGACTGGTATAAAAGTAATGGGTATTTATAATATGAGCAATGAAATTAAAATGAAAAAAAAGAGAGTTTTAGTTACAGGAAGCACAGGATTTATTGGCAGGCATCTGGTTGATGAATTACTTGCAAGAAATTATGATGTGTCATGTCTTATCAGGCCTGAAACCGATCCTGATGTTTTAAATGAGAAAAATATTGAACTTGTAAGAGCAGATTATTTTGATCCCAAAAGTCTCGATATTGCTCTTACAGGTGTAGATTATCTCATTCATAATGGTGCTGTTGTTAATAGCAGGGATAAAGATCTTATTTTCAGGTCCAATGTCATTGCAACGAAGAATTTGATGGAATCCTGCTACAGGGTTAATCCGGGGATAAAAAAGGTACTTTTTGTTTCCTCCATTGCGGCGTCAGGGCCTACAAGTGAAAAGAGGGCATTGACTGAAAATGATGAATGCAGACCATCTTCAATATATGGAAAAAGTAAATATGAAGCTGAGCAGGAAGTAAAAAAATTTTATTCAAGATTACCAATTATAATAATCAGGCCAACCCATATTCTGGGGGTTTATCAGAAGCAGGTTGAGGATATCCTGAAAGCTGTAAAAAAAAGGATAATCCCGGTACTGGGAAATGGAGATAAACAAACCACAATTTGTTTTGTTGAAGATCTTGTAAGAGCATTCATTTTATCTATTGAGAGTGAAAAGATAAAAAGTACGGTTTATTTTGTCGCTGATGAAAAACTGTATTCCTGGATGGAAATAACAGAAAAAATCAGAGAAGAGATGGGGATTGATTTTGTGATTAAAATACCTTATCCAATTCTGATCTTTATTGGATTTATTGCTGAACTGGTATCAGATATATTGGGGAGATCTCCATTAATAACAAGGAAAAGGATAAACAGTGTCAGGAGTAACTATTGGGTACACGATACGGGAAAGATCAAAAAAGAACTTGGTTTTTCAACTGAAATTGAATTTAAAGAAGGGATCAAAAAGATTGTATCGTGGTATAGAGAGAATAATATCATCTAAATATGAATAAGATAGATCTCTTAAAAAGTCTTCTGCCCGGTTTTTTACCGTTGATCATATTTATCGTTGCTGATTCATTATGGGGCACCAGGATAGGGTTAATAGTTGCAGTGTTCTCCGGAATAATTGAGATCGCATATTCCTGGTTAAGAGATAAATTCATAGATAAATTTGTTCTGTTTGATATCGGAATGATCATTATTCTTGGAGTTATTTCAATAACTCTGGATAATCCGATATTTTTCAAACTTAAGCCGGCTCTGATCGAGCTGATCTTTTGTGTCATTCTTGCAATATCAATATTTTCTCCTGTTAATGTTATGTTGTTGATGACAAAAAGGTATATGAAGGGTGTTGATATTAATGACGAAGCTCTGAATGAGATGAAGAAGAGCCTTAAAGTTATTTTTTTTATTTTTCTTATTCACACAGGATTGATCATCTATTCCTCTTTCTTTATGTCTAAAGCTGCATGGGCATTTATCAGCGGTGGATTATTTTACATAATATTCGGATTTTATTTTATTTTCGAACTTGTAAGAAAGAAACTCAAAGCAAAGAATTGGGCTGAGAAATATAAAGATGATGAGTGGTTCGACATTGTGGATAAAGAGGGTAATGTAAAGGGTAGGGCTCCGAGGACTTTGTGTCATTCAGGCCCGGGTAAACTCCATCCTGTAGTTCATCTTCATCTGATAGATTCAAAGAACAGAATTTATCTGCAGAAGAGGGATAGTAATAAGCAGATCCAACCCGGTAAATGGGATACTGCGGTCGGGGGGCATGTTTCATCCGGTGAAAAGATTGAAGATGCCCTGGTGAGAGAAACGGAAGAGGAGCTCGGTATAAAAGATTTTAAACCAACTCTGATAGGGAGGTATGTCTGGGAAACAGAAGTAGAATCGGAACTTGTCTATATGTTCGCTGCCAGGTATGACAGGAATATTGTTTTTAACAGAGATGAGATCGAAGATGGCAAGTATTGGAAAATAAAGAATATAAGAGCAAATCTGAAGAAAGGTATATTCACACCGAATTTTGAGCTGGAATTTGATGTCCTTGTAAGACAGGTTATCAGATAAAGATTATTTGTTGAATCTGAAATGAATAATATCGCCGTCCCGGACTAAATACACTTTCCCTTCCAGTCTTAATAATCCTTTTTCCTTCGCTTGAGGGAAACCACCTGAAGTAAGAAAATCTTCCCAGTTAATGGTCTCACCACGGATAAATCCCTGCTGGATGTCCGAGTGGATCTTGCCGGATGCTTCATATGCATTATCACCTTTATTTATAGTCCAGGCCTTTGTCTCATCACTTCCCACAGTAAAAAATGAGATCAGGTTCATAAGGTCATAGCTGTATGTTATGAAGGTTTCGCGCATATATTTATAATCTTTCAAACCGTATTCTTCCTCAAATAGAGTACGGTCATCTTCTTCCAGTTCCAGTAATTCCATCTCTATTTTTCCTGCAAAAACAAAGGTCGCACTATTATCTTTTGGTGGTGATTCTAGTTTGAGGTTTTCATTATAGGAATTTTCATCACAATTTATTATGTTCATGACCGGTTTCAAAGAGAGGAATTTAAATCCTTTTATTGAGAGCAAGTCATTTTCCGAAAGATCCATTGTACGGAGGGGAGATCCTCCTTCAAGATGAGAGTTTATTTTTTTTAAAAGCTCAAGTTCTTTAACAAGTTCTTTCTGCTTGATTTTTCTCAGATCTGATTCTACCCTCTCTATCCTCTTCTCGACAGTCAGGAAGTCTGTTGTTATAAGTTCATCTTCCATAGATCTTATATCTCTTAAAGGATTTATCGAACCTTTCGGATGAAGGATCTCCTCATCTTCAAATCCGCGAACCATATGGACCAGTCCGTCTGCTCTTCTTATCAGATCTATAAAAGTGGAACTCTTTGAATCTCCGAATGAGACAGCTCCGGCATCAAGGTATTCTATTTTTGCATATACAGGGGGGGTTGAAAAAAAGTTTGCAAGTTTTTCAAGTCGGTTATCAGGGACATTTACAATTGCTTTGTGAAATTCATTGACCGATGCCGAAAATTTTGACAATTCTTCTTTTTTGTCGGTGAGCAGGTTGAACAAAAGTGTTTTCCCTGTTTTAGGGTAACCGAATATTGTTAGTATCATGGGGCTAATTATAACTCAAAAAGGATATCAGTCAACTACGTGTTTGTCTTTTGATCACTGGGCAAGATCTGTTATGCTTAAACCAAAAAGATATGAGTTCACCGTGTAATAAATGAAATAGACACTAATTGCCAGCAGAAGATAACCAACGTATTTTGTTACTTTAGCAGTTCTCTGTGGATTAAAGAAATGCTTCATCTTATTGGTGATAAACACTATCAGCAGAAAGTAAGAAGCGGCTCCGGCTGCAACTGTTATAAAGAAAAAGAGCTCATAGTTAAATTCCAGAGGGATCTTAATGTTGAAACTTTCAAGAAATTTCAGGACGATCATCCAGGAAACAACTGCAAGAGGATTTACAATAACAAGAGCAAATCCTTTCAGAAATGCCCATCTTTTCTTCTTCTTGATAATTGTTGTGAGCTCATCTTCTTTCTTGTTGACGCACTTCGAATCTCTAAGGGCAAATATTCCAAGGCTGCCTGTTATGATAGCTGTAATAAGAAAGAAAACCCATTCAAGATTCTGGTTACCATTCCTGAAGGGGGATATCCCGAAGAATGCGGTCAGAGCCCAGATCCCGTCACCTAGAGCCGCACCGATAGCCACGAAGATCGCGTGTATATAATGCTTTTTCAGAGAACTGTTAAAAATCTCAAGGTTTACAGGGCCGATGGGGATGCAGAGGAGAAATCCGATAAAATAGGATGCAATATAGAAGTAAACGATCGATGACATTATTCGATTCTATCAGATAATTCCTTAATTTCAAATTTAAAATATATATTTTATTGGATTTCACTTGAAATATTTGTAGTCTAGTCTATAATTAGTTCAAAAAAATGGAGGAAAGATGAAAAAATTAGTATTAATTATGTTGTTAGTGACGACGATGATAGTCGGCGTGTATGGAAATGATTTTGAAAAAGGGCAGAAGTTCCTTACAGGGCAGGTTGGATTAAATTCTTATGCTATACCTTTTGGTGCCAGTTACAGTTTAGCTTTAACAGATAATATTGAAGCAGGTGCAACTGGTATGTTCATATTTGTTGATGGGTTTACTGTAATAATTCCTACTGCGGATGTTATGTACCATTTCACAAGCCTTGAACTTCCTGTAGATCTTTTTGCGGGTGCAAGTATGGGTTATTTGCTCGCAATGGGTGATGGTGTTACTTATAACGGTGGTTTTAGTCTTACACCAATGATAGGAGCAAGATACTTTTTTAAAGATAATTTAGCTGTATCTTTGAAAGTATTCTTCTCAGTTCTGGGTGACATGAGTGGTGCAGGTGGACTTCTCGGAGTAACTATAGTTTTATAAGAAACAATTTAGTTTAAAATATTTAAAGGGGAGCTTCAGGCTCCCTTTTTTTTTGGACTTACCCGGTCACTTCGACAAGCACAGTGACCAACTTTCCTAAACCCTCACCCAACCTCTCCCACGGGGAGAGGAGTAAAATCTTCAAAAAATCTGTTGTTTGGGATTTGTTTCGAATTTTGAAATTCGGATTTCGTATTTTTTTTCTTATTGGTATAATTCATAATGTCAGGAGGGCATTATGAAAATATTTGAAATGGCCATTGAGTTAGAATTGAATGGTGAGCAATTTTACAGGAGTTTGGCTGAAGATGCTAAAAGTTCCGGGCTTAAAACTATTTTCAATATGCTTGCTGATGATGAGACAAAACATAAAACAATTTTTGAAAAAATGCAGGGTGAAGATCATTCAGAGATCAGTGACACTCTGATCATTAAAGAAGCTAACACTATTTTCCAACAACTGAACAAAGATCATTTTACAAATGAGAAAAAACAACTTGATGTCTATAAGCGAGCTCTCGAACTCGAACAAAAAAGTATAGAGTATTATGAGGAACTAATTGATCTTGCCGAAGATAAGAGAACAAAATCCGCTCTAGTGAAGATAATTGCAGAGGAGGAGAAGCATAGCGATCTCCTTGAATTCCTGATCGAATATGTTGCCAAACCCGACACGTGGATAGAGGATGCGGAGTTTTATCTGAAAGAAGAGTACTGAAATAAATATAGAGATTGTAATTTATAGTCATTCATAGTCATTATGGATTATAGATATTGTCATTAAGAACTGTAGAAATTGTCATTAGTAAATATTGAGATTGTCATTTTTATTTGTTTAATGTTTATAGCTGAAGCTGAATGCTGTGGCTGAGTGCCTTAACTATATGGAACTTGCCGGAGGGGGGAATCGAACCCCCACGAGGTCGCCCTCCCGGGATTTTAAGTCCCGTGCGTCTGCCTATTCCGCCACCCCGGCATTACGAAATGAATAAAAAATAATATCATAATTTCTGATATTGAACAATAGTCTGAACCTTGATTTACCTCAATTTTGAATCTGTGCATTGATTTGTTTTCATGTGTTCCGCTATCCTCAGGATCACCTGATCAATTGACGTTCCTCTGGATTTAAAATAAGCAACCATTCCGGGATCCTTTTTCATAGGTCCCATCCCCTTGAAACACTCCTTTAAATTTAGTTCGTAACTATAGTTAATGAATTCATTTGAGATGTTTCCGGATAGGTCGGAGTGAATATCAAATAATACTTTCTGTGGAGTTGTGCATAAATAGTCAAAAGAATCAAAGTTTATAAATTTGATACTTTTTGACTCATTTGTATAAAAATAGATTCTTTTATTCGTCACATCATAAATCTTGGCTAATTTATTCCACTTGGGATTTGTTATGGTTTTTAAAAGAAAGAATCCGTAATCTACTGCTGACTTATCTTTATTCGGGTTATAGCTCTTTAAAAGATATGCTCCTTTTTCAAATCTGTGTTTTATATCATTATCACTAACATATATTTTTTTGTCCCCGCCGAAACCTTCAAATGTTTTTAAGTTATCCATCTCTTTTTTATAAGTACTGTTGCAGAGCAAAGGAACAGGAAGATCATCACCTGCATACATAACTGGTTTCCCGTCTAAAAATTCAATTACACCACTTTTTCCTGTCTTATCGGCTATGAAAAAATGCCATCCCCACCCGTCCAGGGATATATCTCCTGCACTCTGTAATACTTCATCGACAGATTCACATGTGTCTAGAATATATTGTATCCATTGATTCATGAACATTTTTTTTTGTGGTGGATTATCAGGAAAAACAGTTTTGATCAATGTCATCTCCTCTATAAAAAGTCCCTTCTCATTTATCCCCCCGTCCGGAAGGTCTACTGCCCAGTTATTAAAAGTGACAGAACCATACTTTGATTCCCACTTAAAAGAACGCTCTATATTCACTTCACCTGTAAGGAGATATTTGAAGGTCACACTTTGCTTTGATACTCCTCTTTTGTTCGTAATTACAAATCCGGGAATATCGGAGCTCTCATCAAGATTCCTCCCGAAGATCAGTGTCTTCCCATTTTGAAGAGTAAATGAAGAGCAGGGGGTTGCAGTTCCAGTTGTAAAAAATAGTGAAACAATCAACATAAAAACAATCTTTTTCAACAAATTTATATCCATTTAATACTCCCGGTCTTTACAAAAATAATTTTATTTTAGGACCTGAAACAACAATATGCAAATCTCAATTTAATCTTTGTCAAAAATTTTCTGATAATTTATTCAGGACCCGAATCGCTTTATCTGAATCTTTTTTGTCTACAAAAATGTGGTCGTGGTAGTATCCCGCAATCACATTACAACTTATATTATATTTTGTTAATTCAGCTGAGAATATTGATGTTAGGCCTACTGCTTTTAAAGATGAATGGATATTTAAAGTGATCCAGGATGAAATATAATCGTATTGAAGATCCAGGTCATCAGCTTTTTTTCTTTCAATAACAATTGTTATGCCTTCATCCTCTTTAAATTCGCAAATTGTATCTGCTCTGTTTATGTTATCCAGATCTTGTAATGTTACAAATACATATTCACCGGTATTCAACTTGGGAGTCATCCCTTTGATCAGCTCCTTTAAGTTAGTTTCCCCATCCATTTAACGAATTCTTTTATATTTTATAAGTGATTGTATTGATACAATGGTCCAGATACCTTCTAGTAAAACAAATGGAAAATAATTTATAAGTATGGAAGCATAACATGCCATTCCGGCCCCGATCACATTTAATAAGATAAATAATAAATTATTACTTGTGATTATTTTGTTCATGTTTAAAAAGTATGCAAGAAGAATTTGAGAAACTCCAATAAAACCTATCCAGTCACTTATGCCCATTTTTCACCTTTTTTTATAACAAATGATATTCTGAAGATCAATAAAAAACAATAGCTGTAAAAGTGCAAATATTTTCCATTCACGTTTTATGCTACTGAATGAGATTAATTAATTTAATTGTTAAAACATATGATATTTTTATTTAATTAAAAAGCAGGAATTTTATCTGCAAAATTTTTGATTCCAGAAACTGGTCTTCACCCCGAATCTTGATCCAAAATTAATGTAAGTATTTGGATAAGTTAAATCTCTAGAGATAAGGAGAAAATAAATTTTTATATTAACAATAAGCATTTTTGACTGTGGTTGTTTTTGTGTCACAAATGGTCTCGTTTGACACAGTTTATGCACTTAATGCAACTAATACAACAACAAGCAAAAGAAGCGGAAAATGCCGAGTTTTCGATATTGGACAATAGTTTTCAAATACAATCTTTTCACTCACCCCTAACCCACAGCCCAGGCTGCTTTCTCTTCGCCCTAGAGAATTCACCTTGTCTCCCATAGGTAGAGGGGAGAAAGAACCATTTTATTCAGCTAAGTGCTGTGAAACCCTTGTCTGAACCAGACAGAAGCCATTCAGAAAAAAATTGATTGTTTTTTGTAAAAATGTTATTAAAATGAGATAAGTTGAAAATAAGTTTATTCAATTAGTTAGGGGGAAATATGAAATTAAAATTATTTATTATTGTTTTTGTTGTTTTGATGTTTGGAGTTACCGCATTATCCGGACAGAATAGTCAGGGACAATGGGGGCAAGTAAGAGATAGTTCCGGAAGAGTGCCGGTTAATCAATCTTCCAGGCTTGAGGTTTTGAATCAGGGTCAAATCTTTTTTGATCTGAATTTAATTAATAAAACATCAGTTCTATATATGGGGAATACTCCGGTTTTTACTTTTAATGTCAGGGTCGTGAAAGATAACCGAAGAGGTGCCAGGAATAGTGGACAGGAATATGTTTTAAGGGGAAATACCAACCAACGGGTCATTATAGACGAAGGTCAGGGTGTTGTATTTCTGAAGATCAAAAAAAGGAACGGAGGCGTTAAAAAATTGATTATTTCCAGGATATCTGCTCAGAGATTGCCAAACAGAATGATCCGTTACCATATGAATGACAATGTAAATCTGGCAATCAACCTTAATCATAACAATGGGGCCCTTAGTTCAACAGTGGCTTTCAAAGGGGTCCCGATATTTGTTATGGCAACAAACTATGCTATGTATCAGGGCAGACAGAATATGAATGTCCTTAAATTTAAAGGAAACAGCTCCGGAGAATTTTATTTTAACCGTAAGAACCAGACCCTCTACTATAAATCACAAAAAAGTGATGGAGTCTGGACAAAAGTAAGAAGTATAAGGAAATAGATATATTTACCCTTTTTATATACGGACAATATTCTGAATCTTAAACGCATAACAATCGGGGTATCGTTATTATTGTTGCTGCCCTTGTTGGCAATGCAGTTCACCGATGAAGTGGTCTGGAACCTTGCCGATTTTGCTGTCGCCGGCACCCTCCTGTTCGGAGCTGGTCTCATGTATGAGCTGATAGCGGAAAAGATGGACAATATAGCGTACAAAGCTGCTGTCGGCCTTGCGGTTGCGACAGCACTTTTCCTAGTCTGGATCAATCTTGCCGTCGGGATCATCGGGACCGAGGATAACCCTGCCAACCTGATGTATGGCGGGGTGCTCATCGTCGGAATCATCGGTGCCCTTTTCGCACGCTTCCGGCCACATGGAATGGCAATCGCTATGTTTGCGTCGGCACTTACTCAAATGTTGGTCGGTGTGATCTCGCTAATCGCCGGATTGGGTTTCACACTGGTACCGGATGTGTTCTTTGCCGTGCTTTGGAGTGGATCTGCTTTCTTATTTCGATGTGCAAGTGCCAAAGACTAGAATTTTTTTGTTCAGCTGAATGCTGACAAAAGTGTAATGATCAATTGATACTTTCTTTATAAATTGTTAACGATAGTTGACATATTATTCCGGTATTATGCTCTATAACTGAATCCTTCTGTTTGTTTTTTCTGGAAAGAAAAATGCAGAATAGTATTTCAGGAGAAATAATGAATAAGAATGAAACTATAGCAAACGATGAAGAGTTGAGTGAAGTAAGTTATCAGAAAATTGAAGCAGCACTTTTTTCCGATTCCTCATCGGTAAAAGAATTAGAAAAAATTTGTATGACCTTAGCTCACCAATCATCAAAAAAAGCTCAGGATCTTTTGGGAAAATTTAAGAAATCAAAACGGTCAGCAGAAGTAGAATGGATCGATTGTGCTATTGAAGAGGGGCAATGGTGGTATCTTGATCCTCAGAATGAATTTGAAGAGAGAGAATACCTTGCTTTAAAAATAATGCAGGAGATCGAAGATGAACTTGTTGAGATTGAGATCGAGTTGGATGATTTCAGGCTTGAAAAGAGATGGCAGGAAATTGAACATAAAGCTTTGAGGGAACTTGCCGGGAAGAATAAGATTAGCAATGATGAAATTTTGGGATTAGACGATCTGGAAACCATAAATAACTCCAGGATAATAGATTTGGAAGAAAAAATTGAGCTGAAACAAAAGATATTTGACCAGATAAAAGGATCAATTAAAACTGAAAGATATAAAACTATGGATCTTTCCGAAATGCGAAGTATTCACTTTACAAGATGATGAATACAACAAAATTTCAGATGAAGTTGAATTTATATAATAAAGATAATATAATTATAGAGTAATTATAATGGCTCATCTTGGTTTTGTATGGGATGAAAGAAAAGATGCTAAGAACATAAAGAAACATGGTGTCTCATTTAATATGGCACAAACAGTCTTTTATGATGATAATGCAAGGTTAATCCATGATTATGAACATTCCGGGAATGAGGAGAGATTCATTTTGTTGGGTATGAGCATTAATTTAAATATAATGGTTGTTGTTCACTGCTATAAAGAGGATGAAGAGGTCATCCGAATTATATCTGCGAGAAGAGCAACAAAGAATGAAACCATAAAATATGAGGAGTATCTGAAATGAAGAATGAATATGATTTTTCAAAATCAAAAAAGAACCCTTATTCAAAGAAATTGAAAAAACAGATCACGATAAAAATTGAATCTGAATCAATAGATTATTTTAAAAAAATGGCTGTAGAATTAGGAATACCATATCAGAATCTAATTAATCTTTATTTAAGAGATTGTACGAAAAATAAGAGAAAGCTTGAACTTAATTGGGTAAGAACATAGTTTTGATAAAGATGGCATATTTTAATAATAGTATAAATAAAAATAGAATAAAACCTGTATTGAAATACTGAGAATCATTAATTTTACTGGACAATTGAAGAAAACCCGCATATAATAGAAAAGTACAGAGTGTGTACAAAGTGTGTTCTATGGAGGTTGGAATGGGTGAAAGTATAATTAGGTCGAGGATCGACCCTGAAATAAAAGAGCAGGCTATAACTTTGCTGGAAGGAATGGGACTTACTCTGAGTGAAGCGATAAGGATGTTTCTGATCCAGGTGATAGCGCATGAGGCACTTCCTTTCGAAGTAAAGTCTCCAAATAAAATAACCAGGGAAGCTGTTACTGAAGCAAAGAATAAAAAGGGGCCTACTAAGAAATAGAAAAAAGTAAATAGTCATTTGTTCGCTATGCTCATGTCATTAAGTACTATGGAATTTGTCATTAAGAGTTCACGGAGCTTGTCATTGAGGACTAATTACATTTACTATATATCTTTTTTTTGGTATACAATATATTTAGATTTTAGATTTAACAGGAGGAAATTAAATGCCGGACAAAGGTACAAAGAAAAAAGTAACAAAAGTAGGGGGCACAGAAGCTCCATCACAATCAAAAACATTCGTAGCAAGTGACGAAAGTAAAGGTAAAGCACTGAAGTTTCGTTTATTTGCACTACTATCATGGATAGTTGCAATTGGAATTGAAGTTTGGGCAATAATGTTTTTACAGAAACCGCCGATCAATACAACGTATCTCATTATTATGATCGTTGTTATCATGATCTTTGCAATTATCGGATCATTATTATGGAAAAAGGCAAACAGATTCGATCCTGCGTCGGAGAAGAACAAGGTGAAATTCTTTGTTCAGAACCAGCTAGGTGTGATCATAAGTGTACTTGCTTTTCTCCCTCTTATTATTCTTATCTTTACAAATAAAGATCTGAAAGGTAAACAAAAAGGGCTTGTAGGGACGATCGCTATCATTGCATTGGCAGTTGCAGGTTATTTTGGTGTCGATTTTAATCCTCCATCCATTGAACAATATACAGAGCAGACAGCAAAGGTAGAGTCTCTGATGGGGACCAATCTTGTTTACTGGACAAAATCCGGGACAAAATATCACACATATTCAGATTGCTACCATATTAATACCAAAAAGACCGAAGAAATATTTGAAGGTACAGTTGCCAAAGCAAGAGAATTGAAGAACATTTCAGAACTCTGTATGACCTGTGAAAAGAAAGCAGCAAAAGAGAAAGCACTCAAAGCAGAAAAAACACCAGAAGTAGATCTGGAATAGACCGAATAGTTTTAATAAAGTTTTATTAGTGAAAAAGTGCTGTTATGGATTTAGTATAAGATTATAACAGCATTTTTTTTTGTTTTTATTGAGATATTTTTTACTTCCTTTTATTTAACTACCAGAGATATTATTTTAAGAGCATTTTTTTAGGGGATTTTTATGTCTATTCTAAGAATGCAGATCAAAGGAGGGTTAAATGAATAAATTATTAAAAACAACAAGTACTACTATTACACTTGTAGTATTTTGTGTGGTTTTAATGTCAGCTTTATCAACTCCGGTTTTTGCAGAGAAAGGGTGGTGTTGTAAGGATGGGTACGTATTCGAGAGCACTTCTGATGAATGTAAAGAGAAAGGCGGAAAGTTCTTTTTGACAGAGAAAGAAGCTATTAAATATTGTGAAGATGATGGCAAGGGCTGGTGCTGTCTTGACGGTACGGTATTTCCATCAACACCGGAACTATGTAAAGAGAAAGGCGGGACATTCTTTCCTACTGAAGCGGAAGCCAGGAAGAATTGTGATGAAGTAAGCAGAGGCTGGTGTTGCCTTGACGGAATGGTATTTCCTGCAACTCCCGAAGAATGTAAAAGGAAAGGCGGATCCTGGTTTGCTACTAAAGCAGAGGCAGAAAAAGTTTGTGAAGAAGGTGTAGATGAGGGCTGGTGCTGTCTTGACGGTATGGTATTTCCTGCAACACCGGAACTATGTAAAAAGAAAGGCGGATCCTGGTTTGCCACTAAAGCAGAAGCAGAGAAATTCTGTGAAACAGGTGGTGAGTCTGGCTGGTGCTGTCTTGATGGTGTAGTATTTCCTGCAACACCGGAACTATGTAAAAAGAAAGGCGGGATGTATTTCCCCACTGAAGCAGCAGCAAAAAAAGCCTGTATCGATCTTACCAGATTGCCTGACCTGCAGGTTGTAAATATTTATCTCAATAGAAAGTGTCAGGTAGTTGTTAAAGTGAAAAATAACGGCCCGGGATCTGTTCCTGACAATGTATGGACAATACATACTCCCAAAAGTAGTAGTGTATATATTTATATTAACGGGAAATCATGGGGTGGGGCAACTATATGGAAGTTTGATCCGGGGAAATCTCTCAAACCTCCCGGTGGAACTGCAGTATATACGAGTTCATTTATTGTAAAAACCTCAGCAAAGATCACGGCTATAATTGATCACACTTTACGGGTAACAGAAACAAATGAAATTAATAATAAATTAGTAAAAGTCGTTAGATGCGGACTGAAAACGATAAAGGGAAGAAGGTAAAAATAGAAAAAAATTATACAACAATAGTTATTATACGGCCAGTATTGAAAAATTTTATGTATTTTCTTGACAAAAAATTATTTTTTCATTATAAATATAACCAAGTTGGTAGCGTATAAACTTTAAATACAATTTTCTGTTAATTTATACATAATATTTATATATAAAAAAAATTAAAGAAGGGTTAACTATGAGAAAACTATACTTTATTGTTTTAGCTATTTTATTTTTTCTTTCTTTTTCAGTGTTATACGGACAAAGCACAGAAGAATTCTTCGAAAGAAATTGTTTTAGTTGTCATACGATAGGCGGTGGACGTCTTACCGGCCCTGACCTTAAAAATGTTGATCAGAGAAAAGATACAGCATGGCTTGAAAAATTTATTCTTAATCCAGAGGTCATTCTCAGGGGCGGAGATCCTTACGCTGCAAAGCTGCTTAAAGAAGCCCGTGGTGTGAGAATGACACGAGTTGCAGGCCTGACATCGGGATTGGTGAAAAATCTTCTGAAATTCATTAAAGAAGAATCAGCGAAAGAAAAAACAAGGTTTGCAAAATCAGCTTTGAAAGAGAGGCCGTTAACGCCTGAAGATATTGTATTGGGGCGACAGTTTTTTTTAGGTACTCTTCCCTTAACGAACAAAGGCCCTGCTTGTCTGGGTTGTCATTCAATTGCAGGTGAGGGATTCTTCGGGGGAGGCAATCTCGGGCCGGATCTGACATCAGTTATCGGGAGACTTGGCGGGAAAACTGCACTGATGGCCTGGTTATCTAATCCTTCATCGGCAACAATGTCACCAATATACAGAAAACAACCGCTCGATGAAGAAGAGATACTTCCACTGGTAGCTTTTTTTAAAAGTAAGTCTGAAAAAAATGCTTCATATATGGAAGTTCATGATTTTAATTTTATGATATTCGGATTTATTGGACTTATACTTGTACTTTTGATCTTCGACCTTCTATGGGGAAAACGATTACGATCTGTGCGAGAGAAATTAGTGAAAGGAGAACTGGAATGAGCAAGATTAAGAAAAAAATTTCCTTTATTAGAGATGAGGTCTCCCCGGAAGACCGTACTTCAGAAGAATTTTACCGAAATCGCTGGCAATATGACAAAGTTGTCCGCAGCACGCACGGAGTAAATTGTACCGGCAGCTGTACCTGGCAGATCCACGTAAAGGATGGAATTGTCACATGGGAAATGCAGGGACTTGATTATCCGAAACTGGAAAAAGGTATTCCTCCTTATGAGCCAAGGGGATGTCAACGCGGGATCTCATTCTCATGGTACCTGTATAGTCCGCTGAGGATAAAATATCCGTACATTCGCGGAGCTATACTGGATATGTGGGAAAGTGCCCGTTCCGAATATTCAGATCCTGCTGAAGCATGGAAGTTTATGGTATCAGATCCTGAAAAACGAAAGAGATGGCAGAATGCAAGAGGTAAAGGAGGTTTCCGCCGGGCCAGCTGGGATACTGCCCGTGAAATAATTGCAGCATCCATGGTTCACACCATAAAGGAGTATGGGCCGGACCGGATCGCAGGATTCTCTCCAATACCTGCAATGTCAATGGTCAGCTATGCAGCCGGAGCACGCCTTATGCAGCTTGTCGGCGGCGTTTCCCTTTCTTTTTATGACTGGTATTGCGACCTCCCGAGTGCATCTCCGGAAACATGGGGAGAGCAAACAGATGTTCAGGAATCTGCTGACTGGTATAACGCTAAAATGATCGCTGTGATGGGGTCCAACCTTAACATGACCAGGACACCGGATGTCCATTTTGTTTCTGAAGCCAGGACCAACGGGACTAAGCTTGTTGTTTTTTCACCGGATTTTTCACAGGTTTCAAAATATGGAGATGAGTGGTTCTCAGTACATGCAGGTCAGGATGGTGCATGGTGGATGGCTGTAAATCATGTGATCCTGAAAGAATTTCATCACGAAAAAAAAATAAGTTCATTTCTGGATTATTCGAAAAAATATACAGATTCTCCTTTCCTTGTAGAATTGAAGAAAGGAAAAAAATCATATAAACCCGACCAGTTGCTGAGAGCGAACAGGATCACAAAGCATAAGGATATTGAGAATGGTGACTGGAAATTCCTTATGTGGGATGAAGATGATAAATGTACAAAAATTCCACAGGGCAGTGTCGGCCACAGATGGGGTGAAAAAGAGACGGGCAAATGGAATTTGAAACTTGAGGATGCGGTAGATGGTTCCAAAATCAACCCGAAACTCTCATTTCTGGGCGAGTCAGACGATATATTTCAAGTGGAGACAGATAATTTTGCAGAAGGAGAAAAGATCTCCAGAGCTGTTCCGGTAAAATTTATAGAAACAGAATCAGGGAAAATACCGGTTGCAACTGTTTATGATCTCCTGATGGCACAATACGGAGTCCCCAGAGGACTGGAAGGATATCCTGAAGATTATGAAACCGATACACTTTATACACCTGCATGGGCAGAAAAATATACAGGGATTTCAAAAGATGACCTGATCCGTTTTGCAAGAGAATGGGCATCAACAGCAGAAAAAACCGATGGACGATGCACAATAATCATAGGAGCCGGCATCAATCACTGGTACCATGCAAATCTTATATACCGTTCAGCTATACATGCTCTTATGTTTTGTGGATGTATCGGTAAGAACGGAGGAGGGCTGGCCCATTATGTGGGGCAGGAAAAACTTGCTCCGGGAGAGTCCTGGTCTTCCATTGCATTTGCAAAAGACTGGCATGCTCCATCAAGAATGCAAAGTACTCCCAGTTGGCATTATGTCCATTCTGATCAGTGGCGTTATGAAAAGGCATTTACTGATTACCATACAGTTCCGGAAGACCAGCCGGAAGGAAGCCTTGCCCAGGGTCACACAATAGATGTGAATGTAAAGGCTGTTAAGAATGGTTGGCTCCCGTTTTATCCTCAATACAATTCAAACCCCCTTGACCTGGCAGATGAAGCAAAAAAAAGCGGAGCTGAGAGTGAGAAAGAAATAGCAGATTTTGTTGTAAATAAATTAAAGAAAGGGGACCTGAAGTTCTCAATCGAGGATCCGGATAGTCCGGAAAACTGGCCGAGAGTGTGGTTTATCTGGAGAGGCAATGCTATCGGATGTAGTGCAAAAGGGCACGAATATTTTCTTGACCATTATTTAGGTACCCACTCCAATGCTGTTTCAGATGATCAGTTTGCCAAAGGGTCAGTGGAGGAAGTGGTATGGCATGACAAAGTTCCTCACGGAAAAATGGACCTTGTTGTAGACCTTAATTTCAGGATGGATACTTCAGCCTTATACTCGGACATTGTGCTTCCTGCAGCAACCTGGTATGAAAAAGCGGATCTGAACTCAACAGATATGCATAGTTTTATACATCCTCTTCAGGAAGCTGTCCCGCCTGCATGGGAATCAAAAAGTGACTGGGATATTTTTAAGGCAATTGCAGAAACTTTTTCAAAAGTTGCAGAAAAACATTTCCCGGACCCGGTAGATGACATAATCTCTGTCCCAATTCTTCATGACACTCCCGGCGAGATCTCACAAAAAGAGATAAAAGAGTGGTCCAAAGGTGAAATAGAAGCAATTCCCGGAAAAACAATGCCGGGAATTAAAGTTGTCACGCGAGATTTTAAAGATGTATATAACAAATTTATATCCTACGGCCCGAATATTCCTAAAAACGGACTCGGAGCTCATGGAACAAAATATGAGGTTGCTGATGAGTATGAACGCCTGATAGATGAGTGCCCGACCGAATCATGGAACGGGAACACATATCCATCTCTTAAAGAAGCCAAAGATGTGTGTAATACAATATTGGAACTGGCCACTGTTACTAATGGTGAACTTGCATACAGATCCTATAAAAATATGGAAAAGAGAACCGGCCTGAAATTAAGTGATCTGGCTGAGAAGAACAGAGGATCCCGTGTCAGCTATGACGATCTTTGTTCCCAGCCCCGCCGTCTGCTCAATAGCCCCATGTGGTCGGGCTTAACCGAGAACGGCAGGCCTTACTCTGCCTTCACCTACAATGTTGAACGTGATGTCCCATGGAGAACTCTGACAGGAAGACAGCATTTTTACCTGGACCATCCGGGATATATTCAATTCGGAGAACATCTACCTACTTATAAACCGAAACCCACACCAACTCAATATGCGGACCTTGTGAACAAAATGGGTGGAGAACCTTCAAAAGTATTCAATTATTTAACCCCTCACGGCAAATGGCACATTCACTCAACATATGGAGACAACCACAGGATGTCCACTCTGAATCGGGGTGTTGAACCATTCTGGATCAATGAAAAAGATGCTGCGGAACTCGGAATTGTAGATAATGACTGGGTTGAGGTTTTTAATGATAATGGTGTAGTTGTAACGAGAGCCAATGTCAGTGCAAGAATTCCCAGGGGTATAGTCTTTATCTACCATGCTACTGAACGTACTCTGTCTATTCCTAAATCACCTTTAAGGGGAAACAAAAGGGCAGGTATGAACAACAGCCTGACCAGAACAAAGCTCAAACCAAACCTTATGGTCGGTGGATACGGGCAGTTCACATATCATTTTAACTATTGGGGCCCGACCGGGGCGAACAGAGACACATTCATTATGGTAAGAAAATTACCGAAACTTATATGGTAAGGATAATAAAGAGGAGACTGATATGGATATAAGATCACAAATTTCTATGGTTTTTCATCTTGATAAATGTATCGGGTGTCATACATGCAGTATTGCCTGTAAGAATATCTGGACAGACAGGAAGGGTACTGAATACATGTGGTGGAATAATGTTGAAACAAAACCGGGTACAGGATTTCCGACAAAATGGGAAGACCAGGAAAAATATAAGGGTGGTTGGGAACTGAAAAAAGGGAAAGTCGTATTAAAATCCACAAATAAAGTGAAAACTGTAACAAATATTTTTCATAACCCGAATATGCCGACGATGGATGATTATTATGAACCCTGGGAATATGACTATAAAGAACTTTTTAATTCAAAAGAATCGGATGATCAACCAACGGCCAAACCTGTTTCAATGGTAACAGGTGAATATATTGATATAAAAGCCGGCCCGAACTGGGATGATGACCTCAGCGGTTCACCAATTTATGCAAGAAATGATATAAATCTGGAGAATTTAACTCCGGAACAAAAGAAACAGATGTTTGAAATTGAGCGCCTTGTTATGTTCTATCTGCCGAGGATCTGTAATCATTGTCTGAATCCTGCCTGTGTTGCATCCTGTCCTTCGGGGGCACTTTATAAAAGAGGTGAGGACGGAATTGTTTTGCTTGACCAGAAAAGATGCCGTGCATGGAGAGCCTGTATTTCCGCATGCCCATACAAAAAAACTTACTATAACTGGAGTTCAGGCAAATCTGAAAAATGTATCCTCTGTTTCCCCAGAGTTGAAACGGGACAGGCCCCAGCATGCTTCCACTCCTGTGTCGGGAGAATAAGGTATCTTGGAGTTCTTTTATATGATGCTGACAAGATCGAGGAAATAGCATCCCTGCCGGATGAAAAATTAGTTGAGGCTCATCGCAGTATTATTCTTGACCCTTTTGATGAGAAAGTAATTTCTGAAGCTAAAAGGAACGGAATTGCTGATTCTACAATTGATGCGGCACAAAAATCACCTGTCTATAATTTTGTTGTAAAATGGGGACTGGCCCTTCCGCCCCATATTGAATACAGAACACTTCCCATGCTTTTTTATGTGCCACCACTATTACCGGTTATGTCGGCACAGGATGGGGATACGGTAAAAAATATAAACAATGAGTTTTTTCCCGATTTTGAAAAAGCAAGAGTACCGATGAAGTATATGGCAAACTTGTTCAGTGCCGGAAATGAAAGTTTCATACGCTATACACTTGAGAAGCAAACAGCTGTCAGAGCATACAGAAGGGCTGTCACCGTTGGTGATATAGATATGAAAGATGCAGAAAAAGCACTTCTCAAAGCAGATTGCTCTAAAGAAGAGGCAGAGGCGATATATAAGTCCACTTCTTTAAGCACATTTGAAGAAAGGTTTGTAATACCTGCAAGTCATCGGGAACAGGCAATTGAAATGTACGAGGACCCGTTGAAACTAAAGCAGGAGACAGGATTCGGGTTTAAAGATAAACCGAAGCGGGGATTGTAATATGAATGCTTCCCGAATTTCAGGCCTGATCCCGCTTTTCCTGTATCCGGAAGAAGGATATCATGACCTTTTAAAGGAGATAGATCCTGAAGGTTTCAATGAAGATGAAAAGGAACAGTTAGAAGCATTCCTGAGTTTTTTAAAGCGATCTGATCTTAAGGTTTTACAGGAACTATACATTGAAAGTTTTGACATGAACCCATCTACAACACTGGACTTAGGATGGCATTTATACGGGGAAAATTATAACAGAGGAAAATTTCTCGTTAAGGTCAGGAACCTGATGAGAGAAAAGGGTATTAAAGAGTCAACTGAATTACCTGATCATTTAACTCATATTATTATGGTTATTTCACGAATGGAATCTGCGGAACAGAAAGAGTTCGGAAAGAATTATATTGTTCCTGCTCTGAAGAAAATTGCAAAGGGATTTGAAAATACAGAGAATCCCTACAAACACCTGATTAAGTTCATTAATAAATTTTTTCAAAATCAATTTTTGGAGGTAATACCAGATGGATCAATTCAATGAGATCATAAATACATTCTTTTTTATAATTCTTCCATATTTGAGTATTTTTACTTTTCTCCTGGTCTCTATTTACAGGTATAGGTCAAGGTCATTTGTATATTCAAGCCTCTCTTCACAATTTCTTGAAAACCGGCAGCATTTCTGGGGTATGGTCCCGTTTCATTATGGCATTCTCACAATTCTTGCAGGACATCTGGTTTGGTTCCTTTTCCCGAAAACAACTCTTCTCTGGAATAGTGTTCCGTTAAGATTATATATTATGGAAGTGTCTGTTTTCATTTTCGGCCTTATCACTTTTACCGGACTGATAAATATAATTATAAGAAGAAGATCTGATAAAAAAACAAGAGTGATAACTACTACCACCGACTGGATCGTACTCATTCTTTTAACCATTCAAATTATATCAGGGCTTTATGTTGCATTTTTCTATAGATGGGGATCAAGCTGGTTTGCTTCTTCCATGAGTCCCTATCTTCATTCGATCTTTAAATTTAACCCGGATTTAGCATTTATTTCATCCATGCCGTTTATGGTAAAGCTTCATATAATAAGTGCATTTTCGATAATACTTCTTTTCCCGTTCACGAGGCTGGTTCATGTTCTGGTAGTGCCAAATCCATACCTATGGAGAAAACCTCAGGTAGTCAGATGGAATTGGGATAGAAAAAAAATAAGAGATATAGAGAATAATTCTATATGAGCTGCCGGACGAACAAATTACCAAGTGGAGGTTTAGATGTTAAGTGAAAAAAGGAAGGCAAATGTAGTTCTGTCAATGAATACAATTGCATTTACGATTTGCTTTGCCGTCTGGATGATGAATGGTGTTCTTATTACATTCCTTGTAGACAGTGGCGTTTTTTCCTGGGATAAAGCACAGATCGGATGGTTAATAGGTATCCCGGTATTAACAGGATCAATTGTAAGGCTTCCTGTCGGTATTTTAACTGACAAATATGGTGGCCGTATAGTCTATACAATACTTATGCTCATAGCATCTGTTTCAACATATCTATTAAGTTTTGCCGATTCATTTTCCTCTTTCATGTTGGGCAGTCTTGGTTTCGGAATAAGTGGTGCTTCATTTGCAGTTGGTATTGCTTATACCTCGGTCTGGTTCAGAAAAGAGAAACAGGGAACGGCCCTCGGGATATTCGGTGCAGGTAATGCCGGAGCAGCTCTCACAAGTATGGGAGCACCATTTTTATTAAGATATTTGACCGATGGCGGGAATAATGTTGAAGCATGGAGGACAATGCCGAAACTTTATGCAGCGGCACTCTTTTTAATGGCAATAATATTCTGGTTTACAACTTACTCAAAAAAGGTGAGTGAAGATCCCGGGAAAACACTCAAGCAGAGGCTGGCTCCATTAAAGTTAATGAAGGTCTGGAGATACGGGCTTTATTATTTTTTGGTATTTGGCGGATTTGTAGCACTGGCACAATGGCTGATCCCGTATTATGTTAATGTATATTCAATGTCTATTGCTTCTGCCGGTTTAATGGCTGCAATATTCAGTCTGCCTTCAGGTATTATAAGGGCTGTTGGAGGTTGGTTGTCCGACAGATTCGGAGCCAGGCTTATCATGTATATTGTATTAGGGGCAATTATTTTTTC
>Ga0190293_1000166_pt1 | contig 23262 bp, 23 predicted proteins | sample 48693001_MG_FD_161671 | JGI IMG/M metagenome (GOLD analysis project Ga0190293, IMG submission 161671) | Hydrothermal vent microbial mat bacterial communities from Southern Trench, Guaymas Basin, Mexico - 4869-30-0-1_MG | ecosystem: Environmental > Aquatic > Marine > Hydrothermal vents >...
TCGAGGTCGGAGACGAGATCAGCGACTGCCGATGCACCGCCCCATTCCAAGATCTCCATTTGGTGCCGAAGATACTTCACCTGCTTGCGCCATATGTGGAAGCTCTCGATCGTGGGCGCTTCGTACGCATTGGTCATCGACCTGCGTCCGCGGCGGTAGGTCCTTCGAATGCCACCGAGCGAGGCGTTCTCCTCATCGTGGAGTCGTGTCTCCGCGATGTCCGATCGCACAGCTGCGAGCCTCGACAGCAAGCTCTCCACCACTGTCTCATTCAACCCATCTCTCTGCTTATCGGCCACGGCAACCAGTTCTTCGTGCAATCCCAGCGTGTTGGCCGTGAGCTGACCATCATCGGTGACGAGAGACTCGAGAAGCTCGACCTGCACCACGGCCGAACGGATCTGGGAGAGATCTCTGGCAAGGTCGCGAACCTCTGTATTCAGGCGTACGTAGTCTCTCGAATCGATGTCATCACTCAGCATCCGCAACACTGCACGCACACGTTTCGTTGCCTTCCGCACCTCATGAAGGTGATCGTCGGACAGCCGCACTCGTTCGAGGTGCCAGGCGCCAAGTTCCGCCTGCTCAAGAAGAATCCTGTGCAAACCGGCTCCGGTGGACTCCCCCACCTCGAGCGAGAACCTCACAAATGGAGGCGCACCAGCACTCTGCTGCTTCGTGGCATGTGCAGTTGTATCAAGAGACGTCATCGTCATCGAACACTACCAACGCCCCGAGATAGCGCACGGGCGCGGCCATCATGTGCGATTGCTCCCACGATGTGCGACAATCCATACATGAAATTTCGCACTGGCCTCATCGCTGGCCTCATCATCGGCTTTCTCCTCGGCGCCCGTGCAGGGAGGGAACGCTACGACCAGATCGTTGCCGCCTACAACAAGGTCCGCTCAAACGACATGGTCAGGAAGACCACCGACGCTGCTGAGCAATCGACGCGGAAGACACGCGCCGCTGCTGGCAACACACTTGTAGGAACCGCTGACACGATCCGTCAGCGCGCTGCGCGCTGATCAACCGCTCTCGAGGAACCCATCAAGTTGTCTGGCTCGCGCTGGCTGGCGCAGTTTTGCGAGTGCCTTGTTCTCGATCTGACGGATACGCTCCCTGGTGACCTCGAAGTGCCCTCCGACCTGCTCAAGTGTCCTTACATTCCCGTCCGCGAGCCCGAATCGCATGACCAGAACCTGGCGCTCACGCTCGTTGAGTGATTCGAGAGCCAGCGAGAGGTATTCCTGGAGGAGCTTGAACGACGCTTCCTCAACGGGAACGTCAGCGCCAAGGTCAGGGACGATATCGCCGATTGTTGCGTCTTCCTCTGCACCAATCGGCGTTTCAAGTGATAGTGGGTCCTGAGCGATCCGGCGAAGCTCGGTGACCTTTCCTGATTCAATGTCGAGTTCCTTGGCGATCTCAGCGATCGTGGGCTCACGGCCAAGATCCTGATGAAGTGTGCGCTGGACCATTGCCAGCTTGTTGATCGTCTCGACCATGTGTACCGGGACGCGGATCGTCCTGCCCTGATCTGCAAGCGCTCGCGTCACAGCTTGGCGAATCCACCATGTGGCGTACGTGGAGAATTTGAAACCGCGCCTGTAGTCGAACTTCTCGACCGCACGGATGAGGCCGAGGTTTCCCTCCTGGATGAGGTCGAGCAGGCCGAGGCCGCGACCGATGTATTTCTTTGCGATCGATACGACAAGGCGCAGGTTCGATACAACAAGTTGCTGACGTGCCCTGTCTGCAAGGCGCGCCTGACGTTCAAGCAGGATCCGCTCCGGAGCCGTTCGAGGAACGTCCTCGTCGAGGCGTTCCTTGGCACGGATACCGGCCTCCACCTGCATTGCGAGTTCAACCTCTTGCTGGGCATCGAGCAGCGGGTACCGTCCGATCTCCTGGAGGTACATGCGCACAGGGTCGGACACGTGGACGAGTTCGTCACCCGAGATGTCGGAGTCGGCGTAAATGTCATCTGACTCTTCTCTGACATCTATGCCGACCTTAAGAAGAGCGGTAAATACGTTCTCGAACGAATCGACTGGTGCCCCAATATCTTCGAGCTCTTGTTGGATCTCACCAACAAGAAGGAACCCACGCTGGCGACCCCGGACGATGAGAACGTCGACAACCTCAGCCGTTTCTTCCGTCATCGATCCTCCCTCCGCTCCCTCTTGTGTTGCTGCAACGATATCAGGTCTCGCCAGAGTTCCGAATAGGTCTGCGGATCTGTCTTCTCGTCAACCTGGCGCAGGTTCCTTGTAACCGTCGATATCTGTGCATCGATACGTCCGACCTCAAGCCTGTTGACGAGGTCTTCGGCGCTCGGCAGCGGACGATCGATGAGGGCAAGTTCACTCATCGCTCTTGCTTCTGGCGAGTCGTCTGCTCCAAGAGCCGCTCCAAGGTCGAGGACACCACCGGGAGAAACTCCTTGCGCGATCACGGTGACCCGGGCAAACATCGATCTGGTCTCATCGCTTGCGAAGAGTCCAGGTTCGATGTCGACCCCTGCGAGGCTCGCATCGTTCGCCAACAGGACCCGTAACAACTCGAGTTCGGTGCGATACATCGGGGATCGATAGGGAGGGTCTTCCTCGTGGTCGAACTCATTCTCAGGAGGCTCAGATGACGAGGTGTCAGCCCTGGCCGTGCGTCTGGTCGGTGAACTCGCGGCGCGGATAGCGTTCTCCACGTAGGCAAGTTCAACCCCGGTCTTTCGAGCGACTGTCACGGCATACTCGCGTCGTGTGACGGGGTCTGGGTGCGCCGCGATCGCCTTTGCAGCGTCCTGTACTGCCTTAGCCCCCATCTCCGGGCGTGAGAGATCGTATTTGCCGATCTCAGCATCGATCTTGAACTGCAGCACCGTGATCGAGTCCTTGATGGCATCCTCGAGCAGAGAGAGATCACCGTCTGCAACGACATCGGCCGGGTCCTTACCTTCTGGAAGGACGGCAACACGAAGATCGAGGTCACCTGGCACGGACTGTTCGAATCCCCTCAGAGCTGCCCCCGCACCTGCCTCATCCGCATCGAAGGCGAACACGATCCGCTCAGAGAACCGGCGCAGAAGGTCGAGGTGGTCACCACCGAGGGCTGTTCCACACGAGGCGACGGCGATGGGCATGCCGGCATGATGCATGGCGATCACATCGGTGTACCCCTCGACGACGACGGATGTATCTGCTCGCACGATGTCCGACTTCGCCCAGTTGAGGCCGTAGAGCAGCCGGGACTTGTGATAGATGGGAGACTCAGACGAGTTGAGGTACTTTGCACCCTCACCGTCGAGAATCCTGGCACCGAAGCCGACCGCATCTCCCCGTATGTCGAAGATGGGGAACATCAGACGCCCACGGAAGCGGTCGGCCAATCCCCCGCTTCCACCCCACGCCAGTCCTGCAGTCACCATCATGTCTTCACGCACGCCGAGTCCGCGAAGATGCTCGACGAGCGTTGTTCGCCCTTCCGGTGAGTATCCGAGTGAGAAGGTGTCGACCACCTCGCCATCGAACCCCCTCGATCGCAGGTAGCTCCTGGCATTACCCGCATCGGAAGCGGACCTGAGCCGCTCCGTATAGAAAGCGACGGCTGCTGCTGTGGCCTCCACGAGACTCTCGCGCTGGCTCCGCCGTCTGGCTGCCTCGGGATCCACGGTGAGGGTGACCCCCGCTCTGCGAGCGAGGAACTCCACAGCACCGGAGAAATCGAGACCCTGTGTCTCCTGGACCCACCGGTACACATCGCCGCTTTTTCCGCAGCCGAAACAGTGATACAGGCCGCGGGCACCGTCGATGGACAATGACGGAGTTTTCTCTGAATGGAACGGGCACACGGCCATGGTCGAACGGCCTGAGCGACGGACCTTCGTCACCTCTTTTGCCAATTCGACGAGATCGGTCTTATGCCGAACAAGGTCGATGTCATCGCGTGAATACGCCATGGGGAAACGATACCGCTATCAAACGACGGACGCGCCAGCATGCTGGGACAACCTCAGGGCGCGAGAACGGGGGCACCGGTCGGTGCCCCCGCGCTTGATTGGAGAACTGTCTATTTCTTCGCTTTGCGGTTCTGGATCGCCTGTGCGGCTATCACACGCGAATGAACCAGTTGCAGCACAGCGTCTGGATGCATGAGAAACCGTCCTTTCTGGTGTTCGATGTGCTCATCTATTCCTTCAACACAACATATTCTACACATATTCCGTGCTATATGTGTAATATCGTCATCATGGATCAACTTGACACCACGATCATCACATGCTTGACCCAGGACGGGCGGATGCCATACAGTCGCATCGCACAAGAGGCTGGGGTTGCAACCACCACCGTGCACCAACGAGTCAAGCGACTCACCGAGCGAGGTGTCATCATAGGCACCCGGATCAAGGTCGACTGGGAAGCTCTCGGATTACCCGTCACCGCGGTGATCTCAGTGACAGCGCCTGATGACCGCCCGCTCAAAGAGGTCGCGGACGGGCTCAAGTCGATCCCGTTCGTAATCAGCTGCTACGCAGTCACCGGCGAATTCGATCTGCTGGTCATGGTTCGTGCACGATCATCGAACCATCTGGGTGAACTCCTCGAAGAGATTCGACAACACGCACCAGGGCGCACACGAGCCATCGTTGTTCTCGCTACGTACTACGAAGGGCGACTCCCCACGCTCGAGATCTAGGCGAGGTGTATTCCGTAATCCGTAATCCGTAATCCGTAATCCGTATTCCGTATTCCGTATTCCGTATTCCGTATTCCGTATTCCGTATTCCGTATTCCGTATTCCGTATTCCGTATTCCGTATTCCGTATTCCGTATTCCGTATTCCGCGAGGAATCGTATTGCGAGTTGCTGGCGGATAGCGGTCAGCGGTCAGCGGATAGCGGTCAGCGGTCAGCGGATAGCGGTCAGCTGGGGAGTCGATCACCCAGGTACGCCGCAACGTTCTCGATGGGAATTCGGTCCTGGGCCATGGTGTCCCTGTCGCGCACAGTGACCTGGTGATCATCGAGCGAATCGAAATCCACCGTCACACAGTACGGCGTCCCGATCTCGTCCTGTCTGCGATACCTGCGTCCGATCGACTGGGTCACATCAACCTCGATCTGCCACTTCCCCCTCAAGGAGTCAGCGACTCTCTTCGTCGTCTCGACGAGATCAGGCTTCTTGGACAACGGCAATACGGCGACCTTCACCGGCGCCAGCCGTGGATCGAGCTTCAGCACAACACGGCTCTCACCCTTGACCTCTTCCTCGGTGTATGCGTCGATAAGGAAGGCGAACGTCGTGCGGGTTGCGCCAGCAGCTGTCTCCACAACGAAGGGGGTGAGACGCTCGTTCGCTTCCTGGTCGAAGTAGGTCAGGTCTTCGCCCGAATGCTCCATATGTGCTTTCAGATCGAAGTCGGTGCGGTTGTGGATACCCTCGAGCTCGTCCCATCCCCAGGGGAAGAGATACTCGACGTCGATCGCCGCGGCGGCATAGTGGGCGAGTTCGTCCGCGCCGTGGGGAGCGTGCCTCAGGTTCTCCGGGGTCATGCCAAGATCCATGTACCAGTCATCGCGAGCCTTGACCCACTCATCGAAGTATCGGCCCGCCGTGTCGGGGTAGCAGAAGTACTGCATCTCCATCTGCTCGAACTCGCGGGTTCGGAATACGAACTGGCCAGGGGTGATCTCGTTACGAAACGACTTCCCTATCTGGGCGATGCCGAAAGGTAGCTTCATGCGCGCGGTTCTGCGGACGTTCTCGAAGTTCGTGAAGATCCCCTGAGCTGTCTCAGGGCGGAGATACACCCTGTTGTCCTCACTCTCGACGGGGCCCATGTGCGTCTTGAACATGAGGTTGAACTCTTTGGGTTCGGTGAATGTCCCTGAGTTGCCACACGTCGGACACTTGTTCGGATCCTTGAGCTTGTCGACCCTGTGCCTTGCGTTGCATTGGCGGCATTCCACGAGCGGATCCGAGAACGACGCCACATGTCCAGAGGCCACCCATACCTCAGGTGACTGAAGGATCGCTGAGTCGAGACCAACGATGTCGTCACGCATACGCACCATCGATCGCCACCATTGTTCCTTGACGTTGCGAAGCAACTCCACCCCGAGAGGTCCATAGTCGTAGGCGGAACGAAGCCCCCCGTAGATCTCAGAAGCTTGGAAAACAAAGCCGCGCTTCTTGGAGAGGTTGACGATCGTATCGAAATCGGCTGGCATCACAGATCCTGGTCGCTGAGTGGCAGAATCCTACCCGTCGCTATCGGTCAACGGTCCATCTACCGCTCCACCGAACCTCCGGTCTCGGGTCTGGTACTCCCCTACGCATCGAGCGAATTCGTGTCTGTCGAAATCTGGCCACAGGACGGGCGTGAACACGTACTCGCTGTAGGCAGCCTCCCACAACAGGAAGTTCGAGGTTCTCTGCTCTCCGCTCGTGCGGATTACAAGGTCGGGGTCGGGCATGTCTTCGAGATAGAGATGGTCGGCCACGGTATCCATCGTGATCCTGTCCGGATCGATTGATCCGCGTGCGACCTCACGAGCGATCGCTTTCACAGCATCAACGATCTCGACCCGCCCCCCGTAGTTGAAGGCAAACACCATCGTCATGGTCGTGTTCGTCCTGGTGAGTTCCTCTGAACTCCTGATCCGATCTCGCAGGACCTGGGGAACGCGGTCATCATCGACATCGCCCATGAACAGGATCCTGACACCGAGGTCGTTGAGTTCATCCCGCCTTCTTTCGAGGAGGTCAACATTGAACTGCATCAGGAACTCGACCTCGGTGGCATCTCTATCCCAGTTCTCCGTCGAGAATGTGTACACCGTCAACCATTTGACGCCGAGATCGAGCGCACCGTTGACCACATCGAACAGCGCAGGCTCGCCCGCCGCGTGACCTTGTGTTCGGTGCAGTCCACGAGAGTTCGCCCACCTGCCGTTGCCGTCCATGATGATGCCGACGTGGTTCGGCACATTGTCAAGGTCAACCGGTGTTGCGAGCCAATCGATCATGGCATCACCGTCAACGTGCGGAGTTGCCGTTCCAGGTGGTACTCGACGAACCGTTTCGTCACTCCGAGGCTCTCACGCGACAGGGACTCATCGGCATCGGGAAGTCGGTGGAGGTCCGCAGATGCAACCGCCGCAAGATATGGGACCAAGCCTGCTCTCAGAGCATACGATCCTGGGGTTCGACACGTTGGGCAGAGAGAGCCTCCTGCTCCGAAACTGAACCATCTCAGACCCTCGGTCGTGCCACAACCGGCGCAGCTCTCCAGCGCTGGCGCCACTCCGATGATCTCTGCGGCCTTGAGGAGAAAGGCTGTCACGAGATCGGGGTGCGCAGGTCCGTGGTCGAGAACTGTCAGGCCTCGCTGCAGGAGCAGGAACATTCGTTGGGAGGGCTCGTCCTCCTGGACCACGGCATCGACCACCTCGATCATGGTGCCCGCGGCCAGCACCCGGTCGAGGTCGTTCCTCAGGTGGGGAAATGCGTTGATGATCGACACCTGCGTGATGGTGTCGAGGTTCTTTCCCTCGTAGAGAACGATATCCACGTGAGTCAGGGGTTCAAGACGGCCACCGAATCGGCTCTTGGTCTTGCGAACACCCTTGGCGACGGTGCGCAGCTTGCCGTGGTTCGGGCTCAGCAGGACAACGACGCGGTGCGATTCACCGAACGGATACCCCCGAAGCACGATCCCCTGGTCGTTCCGAATTGCCAATGTGTCCCTTTCAACTGCCGCTCCTGGAGAGTACCGTCCGTGTGTGGCACCGCTGTGTTTCCGTTAGGAAGCGGTCATGAGATGTCAGGATTCCGCTGCAACCGGACACTTAGCGGGTAGGGAGACAGAGAGGAATGGCGATGGATCCCACCGAAGAAGTGCGATTCACCCGGATGTACGAGGCGTACTACCCAGACGTACTGGCGTATTGCGCACGCCGGGTGAGTCGCACCGACGCGGAAGAAGTCGCCAATGAGGTTTTCGTCGTGTTGTGGAGAAGGCTCGACACCGTCGAAGATGGGCGTGCTGCCCCGTGGTTGTACGGGGTGGCCTACCGGATCATCACGAACCGTTGGCGCGGCCTCAAGCGGCAACGCAAGCTGCGTGAACGGTTGGGTGGTCTCGGCACCCGAGCGCCTGATACTGTGGAGACTGTCGTCGTGCGTAGAGACGAGGACCGCCGAGTTCTCAACGCGATTGCAAGGCTCAAGCCAGCCGATCAGGAAGTTCTCCGACTGTCTGCGTGGGAGGAGCTCTCCGCTCCCCAGATCGCAGATGTTGTTGGTTGCTCCGTATCGGCGGCTGAACAGCGTCTGCACAGGGCCAGGAAACGCCTCGCCAAGATCCTCTCTCCATCTCTCGAACCATCCATCGCCACAACTCCACTGCCTGCCGAGGAAGGAGGAAGGCCATGACCATCGACGCAGCGTTCGCTGCTCTTGTTGAAGCAAATCCGATTCCGGATCCCAGATCCTACGCGGAACACAAACTCGAACCAGCTGCCTTCCTCACGGCAACACGTGAGAGGACGAAAGACATGCAAACCATCGATCCACAGGAATCCGGACAGAAAGCCCCACAGCGAAAGTGGCAGCCGCTTACCGCCGTTGCAGCGTTCGTGCTCGTCATCGCCGTCGGCGTGGCCGCCGCGTTCGCGCTGCGTGGCGGCGAAGAGGTCACGAACGTCCCGGCACCGCCCTTCGAGACCCCTCAGGAGGCGGTTGAGGCGTACTACGCGGTTTTGAATGCTGGCGATGCAGAGGCCTATTTCTCACTGTTTGCTGACGGTGCCAGAGGCGAACTCGCCAAGAACAGATCAGGGTCGACCCCATCAAACGCGAAGGTTAACGCACGCGTCGAAGGGATGAAAGCATCCGGCGATACATTCGTGGTCAGCAGCTGCGTTGAAGAGTCCGAACTCCGAGTCAAGTGCACGATAGCGACCGACAACCCCATCCGGGGAATGACAGCTGGCGTCCGAGAGTGGGGCAACTCCATTGTGCTCACGATCGACGATGCAGGCCTCATCCAGGAAATAGACGAAAGAGACTTCCAGCCACAAGGCGAGGTCGATGACGTCAAGGCGGATGCCTACAGGGAGTGGATGATGGAGAACTACGCCGAGCTGTGGGACGAGTCCAACAACCAGCTCTGGGGATCGAGTTCAGACCCGCTCACGAGATCCGGAGCAGACATCGGTCGCGACAAACTTGCTGCCGCCAGAGAGTTCGACAGCCAGTACGAAGGATGACGACAGATGGGTGCGTGGCCACGGCCACGCACCCACGAACCGCGGGCTGACAGCGCCATATAGGGCGCAGCGAACCCTGGGTTCAGGGGATCTTTCATTCCGCGGGCTCGCTGCGCCATATAGGACGCTACGAACCCCGGGTTCAGGGCTCTAGAAGCCGAGGCGGTCGAGGAGCTCGTCGGAGCGTTGCCAGTCCTTTTCGACTTTGACACGGATCTCAAGGAACACCTTGGTCCCGAACAGGCGCTCGAGGTCCTTGCGAGCGTCGGTCCCGACGGCTTTGATCATGGATCCGCCCTTTCCAATCGCCATCCCCTTCTGCGACTCCCTCTCGACCACAGCCGTGGCGGAGATCCTGAGGATCCCCTTGTCATCCATCTCCATATTGTCGACGACAACGGCAAGCGAGTGCGGAAGCTCCTCCCGTAACCGAGCGAGGTACTTCTCTCTGATGATCTCGCCCGCAAGGAAACTGTCCGGTTGGTCGGATCGCGCCTCAGGGGGGAAAAAGAACGGCCCAGGAGGCAACAACGACACGAGTTCCGTGACTATGGCATCGATCCCGTCCCGCTTCCTTGCCGATATCGGAACATACGCTTCGAAGTCCCAGCCGCTTCCAGCCGTGAGCTGAGCCATGATCGTCTCGCGCGACACAACATCGATCTTGTTGAGTGCAAGAACGACAGGCACCTCGGATTCCTTGAGCCTCTCGGCGATCAAGCGATCGCCAGGGCCGATGGGCTTGGTTGCATCGACGACGAAAAGCGCAGCATCAGCGTCAGAGAGCGACCCATAAACCAGCGTGTTGAGCCGCTCCCCCAGAGTGGTCTTTGGTTTGTGAATGCCTGGTGTGTCGACGAGCACGATCTGGGAATTCTCTTCTGGAAGCGTCAGGACACCGCGGATCGTGTTGCGAGTCGTTTGAGGGCGTGCCGAAGTGATAGCAACCTTCTGCCCGACAAGTGCGTTCACGAGCGTCGATTTGCCAACATTCGGACGTCCCACAACGGAGACGAAGCCTGATCTCGTGTCAAAATGTGTCATAACCTTGCCACCTTCACCCTCGAGATTCGTCGGCCGTCAACCGAATACGCCGTGAACTGGAGACCCTCGAGATCGAACGTGTCTCCCTCATCAGGGACCCTACCGGCAAGCCCGAACACAAGACCACCAACGGTGTCCCACTCCTCGTCGGGGAGCTCGATGCCCGCGAGTTCCGCCAGATCGTCAACATCGAGTTTGCCGTCGACAAGCCAGCCGTCATCGACCTCCTCGACCATCGGTTCCTCATCATCGAATTCGTCGACGATCTCCCCAACGATCTCCTCGATGAGGTCTTCGATCGTCACCATCCCAGCGGTTCCTCCAAATTCGTCGATGACGATCGCGAGGTGTTGCTGTTTCGCCTGCATCTCCTTGAGAAGTTTCGACACCTGCTTCGTCTCCGGAACGAAATAGGCATCATGGGCGATTCCCTCGGCAGAACCTGGATCGAGCTCCTTGTCGAAGATCTCAAGCAGATCCCTGGCAAACAGAACGCCAACGATGTCGTCGATATTCTCGCCTGTTACCGGTATCCGGGAACGACCGCTTTCGAGGACAAGGTCAACGGCGTCATCGATCACTGCCTCACCGGGAATCGTGATCATGTCTGGGCGCGGCACCATCACCTCTCTCACGAGCGTCTCACCAAACTCGAGAACTGACATGATGAGTTCCCGTTCTTCTGCATCGGCTTCGGACTCATGTACGTCCTCCGCATCAGGGTCAGGGATCAGGTCTCCGGCGGCTCCGCCGAACGCTATGGCGATCTTCAGCATGAACGAGAGGCGATACGCCAGAATCCCTGGCCTGTTCCTGCCGATCCAACGGGGGACGACATCGACGAACACCACAAGCAGGATCACGAGCCCAGCCAGGGCCCCGCCGAGAGCGAGGCCAGAGAGAACATCTGTCAGCGCCCAGGTCAGCGGGATCACTGCAGCAACGATCAGGAACGTCACGGTCGTACCCAAAGCAGGCTGGACACGAACACGATCATCAAGCAGGGCAGCGACCGTGGAAGCTCCCCTCACATCGTCCCCGGCGTCCTGGAAGGCCTCGGCCCGGGAGGTTCGGATCAGGCTCGCCCCACCGGAGCGCAGGGCTGCTGCGACGGCAAGGAGGGCAACGGCCAGGAGGGCAACGGCTGGGATCATCGACGGCTCCGCCCGACAGTGGCGAGATGCATCGCCTCTCTGGCCTCCATGGCCTCAGCCTCTGTGGCATCCACATGGTCCCATCCGAGAATGTGAAGTACGCCGTGGGCAACCATCAGGTACAGCTCCTCATCGAAGCTGACTTGGTATTCCGTTGCGTGCGTGTCAACAACATCCGTGCAGATGAAGATATCGCCTAGCGCCAGCGGTGGCCCTCCTTCGGTTGCGTGTGGGGGGCATCCCGGAGATGCATCCTCGATTGGGAACGAGAGAACATCGGTGGGGCCCGTCTTGCCCATGAACCGCTCATTCAGATCTGAGATGTCACCAACACTTGCGAACGTCACGGCAAGCGACGCATCACTCTCCACGCCCTCTGTGGCGAGAATCGTTTCAACGAATGCTTCCAGCGCCCCGGAATCAATATCTGCCCTGTCCGCGTCCGATACCGCTACGTTCATGACACCACAGGTGTCTCGCCGGTCGGGAAGTCGGGGTATTCGACCCGTGCGTGATAGTACGCGGACAGGCCATCCACGATCTCCTTCTTGAGGGTTGTCAGCTCACCGAAGGTCAATGCGGAATCGTCGAACTGTCCATCCTCGAGCTTCTCCGAGACGATCGAGTCAACGAGTTTCTCAAGACCCTCTTCCGTTGGCTGTTCGGTCTGTGCGTAGGCACGTGCAGCAGCCTCGGATGCGTCCGAGATCATGACGATTGCCATCTCCCTGCGGGTCGGCTTCGAACCGCGATGCCGGAATGCATCAGGATCAACGGTGTCGTCCTCAGCCAGCGCCTTGTGGTAGAAGTACCGCATGATGCTCGTGCCATGATGCATGCGGATCCCATTGGCGACCTCATCGGGAATGCGATACTGCTTGGCGAGTTCGAGGCCGTCGAGAACATGATTCCGGATGATTTCGGCAGACTCCTCGGGAGTGAGCTCGTCGTGGGGGTTGTACCCGAGTTGATTCTCGACGAAGTACTGCGGATTCTCCGTCTTGCCAAGGTCGTGGTACCACGCGGCTGCTTGCGCCAAGAGTGGGTCGGCACCGATCGAGCGGGCCGCTCTGCCGGCGAGTGAACCCACCAGCATCGAGTGGTTGAACGTGCCTGGCGCCTTCTCCTCAAGCAGACGTAGTGCAGGGTGGTTCCTGTCGAGGAGATCGAGGAGCGACAGAGTTGTTGTCACCCCGAACGCCGTCTCCATGAACGAGACGAGACCCTGAGCAAGGAAGCCACCGAGAACGGCACCCACCAGCGCCCAGAGCGCTGCCATGAGGGCTGAGCTGCTTGACGATCCGAAGTGGAACAGGAATTCGAGGCCAACCGCAACGGGTACGACAACGAGTGCCGATTCGAGGACGGATAGCCGCAACTGGGCACGGGTCGAAATGCTTGAGACGAACGCGACAGGGACCGCTGCTGCAATGCCCGCATAGACCGTGAAGGTGATGTCCTGAGACGATATCGCCGTGAAGGCAGCCATGGGGATGATCATCAGCAGAGCGGTTCGCGGGTTGAACAGGATTGCAACCATCACACCGATCGCCACTGCAGGCATCACGTACCCGATGCTGTGATTGTCCGGAGACGTGACCCAGCCAGGTACGCGGGATACGAGTACGGCCAGGCCGATGATGATCGACATGAGACCGACGTCTCGGGTACGACGGACCTGGGTCGGGGCGATACGCCACACCATCAGGGCGAATATCAGGACCGTGATGGTGCCGACAAGTGCGAGCGCCCACGCAGGTGCGACGATCTTGACCTCAGGTTGGTAGAGCTCGAGTTCTGTAATCGCCGCGACCTCGACAGATGTCAGAGCATCGCCCTCCTTGGCAATGACATCCCCGAAGACGTATCGCGTGGTCTGCTCTGGTACAGCATCTGCAGCCGCCTGCTTGTCAGCATCCCACTGTGTCTGGTCGATGATCTCGTTGGACTGCAGGAAGTTCGCCACGAGGGATCCGAGAGCGCTCTGTGTCTGAGCGATATCGCTCTCAGGGATGCCAGGGATGAATATCGGGGGAATCGTCTCAGGGGTGAGGTACTTCTGTTTCACGGTTCCCAGGTCGGTGTCACGGATGCCCGCTATGAGTTCGTTCTGTGCCCATCCAATCGCGGTCAGTTGCATATCAGGGAAGACGCTCGATTCTCCTTCACCAACGCGATCGAGGTCCTTCTCGTGGAGCTCAACGAAGCTCAGCAGAGTAGCCGTGCCGAGGATGGCGTACTCTGCATCGAGTAGTGCCAACTGGTCCTCGACCGGTCGCCTCGGGGCATCGGGGACTTCAGGAATAGTCGTGGTCGTCGTGGGCGGTGGTGCCGTGGTTGTGGTCGATCCCTCAAGAGTGAACACGACCAGGGTGATCATCGTTCCCTCAGCCACAGGTGTTCCCGCCGGTGGTGTTTGGACCGCGATGGTGCCGTCAAACTCCTCATCAGAGGTTGGTACGTTGCCGCCCACGGATACCGAGAGTCCGAGGTCCTCAGCCTGCTTTTCGGCCCGGTCAACGGTGGAACCGACGACATCAGGAACCAGTACCGGCTGCGGTTCCTCGACCGGAAGGATCGCCCCCGCGTCGAGATCGGCGAAGAACCGGTTGATGTCGTTTATCACCACCTGCGTCGTCGCGTTCTCGATCTTGAGAGGTGCAGGAACGTTGTCCTTCGCCAGTTTCTCCGCCTCTTCCGTCTTTTCCTGGTCTGGGATCTCAGACGTCGTCCGGTTCGCAACGAAGTCCTGTGGCGCAGGCTCGCCGGAAGCGATCTCAGCGGGAACCTCAGTTGTGGAGTCGTAGCCGATCATCAGGATGACGGAGACGAACACCACTGTCAACGCAACGATGGCAGCCTTCACGATCGTCGAATGATCCTGAGTCCAGGCGGTCATCGCTCCGCCTTCATGCGCGCTTCATGGCGGGCGTAGGCATCGACGATCGCTGCAACGATCCTGTGTCTCACGACGTCCGCAGCTGTGAGCTCGATGAATCCAACTCCATCGACCCTGTGCAGCACATTGCGGACAACCTTCAAGCCAGACGGCACCCCGTTGCCAAGGTCCATCTGTGTCACGTCACCGGTGATGATCATTTTCGAGTTGAATCCAAGCCTTGTCAGAAACATCTTCATCTGCTCTGGCGAGGTGTTCTGGGCCTCGTCGAGAACGACGAACGCGTCATTGAGCGTCCGGCCACGCATGTACGCAAGGGGGGCGATCTCGATCGTTCCCTGCTCCATCAACCTTCGGGTCTCTTCGGGCCCGAGCATCTCGTACAAGGCGTCATTGAGTGGGCGGAGATAGGGGTCCACCTTCGCAGCGAGGTCTCCAGGGAGGAACCCGAGCTTCTCACCAGCTTCAACGGCAGGACGCGACAGGATGATCCTCCTGGTTGCTCCTGTGAGCAGGGCCTCGACCGCACACGCCATAGCAAGGTACGTCTTCCCTGTTCCTGCTGGGCCGATACCGAAGATCAGTGTGTTCTGCCTGATGGAATCGACGTAACGTTTCTGGCCGAGTGTCTTGGCTCGTACGATCTTCCCTCTACCCACGGAGATCGAGTCCGTGAACACGCCCGATGGCTTCGGGACATCAGACTTCACCATCTCGATTACTTGTTCGACCCTGTCGCCGTCAAGGGACTGCCCCTCCTGGACAAGGACGAGAAGCTCGTCGAGAACGATGTGTACCAGACCGACCTCGCGCTCATCGCCCGTGATGTCTATCTCGTTGCCCCGTGCGACGAGGCGCGCACCGGTGAACGCCTTTTCGACGCGTCGAAGATGCACGTCCCTGTTACCGAGCAGCTCGACCATCAAGTGGTTGGAGGGAACGCGCACCCGAACATCAGTGTCGGACGGGAAGGTCAAACCTATCTCCTCGTCTTTCCTGGCAACGTGCGTTGGAATGGCGCATCAAGAGTGCCCGTGAGTATAGGGAGGCTTGCTCGAAAGCCGCGAAGAAAGTACTTGGTACTTGGTACTTGGTACTCGGTACTCGGAGACCCCAAGAAGGACGATCCTTCTGACTGAAAGCTGAAAGCTGATGTCCACTATCTCCTGAACAGGCCACGCTTCTTTGCCGCCGGCTTCTCTCCTCGTACGCTGGCATACTCACGCAGGGCGCTTTCAGAGTCAGAGTCGAGATCAGTCGGGACAATGACCTCAACGTGCACGAGAAGGTCTCCCCTGCCGCGCCGTTGCAGTCTTGGCACACCCTTTTTCCCCAGCCGGTACACCGTCTCTGGTTGTGTTCCCGCCGGTATCTCCAGGTTCTCTGTCTCGCCATCGAGCAGCGGTATGTTCACATCCACACCGAAGGTTGCCTCACTGAACCCGATACTCACTCGGTGATGGAGGTCGTCCCCAACTCTTTCGAAACGGTCGTCTGGGCGCACGGAGATGTCCACGAAGACATCACCAGCGGGTGCGCCGCGTTGGCCTGCGCCGCCCTTGCCGCTGAGTCGAAGCCGTGTCCCTGTGTCAACTCCGGGGGGAATCTCCAGGGTCAACGTCTTCGTCCCCTGGGTACGACCCTCACCCGTGCATTCGGGACACGGACTCTCAACGCGCTTCCCTGTCCCCGAGCAGTCAGGGCAATCCCGAACGGTCATCATCGTCCCGAGCATCGTCTGACGCGCAGCTTGCACCCTTCCACGGCCGTCACAGGTCGAACACGTCACGGGATCGTGTCCAGGCTCAGAACCAGATCCGTCACAGGTCCCGCACCGGGTCAACGACGCGAACTCGACCTCGCGCTCAATTCCGAAGGCAGCCTCGGATAGCTCGAGATCGACGCGCAACGCAACATCCCTGCCGCGTTGAGGACCGCCGCGTGCGCCACCGACTCCCCCGAACCCTCCTCCGAATCCTCCTCCGAAGAACTGCTGCAGGATGTCCTCGATGCCGCCGAACTGGCTGAACAGATCCTGGCCGCCGAACGTCTCGCCGCGATCGTATCTCGCCCTCTTCTGTGGATCAGAGAGAACCTCATACGCCTCCGCGATTTCTCGAAACCGCGTTTCGGCAGCCGCATCACCCGGGTTGGCATCAGGGTGTGTCTCGCGCGCCAAACTTCGGAATGCCTTCTTGATCTCATCCTGGGTAGCGTCTTTCGAGACTCCAAGGACCCTGTAGTACTCGCTCATCGTTCGTCTCCAAACGAGTCTTCGAGGGCTCCAGAGACCTCTTCAACGACCCGTATCGTTCGTCTGTAATTCATGCGCATCGGTGCGATGACGCCGAGCCTGCCCTGCGCGCCGTCTGGTGTTTCGTAGGTCGCGGTCACGACTGCAAGGTCGCCCTCCTCGCCGAAATCGGGTCCGAACCGTACGTTGGTTTCGCCAGTGTCATCACCGAGCAGGTCGATAAGAGAAGCCTCCTCATCAAGGAGCGAGAGCAGGTGCCGAACCATTGTCAGATCGCTCCACAGCGATGCCATCTGGCTCGTGCCGCCCACGAATACCTCACGCTCGGCCAATGGGCGGGCGCTGAGTCTGTCGCTGACCGGAGCGATCACACGTTTCACTGCTGCAGGGAGATCGCTCTGCCTCAGCCGATCCGCTTCTGGCGCGTCCAGGGGATGACCGTGGAAGGCTGCGGCAACGAGGCGCTCGGCAGACTCGACAGTTGCGTCATCAATCGCAACACCAATATCCACGTACTCCTGGTGCACCCTTCCGTTCTCTGCGATCGCTATCACGAGCAGTGTCGTTCCCCCGATGGGTAACAATCGTACGTCGTGGATGATGTCAGAGGAAGTCCCTGGACCGACGACGACCGCTGGGTACGCCGTGAGTTCGGACACCAGCGTGCTCGTGTCCTTCAGCATCTCTGAGACCTGGGAATGCACGTCGCGGAAGAAGTCATCGATCTGGTCTCGCGTCCTGCTCCTGAGGTTCGAGGGGGAGAGATGATCGACGTAGAACCGGTAACCCTGGTGGGTCGGCATACGTCCGGCAGACGTATGGGGTTGTGCCACGAACCCGTAGGACTCAAGACGTGCGAGATCATTGCGAACTGTTGCCGATGACACGTCGAGACCACTTCGAGCTATCACAGACTGAGAGCTCACAGGTTCGCCCGTGAGGATGTACTCCTCCACGAGTGCCTTGAGTACCTTGGATCTGCGATCGTCGAGCATCTGGGAAAGCTAGCAGTCGTCAGCGGAGACTGATAACGCTTCTCTCGCAACCGCATCGGTCAGCATCGGATCATTGACCACAAGGCGGTCGCCTTCGACGCGGATGATCCCAGCAGCGAGGAACCGGTCGCCCTCATCGCTGCTCAGGTATCGCTCAGCGAAAGCGGACATGGGGACACCAGCAGCAAGGCGCACGCCGAGCATGAATTCGTCCCTTTCCTGTTCACCCGCAGACAGCGTTTCGGAACCGAGTCTGGGCCGCATGCCTGATGAGATATCCGCGTAGTACCGGTCAAGTCTGCGATGGTTCCGCGACCGGGTGCCCCATCTGTGGTCGTGGGCGCCCATCCCGAAACCGAGGTACTCGCCATGGGCCCACGTCGATAGGTTGTAGCGGCAGGCATGCCCCGGTGTGGCATGGTTGGAGACTTCGTACCGGTCGAATCCTGCAGATTGCGATGCGTCACAGAAGTGCGCGTACCGGTCAGCCTGAATATCGTCATCGGGTGCAGGCGAACCCGTCCTGACCTCACGCGACAGGACCGTTCCAGGTTCGACTGTGAGGGCATAGGTCGAGATGTGGTCCACGGGGAGCTCGAGTGCAGCGGCGACCGTCTCTTCCCACGATGTTGTGGTCTCAGATGGATGTCCATAGATCAGGTCGATGCTCACCGAGGCGAACCCAGCCGCTTTGGCGGAGGTAACGACCTCGCCGGGAAGCGTGGAAGGGTGCTGGCGGCCGAGCACCCCGAGGATGGTGTCATCGAAACTCTGTGCACCAATGGACACTCTCGTGAAACCAGCGCCGACAAGTCCATCAGCGAACGCGTTCGACCAGTCCTCGGGATTCACTTCGAGACTGATCTCGCAGCCGGGAGCGAGACCGAATGTCCTGTCGATGGCATCCACAATGCGCGCCAACTGGGTAGGGGCAAGGAGCGACGGCGTGCCTCCACCGAAGTTAACGGCATCAAGGGTTCCGAACGGTGCCTCCATTGCGATCTCGGCAACGAGGGCATCAACGTACCGCACATGGTCGACATCGGACACCAGGGACTCGTCAACGATCGCAAAGTCGCAGTACGGGCATCTGCGGACGCAGAACGGCACATGCACATACGCCGACTTCCACCCCTTCGCCCGATCCGCCAGCAACGCATCGTTTGCGCGTACCCAGGGTTCGTGACCCTCTATACGCGGCTGTGAGCCCACAGAACGGTTGGCGCCCTGAACCCAGGGTTCGTGACCCTCTATACGCGGCTGTGAGCCCACAGAACGGGGTGAACTACTCATCGCCGATCTTGAGGGCGGCTACGAATGCTTCCTGGGGGACTTCGACGCTCCCGACCATCTTCATACGCTTCTTGCCCTCTTTCTGACGCTCCAGCAGTTTGCGCTTCCTCGTGATGTCCCCGCCGTAGCACTTGGCGGTCACATCCTTGCGCTTCGCCTTGACGGTTTCGCGTGCGATGATCCGCGACCCGATCGCAGCCTGGATTGGTACGTCGAACAGTTGCCTCGGGATCAGTTCCCTCAGCTTCTTCACCATCGCCCGTCCGTAGGCGTACGCCCTGTCCTTGTGCACAACTGTCGAGAACGCATCCACGGATTGGTTGTTCAACAAGATATTGACACGGACGAGGTCGGACACTTTGTACACATCTGGCTCATAGTCAAGTGAGGCGTATCCCCGTGTTCTCGACTTCAGAAGGTCGAAGAAGTCGAACACGATCTCGGACAGAGGCATCAGGTAGTGGAGTTCAACGCGTTCGGTCGAGAGGTAGTTCATATCACCCATCTCCCCGCGCTTGGTTTGGACAAGCTCCATGACGGTTCCGATGTACTCGGCGGGGGTGATGATCATCACCTTCACATATGGCTCCTCGATGGATGCGAGGACCGCAGAGTCAGGTAGATCCTGAGGACTCTGCACGATGACCGACCCGCCATCCGTCAGGTTGGCGATGTACTCCACGGATGGGGCCGTTGCGACCAGGTCAAGGTCGTATTCACGCTCGAGACGTTCCCTGACGATCTCCATGTGGAGAAGGCCAAGGAACCCGACTCTGAACCCGAAACCGAGAGCGCGGCTCGTCTCAGCGGAATAGACGAGGGATGAGTCATTGAGACTGAGCTTGTCGAGGGCCTCTCGTAGCCGCTCAAAGTCGTCTCCATCGGTCGGGAACAAGCCGGAGAAGACCATCGGCTTCGGTTCGGCATAGCCCGCAAGCGGCTCGGATGCGCTGATCGTTGTGTGTGTCACAGTGTCACCAACCCGAATAAGGTCGATCTCCTTGACACCGGTCATCAGGTAGCCGACCTCCCCTGCACTCAGACCGCCCGTTCGCTCTATCGCTGGTCTTCGCACACCAACCTCGTCTGCTGTCAGCTTGACGCTATTCGCCATGAACGCGATCGAGTCCCCTTCGGCGATAGACCCATCAACAACTCTGATGAGCGCTACTACGCCACGATATGTGTCGTAGTACGAGTCGAAGACGAGCGCTCGAAGTGGTGCATCGGCATCGCCTTCGGGCTGTGGGAGGGTGCTGATGACCGTCTCAAGGAGTTCGTCAACACCGACACCCGACTTGGCTGACACCCTGACAACCTCTTCGGTGGTGCCGCCGAGGATGCCGACCAATTCTGCTGCGACGGCATCGGGATCTGCGGCAGGGAGATCGATCTTGTTCACGATGGGCACAACCTCGAGGCCGCCTTCGATCGCCATATACGCGTTCGCCAGTGTTTGCGCCTCGACACCCTGGGATGCATCAACGAGCAGCAGGGCTCCTTCGCAAGCTTCGAGGCTGCGCGACACCTCGTAGGAGAAGTCGACGTGTCCAGGGGTATCGATGATGTTGAGCTCATAATCGAGTCCGTCATCGGCCGTGTAGTCGATCCGCACGGCGTTTGCCTTGATCGTGATCCCGCGTTCGCGTTCGAGGTCCATCTCGTCGAGTAACTGTGCTTTCATATCGCGTTCAGAGATCGCCCCTGTACGTTCAAGCAGCCGATCCGCAAGCGTGGATTTGCCGTGATCGATGTGGGCGATGATGCTGAAGTTTCGGATACGCGATTGATCCATAAGTATCTCCGGTGGGTGCCACAGGGGGGTGAAACGATTTCAGTGTACCGTTGTAGCGTCCCGGTGCTAACATCTGGTCGTCTCCCATCACCTCAAGAGGTTCCCTTCGTATGGCCAACATCAAGTCACAGATCAAACGCAACCGTCAGAACGAGCATCGCAACGAGCGCAACCGCGGCGTCCGCTCCGAGATGAAGACCAGGGCGAAGCTCGCATTAGCTGCGGCTGAAGCCGGCGATATCGACGCCGCAAACGAGGCCCTGATCATGGCACAGAAGCGGTACGACATGGCGGTCACCAAGGGTGTCATCAAGAAGAACACCGCTGCACGCCGCAAGTCCCGCCTCACCGCACAGGTACGCCTGATTCTCGCCTCCTAGCCGATAATGACCGACAACAAAGGCACCTGGCTTACCCCTGCCGCGCTCACGAAGCTCCAGGACGAGCTCGCACATCTCACAACCACGGGCCGCGATGAGATCGTGGCGCGTATCGCAGAAGCACGAGCTCACGGCGATCTCAAGGAGAACGCCGAATACGACACAGCCAAGAACGATCAGGGTCTCATGGAGGCGCGGATCAGGCAACTCAATCACATCATCGACAACGCCCATGTTGCAGAGGTTGAAGACTCTGGTGTGGTCGCCGTCGGTACGGTTGCCACGGTGATCGACGACGACGGTGACGAAATGGAGTTCTTCGTCGCCGCTGCAGAGAACAAGGCTCCCGGCTTCCTGCTCGCTTCGCCCGATAGCCCGATCGGTTCCGCACTACTCGGGAAACACCCAGGTGACGTTGCGACAGTCAACGCCCCCGGCGGAATCTTCACCTACAAACTGGTGTCCGTACGGGTGTACGAGGGCTGACAATCAGGGCTTTGGCGTAGATGAGGCGCGTCTACGCACCTGTGCTACGCCAAACGCCTAAGTTCGGCCTTGAGATGGAGTTGATGGGGTTGGCCTACTGCCCCCATCCACATCTCGTAGCGGAGTTCGTCGCCCTCGACCATGATCGTTCGATCGACAGACTTCACTTCCTTGGCGGTTCGCGTCTGTGCGACAAGGTCGGATGTGAAGCTCACCGTAGAACCCTGAACTGTCCCCGAATGAACCTCGACGATGCCTGAGGGCTGAGCGATCACGAGCTCCGCTCCCCCACCTTCGACAGGCCTGATATACCCACACTCGGTGTGAAGCGGAGTGCCAGCTTCCGGGTGCCCATCGGCCCGCCAGGTCTTCTGGGCATAGTGGAGGAACGGCTTCCCAGGAGGCGCGACGAAAGAGATCTCCTCCCGGTACGAGAAATCATCGATCGTCGGATAGATGCCAACTCCCGACCCTTCCCATGTGCCGATGAGGAACTCGAGCGCTGCGATATCTGGGTGATTGGCCATGGAGAGCACGATAGCTCAGGACGGATACCAGAGATCAGATATCAGATGCCGGTAACCAGATGTCAGAAACGAGACGGCAGAAATGGTTCGCTGCCGTCTGATGACTGTCAGTTGAACCTGTACATCGCCGACTCTGCCACCTGGTGGTACCCGATACGACGGTAGATGGCGTTCGATGTCGGGTTGGCGAGATCGGTGTACAGGAAACAGAAACGGTAACCGTTGTCCAGGAGCCACTGCGACTGGTGAGCGACGAGCGCCGCTGCGTATCCGTTCCTCCGTAGTGCGGGAGGCGTGTACACGCCGTTGATCCGGATGCCCGATCCGGTTGGCCCCGAGTGACCGCTGATCGCAACAGGTGTTCCATCGATCTCCCACAGCCAGAATCCAGCTCCGCCTACTCCTTCGAGGCGGCGACGTGTGATCATCTCGAACCGGTCCCACTCCTCTATTTCCATTTCACCGGGGAGCACCTCGGAAGTGAAACCATGCATCCACCGCACGACGAGGTCGAGGTCATCCATCGTTGCTCGGCGGAAACTCCCCGTGACATTTGGACTCCTCGTCACCGCTTCAAGGGAAAAGATGCCCTGTGCCATCTCGAGGCTGGCCGTCGCCCCCGTGAGTTCTGTCCAAACTCGGTTGAACGCTTCAACCTGCAGACGCTCACCGGTCACTCCAGGGATGCTGGCTCGATCATCGTGCACTGCCAGGGCAAGTTCGCCGATAGCCTCGATGCTCACCGCATGGGACAGCAACAACTTGTACGGTTGGGCGATCATCGCTGCTGCCATCGGAACACCATCTTGCTCAATAATGTACAGTCGTGGATCCTCGTACTGCTCGGGGTCCGTGACCAGCCCACCTGCGATGCCGAGGATCAGGTTATTCCGCGCCTCGTCCACCAGCAACGGTCGGGTCCGTTCGAGGAACTCCCGCCCATCCGTCAACACAACGACATTCATCCCCCGACACTACACCGCAGACGCCAGATGCCGGTGAGCCCGCCGTTGTGGGCTGTTGGCTGATCTACCTGCTCATCCAGCGGCACATCGCAACGGTGAGTCGTTCGAGAGTGACCCTATGTGTTGCTTCGGGCATCGTCTTGATGGTGATATCGGCTCTGGCGATCGCGTTGACGGAGTGGGAAAGACCATCTCC
>Ga0190293_1000167_pt1 | contig 23256 bp, 15 predicted proteins | sample 48693001_MG_FD_161671 | JGI IMG/M metagenome (GOLD analysis project Ga0190293, IMG submission 161671) | Hydrothermal vent microbial mat bacterial communities from Southern Trench, Guaymas Basin, Mexico - 4869-30-0-1_MG | ecosystem: Environmental > Aquatic > Marine > Hydrothermal vents >...
TTGACCTTAATAATCATGATCTGAAGAGATTTTACAATAAATCAATAAAGAGAGGATTTCTAGTCAATATTTTTACCGGAGATACAATTTTTATTAAATTCACTGATGATGGAGATATACTGCTGGATAGCATTTTCAGGATGAATAGACAAGAGATGGTTTTATTGAAGAATTTTAAAAAACAAAACCTATCTTTCAGAACAAATTTCCGTCATATAGGAAGCGGTTTTGTGACAGGGAAAGGTGATGAGTTGAAGTTTTATAAATATCCAGACATGAAAGAGTTGAAATATTAAAAAAACCCCCGCCTGTTAAGGCAGGGGCTGTTCGATCGGGGGGTGTGAAGACCTCTTGAAAATCTTCACTTTTATAACCTTATTGATATTATTATAATAGTGCAATAATAACAAAAAGCATTAAATTTTTTTATTTATTCCGATCTATGGGAATTACAGTTTAAAGCGACTATGCCTGATTGAGAGAAGAGAACTTAATATTGGTTTGTAACATAGAAATCCTTTTCTTATTAAATTCGTAGGAATATAATTAGTCAGAGGAGGATCTATGAATAAGATCAATAAATTTTCAATATTACTAATAATTGTATTTTCAGTTTTTTTTTCATTGAATGCATCTGGTGATATCTATTTCCTGAGAACACCCGGACTTAGCCCTGATGGTTCCAAAGTTGCTTTCAGTTATGACAGCGATCTCTGGATCGTCTCTTCGAAGGGTGGTACTGCTTACAGACTGACAGCTATGGATGGTGAAGAGCTTTATCCCAGGTTCTCACCCGATGGTAAATGGATTGCTTTTTCTTCTACGCAGGGAGGTAATCCTGATATTTATATAATTCCCGTAGATGGTGGAAAAATAGAACAACTAACATTTCATGATTCTTCTGATATAGTTGATTCTTGGTCATGGGATTCAAATCATATTTATTTCACTTCTATGAGGCATAATAATTTTTCTTCTTACAAAGTCAGCAGAGACGGGGGAACTCCTGTAAGAATATTTAAAAACTTCTTTAATACTGTTCACAATATTGTTGAGGATCCTCTCTCACCTGCACTTTATTTTACTGATACATGGGAAAGCTTCCGGTTCGCATCAAGGAAAAGGTATAAAGGGGATTATAATCCGGATATTAAATCATATAACCCTGAGACGGCGGAATTGATCTCTCACACAAACTACAAAGGGAAAGATTTCTGGCATTCTATTGATAAGAAAGGGAATGTTTATTTTGCTTCCGATGAAGGGACGGGTGAGTATAATCTTTTTATTCTAAAAGATGGTAAAAAGATCAGCCTTACGAAATTCAAGGATTCGATCAAGTATCCCCAGGTATGTGCTGACGGATCAAAAGTGGTTTTTGAAAAAGGGTATGAACTATTCCTCTATGATACAAAGAGTAAAGCAATATCCGGAATTGAGATCGATCTTTATGAAAACAATAGATTAAAGCTCTCAAAAGATTTTAATATATCAGGGAAGATCAGTGATTTTGATATTTCTCCTGATGAAAAAAAAATAGCATTTGTTTCGCGAGGTGAATTGTTCGTATCTGATATTAAAGGAAAGTTTGTAAAAAAAATGGGCACTGATCCGAAAGGAAGAGTGGTAGAGGTCAAATGGATGAGTAACAGCAGATCACTCCTTTTTAATCAGACTGTTAACGGTTATCTCGATCTCTTCAGACTTGAGAATGGCAGGGCGATCCGGATAACTAATTCAAAAATGGATGACAGAAATATTTCATTTAATTCAAAAAGAGATAAAGCTGTCTATCTCAGTGGCAAAAAACTTGTAAAAATACTTGATCTGTCTGATTTTTCATCAAAAGTAATTGCAGAGGATGAACTCTGGGGGTTTTACAACTCTATGCCCAGGTTCTCTCCTGATGACAGATTCATTGCTTTTACAGCATTCAGAAATTTTGAACAGGATATTCTTATTCACGATCTGGAAAAAGGGGAAACAATCAATATAACCGATTCCGGAGTTACCGAAACACAACCTTTCTGGTCACCTGACGGGAAATACCTTTTCTTTGAAGCGGACAGATACAAGCCTCAATATCCACGTGGAGGAGGAGAGTCAAAAATATATGCTCTTCCCCTCCGGAAATTTTCAGATAAGTTCAGATCTGACAAGTGGAATGATCTTTTTAAAAAGGAAGAAAAGAGTGAAAAAAAGAAGAAGGATAAGGAGAAAAAAGCGACTCCGGTAATAAAGGTCGATATCGATTTTGATGAGATGGGAAAGAGGTGGGAACAAATATCTCCGGGATCCGGCAATCAGTCCACTCCTGCAGTTTTTATGGATGGAGAGAAACTGATTGCATTGTATTTATCTGATCATGAAGGGGACGGTTTTCACTTATATAAAACTGTGATAGAACCATTTGAAAAAAATAAAACAAAATTGATAAAGGGATCCAAAGGCTTTGATTATTCAGCTTTGAAATCAGGGAAAATATACTATGCTCTGATAAAAGGGAAGATCGGATCTCTCGATATGAAGGGGAACAAATTTACTCCATTAAAAATGAATTACAGATTTGTGAGAAATTTAAAAGAAGAATTTTCCCAGATGTTCGGTGAAACATGGGCAAACCTTGAGATCAATTATTATGATGAAAAGTTTCATGGTGTCGATTGGAGTAAAATGAAGGAAAAATATTCCAGGTTCCTCCCCTTTCTCACATCAAGATCAGATCTTAGACTTCTTATTAATGATATGCTGGGTGAACTTAACTCATCCCACCTTGGATTTTATTCAAATGGAGATGAGGAGAAGACGTTCCATAAAATGAAAACATCAGAGACAGGGATAATGTTTGATAAAAAAGATCCCTATAAGGTTTTCAATATTCTAAAGTATTCCCCTGCCGATAAGAAAGAAATTGATCTCAGGAGAGGAGATATCCTTGAGAGAATTAACGATACTCCTATCGATACTTCTTTGAACAGAGAGTTCTACTTTTCACAACCTTCTCTTGAAAATGAACTTGAATTGACTTTCAGGAGGGGATTAAAGAGGTTTAAAGTAAATATTCATCCTGTATCCAACAGGGAGATTAAGAAATATCTATATGATAAATGGATCGATACAAATCAGAAAAGGGTAGACAGGAAAAGTGATAATAAGATCGCTTATGTTTATATGAAAGATATGGGTGGTTCAGAGTTGAGAAGTTTTTTGATAGATATGACCACAGAATGGTATAAGAAAGATGCTCTTATACTTGATCTGAGATATAACCGTGGGGGGAATGTTCACGATGATGTTTTGAATTTTCTGAGTCAGAAAGCCTACTCATACTGGAAATACAGGGGAGGTAAATATGGGCCTCAGCCAAATTTTGCACCTTCCTCCAAGCCGATAGTATTGCTGCTCAATCAACAGTCACTAAGTGATGCAGAGATGATGGGGTCCGGTTTTAAAGAGTTGAAACTCGGAAAGATAGTCGGGACTGAAACATACAGATGGATCATATTCACCTCAGGGAAATCACTGGTTGACGGTTCGTTCTACAGACTCCCTTCGTGGGGATGTTATTCTCTCGATATGAAGGATCTTGAAAAAACAGGTGTGAAACCTGATGTTTATATAAAGAATACTCTTAAGGACAGGCTGGAAGGGAAGGACCCCCAATTGGACAAAGCAATAGAAATAATCCTGAAACAACTTAAAAAATAAGCTTATTGGGATTCAGGCTTTCGCCGTCATCCGCTTAACGCTTCCTGTCCCCGGAGTGATCGATATTAACGAGTCACCCCTGAGGTGGCCGCGAGAGCGGATAGACGGCTATGCCTGGAATAAAACTTTTTTTTTGATTTTACCGTTTATTATCTATATAGGGGGATCATTATGAGGTCATTGCATCCGGTTATTAAGGGGATTGCTTTTCTATTGTTTTTTTCACTTATTTTTAATCTTAATTTTGCACAGGAACAGAAGAAAGCGGAGAAGGTGTATCCGCCTGCCAAAAATTTCAATGTTTTAAAGGCTTTATCAAAGATCCATATTGACGGGATTCTTAATGAAGAAGCATGGAAACATCCGGAGAAAGTGGGGATCGATTATGAGTGGTCACCTGGTGATGCAACGAAGCCGCCGGTAAAAACCGATGTGATGGTCACTTTTGATGAAAAGAATTTTTATATAGCATTTGTCTGCTACGATCCTGATCCGAAGAAGATCCGTGCTCACCTCATGGACAGGGACAGTATAAACACATTTATCCAGGATGATCATATAAGCTTTATGCTCGATACATTTAATGATGAGAGGCGCGCTTTCCAGTTTAGAGTGAATCCGCTTGGAGTTCAGGCAGATGCGATCTTTTCTGAAATGGAGGGATATGAAGATTTTTCATGGGATGCGATATGGAACTCTGCAGGCAAGATCACTGATTTCGGATATGTTGTAGAAGTCGCGATTCCCCTTAACCAGTTGAGATTTCCTAAAGATAAAGGAGTTCTCACATGGGGTATTGAGGCTGACAGGTCTTACCCGAGGAATGCAAGGCACAGGATGAGCACACATGTAAGGGACCGGAATAAGAATTGTATTTTATGTCAATTCAATAAGGTGACCGGTTTTAAAGGATTATCACCTGGCAAGAATCTTGAATTTGATCCGACACTGACCATGGTGAGAACAGATAAACTGGACAATTTCCCTGCCGGGAAAATTGTGAATGGGGAAATTGAAGCGGAACCTGGAATCAGCGCACGTTGGGGGATCACTTCAAATCTTGTTCTGAATGCTGCTGTCAATCCCGATTTTTCTCAAGTCGAGGCAGATGTGCAGCAATTGGAAGTTAATAACAGGTATGCAATACGGTATCCTGAAAAGAGGCCATTTTTTCTTGAAGGTGCTGATTTTTTTCTTACTCCCCTCGAGGCAATTTTCACGAGGACAGTTTTTGATCCGTATTGGGGTGGAAAACTTACCGGTAAGATAGGAAAGAATGCCATAGGATTCTATACTACAAGAGATAAATTCAATAATATTATCTTCCCATCTAACCAGGGTTCATCATCTCTATCAATAAATAATGATGTCTTCTCAGGAGTGTTCCGATACAGGAGGGATGTTGGAAAAGGATCTGCTCTCGGATTTTTATACACAGGCAGGGCAGGTGATGAATATTCAAATCATGTAGTGGGTGGTGATGGCTTTTTCAGGTTTGGAAGATCAAAAACTTTAAATATTCAATTTTTGAGATCTCAGACAGAATACCCTGATGATATTGCGGTAACTTACGGGCAGGCAACAGGAAATTTTGGAGGGAATGCCATCTTTGCAGATTTTACCCATTTTTCCAGAAACCTTATTTATGAGATCCAATATACAGATCTTTCTTCAGGTTTCAGGGCCGATTCCGGATTTATACCCAGGGTTGATTACAGAAAGATCGATGCATATATAACTCCTGTGATCTGGGGAAAGAGAGGGAGCTGGTTCAATAGGATATCTTTCATATTAAGGGGATGGCATGTAACTGATCAGGATGGCAATCTTACAGATCAGAAACTCTATATGAATATTAATTACCAGGGTCCGCTTCAGTCTTTTGCTCAAACAGCCGTAAATATTTCAAAAGAGGTTTATAACGGAGAGACTTTTAATGTAAACTATCTCCAGTTCTATGGTGAGATGAAGCCGGGTGGAGGAGTATATTATTTCCTGTATACAAGGTATGGTGATGCAATTGATTATATAAATACAAGGTTGGGGAACTCTCTTCAATTAAATCCCGGTATTGAACTCGGTGTCGGCAGGCATCTCAACCTTAACCTGAGTCATGTCTATGAAAAGTTTGATTTTGAGGGAGAAAAAGTTTATACGGCGAATCTTCTGCAGGCAAAGTTTATCTACAATTTAAATATAAGAACATTTGTCAGGGCAATAGTCCAATATACTCATATTGATAGAAATACAGGACTCTATATTGTGCCTGTCGATGAAAAGACAAAGGCTGTGTTCACCCAATTCCTATTCTCGTATAAGATAAATCCGCAAACGGTTTTATTCCTCGGTTATTCGGATAACCATTTCGGATTAAAGGGGATCGACATTACAAGAACTGACAGAACTTTTTTTCTGAAGATCGGATATGCTCTCGTATTGTAATAGTTCAACGTGCTGAACGGAAATCTTCGGTAAGGGAGTAGATCAGTTTTCTGACAAACTTTCTATAGGATTCGTCCTTATCTGACACATAAAAATCAGGATTCAGATCCCTTGCATAATGATCATAGGATGCGTTTCCTTCTTTATAAGAGGATCCATTCCAGGTGACTTTCCCGGATAATGCAGAGTAGAGGTTAAGTTCTGCTGTCATTCTGAATTTTGCCTTGATACGTGACCGCTGCAGGAGGCTTTTAACTTTCATAGTTGCCCTGATATTTGAGACTATGATCTTCCCGAACAGGATGCTGTCAAGTTTCTGTTCTCTGCATAAATTTTCAAGTGTTTTCAGAGACACATTGAGTCCGAACTCTTTTAACATAAGATCTTCCGGTTTCCCCAGCAGGATTATCTCTGATCTTTCATAGTATTTTTTCAGATGACCAATGAGTATTTCTGTTGAGATCTCGTCAAGGACACCTCTTGCATTTTCAACTTTGAATGTGATCACTCCGATCTTACCACCGGGAACCAGATCAATTTTCGGAGGAGATACTTTGGAAGCACTGCAATTAAACAGGAATAAAACTATAATCAGAATGACAATTTTATTTTTCATTTTACCCTCTTCTATTAATAGATTATATAATTAATTGTAATATTCAATGGGGATAAAGTCATTTCTTTTAAATAATGAATTTGATTTTAAAACCGTACGGGATATAAAATAGGGAGTGTTAGATCAAAGGAGAAAAAAATGAATAATAGATCTGCTTCAGTTAAGGTTGCTGTAGTTCAGGCTGCACCGGTATTGTTCGACCTTAAAAAGACAATAGATAAAGTTTGTGAAATTATAAGTGAAGCCGCTTCGAATGGAGCAGAGTTCATCTTATTTCCCGAAGCGTTCATTCCGGCCTATCCGAGGGGTCTCTCATTCGGTATGAAGGTGGGAGGTCGGACAGAAGAGGGCAGGAAGTTGTGGCAGAGGTATTGGGAAAATTCTGTCGATATACCAGGACCGGGAACAGATAAGATCGGTGAGTGTGCAAAGAAGCATGGAGTATTTGTTGCGATAGGGGTGATCGAGAAAGATTCTGATTTCAGTGGAGGGACCTTATACTGCACTCTTGTATATTTTGGGAAAGACGGGGAAATCCTCGGGAAGCATAGAAAACTAAAGCCTACCGGATCTGAAAGATTGATCTGGGGAGAGGGGGATGGCAGCACCCTGACTGTTGTTGATACGGAATTGGGTAAGATCGGAGGATTGATCTGCTGGGAGAATTATATGCCGATGGCGAGGATGGCGATATACGGTAAAGGCCCGGTGATCTATGTAGCACCGACCGCAGATCACAGGGAAAGGTGGCAGGCGACAATGAAACATATAGCCCTTGAGGGGAGATGCTTTGTCCTCGGGTGTAATCAATTTGTAACAAAGGAGATGTATCCTGCCGATCTTGAAGGGATAGAAGAGCTTAAAGATATGCCTGATATATTATCAAGGGGAGGTAGTGTTATTGTTTCACCACAAGGCGAAGTTATAAATGGGCCTCTTTATGATAAGGATGGGATCCTATACGCAGATCTGGACATGAGTGAAGTAGTGCGTGGGAAACTCGATTTTGATGTCACGGGCCATTATGCCAGGCCCGATGTTTTCAAACTGATGGTTAATGAAGATCCAATGCCCCCCGTAGTGTCTGAAATTTTTTAAATATTATTTTTTCAGGAGGTCCAGTACAGCTGAGCTCATTGTCAAAATACCGGTTTTTATTGTCGGTTCATAATCGGGTGCCCAGAAGGGAGAGTGGAGTCCCGGAAGTTTTTCTCCTGATCTTTGTGCTTCCATAAATTTTTCAGGGTTTACTGCTCCGAGCCAATATATAAATGTGGGTATCTTCGGTTCAACCCGGCCGTATTCTGAAAAATCTTCACCTGCGGTTACAGCTTCAGCAAGAATAACATTCTCTTTCCCTATTGCTTTTTTAAATGAGTTCATGACCTTTTCTGCAAGTTCCGGATCGTTATATGTGGCACTTACAGATTCGTTCATTATCGTAACTACAGGGAGGTCCTTTTCTTTTAGTCCTGCAGCGATACCGATACCTTTTGAAATCCTTTTAATAGAATCGAGAATATTTTTTCTTATTTCCTTTTCGTATGAACGGACAGTAAGTTTCAAATAAACTCTGTCGGGAATGATATTGTGTTTTGTCCCTCCGTGTATGGAACCGACCGTAACAACAGCTTTTTTGTTGGGAGGTACTTCCCTGCTGACTATTGTCTGAAGTGCCATTACTATCTGTGACGCAAGCACAATAGGATCCTTCGTTGTCTCCGGAGCAGCTCCATGCCCGCCTATACCTTTTACTTCAATGTTAACAGAATCGACATTGGCAAGAATATATCCCGGTTTTGATGCAATTGTCCCGGTGGGTATTGGCCCGTCATGAAGTGCGAGTGCATAGTCGGGGCGGGGGAATCTTGTGAAAAGCCCGTCTGCAAGCATTGCTTTTGCTCCGACCCCTGTTTCTTCTGCAGGCTGAGCAACCATCATTAATGTTCCTGACCACTTATCTTTAAGTTTTGCCAGGACTCTTGCTGTCCCTGTAAAAACTGTCATATGGATATCATGGCCGCAGGCATGCATTACACCTACGTCATTCCCTGAACTGTCCTTCATCCTTACATTGCTCTTATAGGGGAGTCCTGTTTTTTCTGTGATCGGGAGGGCATCCATGTCGGTTCTGACCATGATAGTTTTTCCCGGGCCGTTCTTTATTATTCCTACAACACCATAATTTCCTACTCCGTATGTAATCTCGAATCCTGCATTCTTTAACTCTTTCTCCATCTTCCTGGAAGTGTTGATCTCCTGGGATGAGAGTTCGGGAGTTTTATGAAGATTTATGTATAGTGCTTTTAAAGATTGCAATTCTGATGAAATAATTTTTACTATCTCAGACTTGAATGAATTATTGCTTTCATCTATTGCTGCAGATGACTGAACATTCATTAAAGAAAAAACAATTAATAAAAAATATATCTGAATAAAAGGCTTTCTTTTCATATTGGACTCCTTAAATTATGTTAATTTAAAACAATTATATCAGAATGCAATTCTATATGGCTGTTTTATTTTTCCGGGATTACAGTAATGACCTTATAAGTTTCTTTAAGTTCTCTTCTGACCGGTCACTGGAAGATACTTTTTTATAAAGGTTCCCTTTTTTATCGATAAGAATAATTGTCGGGATCGAATTGAAATTCCCATATGCATTCGAAACAGATTTGTCTCCCCAGCCAAATTTAAATGAATATTGTTTTGATGTTTCTACGGCTTTTTTGTCCGACAAGTATTTTTTCCATGTTTTATCTTTGTCCATTGCAACCGCAATAACTTCGAAACCCTTTGATGATAATTCTTTGTATAATGTTTCGAGTTTCGGAAGACTTTTTTTACATGAAGGACACCAGCCTGCCCAGAATTCGAGAAGAACCACTTTACCTTTAAAATCAGTTAAATTTATCTCCCCTCCTTTGAAGTTTTCGATCTTCAGGTCCGGAGCAGAACCTTTTTTTGCTAACTGATATTCGAAATTAGCAGTTCCTCCATGGTATTGAGCAAATTCAAGATTTGTTTTGAAATTCCTCTCTCCCGGCAATTCTTTAAGAGCATATTTATAAGCATCCGTTGCCCACTTAAAATATTTTGCAGCCTCGCCGAATTTTTTTTCCCTGATCATAGATTGACCTTTTTTGATATGAATATAACCGCGGGTCCCGAGGCAATATTTAAAATTTGTTTTATACCCTCTGTTGTCTGGTTCGCTTTTTATAGCTCTTTTATACATCATAGCTGACTCGAGAAATACTTTGCCTGCCTCATATATCTCGCCTTTTCTCTTATGAGATTCCGCAGTTTTCATCACTTTATATGCCAGTTTCCCGGGACCTTCAGATTCCTCAGCTTTTAAGATACTGACGTTTACCAAAACAAATAGAAACACTATAAGAAGAGAAATAAAATATTTTTTTATTGTCATCCCCGCCTCCAAATATATTTAATAATATAATTGGATTGAATTTCGGTGTCAACTTATGGTTTGTTAAAACGAATATCTTGAAGTACAATACTTTTTCAAAGGAATGAAAACAAGAAGTGTCTTATACCTGATCTGCTTTGCTCTGTTTGTTGCAATGGGACATATATTGCAGAAAATCGTACTTAATAATGGTGTTGATAAAGTGGTTTTCGCTTTTTTAAGGATAACCGCCGGATTTGTTATCATATCTGTGATCCTTTTTTATAAAAAATATGATCCGGTAAAAATAGTAAAGAAGAATTATAAACATTTTCTCATTCTGGGGATCGGATTTTCCGGAATAGGGATCATCTTAAAGTTATGGGGACTGCAGAATACCACAGCAGTTAATGCTTCATTTATAATGTCACTTTCATCGGCAGCAGCAGTTCTTTTTGCTTTTTTATTCCTTAAGGAAATGCCGTCAAAAAGATTTTACATATTCATGGCTATCATGATCTTTGGTGTATACCTTGTAACTACCGGGGGGAAGAGCATTGTTCCGCGTAAAGGGGATATGATAATACTGATGCTGGCATTCCTGATCGGTTCAATGAGGGTTTACGGGAAAAAAGTTTTAAAAACCATGACTATTATCGAAACTGCTTTCGGCAGGTCCCTCTTCGGAGCGATCTTTCTGTTTATACTTATTTTTATTTTTTCTCCCGGAGGGTTCGCCACAATAAAGAGTTGGAAAATTTTAATGCTGGTACTCTCCAATGGAATTACTTTCAGTGGCAGTATTCTGTTCTTCTATGCAGCATTACAGAATGAAGGGGCATCAAACAGCAGTATGTTCGCACTTCTGGTCCCGCTTTTTACACTTGTATTCGGCTTCTTTGTATTGAATGAAAAACTTAACTTCATTCAATTGTCAGGAGGAGGGCTGATACTAATCTGCTCATTAATGATTTCCAGGCTTAAACTTCGTCAGGTAAATTTCTGATCTGCTCTCTGCTTATATCAAGAATAAAGCTGAGACAAGTCAATTTTTAAGGTTGGCCTGTCCCAAAATATTGTATCTATTTAATTTCCTGTTCGATCCATTTTGATCTGTCCGGATCTTTCGGCTGCTTAACTCTCTTTACCGGATTTCTCTTTAATTCTTCCAGAAGGTATTTGACAGCAGCTTCAATACTCGGATCGATACCTTTTGCAACCAGATGAGGAGTGTCAATAACTTCAATGTCAGGATAAATTCCTATACCCTCAACAGCCCAATTACCTTCAGTATCAAAGAATCCGAAAGTAGGAACATTAAAACTTCCACCATCAACAAAGCCTGCATTACCCGAAAGTCCGACCAGCCCTCCCCATGTCCTGGTGCCAATGAGGATGCCGAGGTTCCTCTTCTTGAAGAAATAGGGGAAAGCATCTCCACCGGAACTTGCATAGTGATTTATGAGCATGGCTTTGGGCCCTTCGTGAAGAACTCCTGGTGTTCTGAATGGTTTAACTCCGCCGACTGCCCAATATGCGAGTGGTTTTCTACCCAGCAGTTCGACCATTACATCCGGAATGAATCCTCCTCCATTATATCTGTCGTCAATTATAAGAGCTTCCTTATTGTGGAAAGCATACATCCCCTTGAACAATTCTCTATTACCTTCGAAAGAAGTGTTCGGTGCATGAATATAACCGATCCTTCCTCCGGAAAGTTTATCGACCAAAACTCTCCTGGACTCTACCCAGTCAAGGTAAAAAAGCGGAAGTTCACTTTTCAGCGGTTTGATTTTATATTCTTTTTTCCCGGATACATTGGAAACTAATATTGAAATTCTTTTACCGGCTGTATTCTCGAGGAATCTATAGAGGTTATCTTTGATGGTAACATCATGATTGTTTATCGATAAAATTGTGTCTCCCTCTTTGATATTTATTCCCTGTTCAGTGAGAGGAGATCTTCGGGATGTATTCCAGTTCTCTCCCTTATAGATCTTTTTGATGACATACCTGCCTGATACGCTGTCTGCTTCGAACTCAGCACCAAGGAGCCCAGTGTCCATCCTCTTTACTTTGGGGAAATCTCCATAGTTCACATAGCAATGGCCTGTGTTGGATTCGCCTACAAGTTCTCCGAACAGATAATCAAGATCTGCACGGTGTTTCACATAAGGGAGGAGCTTTTTGTATCTTTCACCCATCTTTTTCCAGTCCAGGCCGTGAAGGTTTTTGGCATAGAACCAGTCCCGGAAGATCCTCCAGCCATCGTTATAAATCTGTTTCCATTCTTTAAGAGGTTCGATCTTCATCTTCAATTCGGAAAGTTTCAGTTTCCCGGTTCCCGGTTTCTGTCCCGGTTTTATTGGAATGATCCCGTAATCGGAACCCGACCTGTACAATACCTTTTTCTTATCTGAAGAGAGTATGATGAACCTTACTTTAGAGAGAATCTTCTCCTCTTTCTTTTTCGAAACATCAAATTTATAAAGTGTACCCTGCCTGATATAGATCACTCCCCCTTCAACAGGTTCGATATTAAAATAATTTGAACTGCTTACCGGGAAAGCTACTATCCTGCTGTCGGCTCCTTTAAAATCGATCTTCACTTTTGCTGTGTCTTTCTTTTCAACTGCAGCAGGTTTTTTCTTATTACTTTTTTGAGCATTACTTTTTTTCACTTCCTCCACATCATTTTTATCTTTGAACAATGGCGGAGTATTTTTTTCAAGAGCCAGAGCATAGATCTTTGAAGCTTTATTATAGAGATAATCAAATTCAAATGAAGAGAAAGTTAAATTGAAATCTCTGTTAGAGCGGAAGAAGAGGTATTTGCCGCATAGTGAGAATACGGGAGAATCATCATTGAACCTGTCGTTTGTCAGTTGAGTCGCTTTCTTATTTGCAAGGGAATATACCCATATTGCAAAAAGGTCATTATCACTGTCCTTTGAATATGTTACCCACTTCGAATCTGGTGACCAGGTGTAATCCCTGATATCATTGCTCCTCCCTTTGTCTGCTATGGTCTCAATTTTTGTTTTGACATCGAGGATCTTTAATTGATGTGTCCTATCTGAGTAGAGGATCTTTTTGCTGTCGGGTGACCAGAGAGGCGAGTATTTCCAGGCTGAACTTCTTTTGGTTAATTGGACCGGCGGATTATTCAGCTTTGCATCCTGAAGGTACATCTCATATTCACCGGATCTGTCTGAATAAAAAATTATATTCTTACCGTCCGGAGACCACTCGGGAGCCATATCTCTTACTCCCTGTGTGCCCGTCAGGTTAATTATCTCACCGTATTTTGCAGGAACTGAAAATATATCTCCCCTTGCATCAAAAAGAGCTCTCTTTCCTGTCGGTGATATCGACACTCCGGAGATGTTATCCTTAACATTTTTAAAATATGGGAGAGTTGATTTACCATCATAATTTATTTTTACACTGATCTTTGATTCTATACCGGTATCAAGATCCAGTCTAAGTAAAAATCCTCCATTCTCATAAACTAGAAGGTTCTTCTCACCGGAGGGCCACATAACATCATATTCGGTATGTTTGGTCAGTTGGAGTGTTTTGCCTGTTTTCAGGTCAAAACTGTGAATGTTAAGTGTGAGGCTTTTATCAGATGCATAGTATATTTTATCCTTGTACCATGAAGGAATCTGATCGCTCCCTTTAAATTTTGTTAATTGTTTTGATAAACTTTTTTCGAGGTCGTAGATCCATACATCCGATGCTCTTCCACCTTTATACCTTTTCCATGTCCTGAATTCTCTTCCAATCGGAGTGTAACATAATTTCTTTCCGTCCGGTGAGAAACTTCCGAATCCGCCTTCCGGTATTTCCAGAGGTGTTTCAAATCCACCCTCCCTGTCGATAAGAAAGTATTTGCCAACCCTCTTTCCAAATGGAGTTCTGTTTGCGCGGAAAAGTATCTTCCGGCTGTTTGGTGTCCAGTCTAGTACGACATAATCCCATCCACCTCTCGGCGGCATATAACCTACATCATTATAGTAAGTAAGTTGTTTCGGTGTTCCTCCCTCACTTGGCATTACATAAATCTGCCTCGATCCTGAATATTCTGCGGAAAAGGCGATCCATTTTCCGTCAGGAGATATCTTAGGGAACAACTCCATTCCTTCATGAGAAGTCAGATGTTTTGCTGTCCCTCCGTTTGCCGGGACAGTCCAAATGTCACCTGCATAAACAAAGGCAACAAGATCTCCGCTTATATCAGGGAATCTCATCAACCGGGCTTCATCGGAACTGAACCCGAAACTTATAATTGATAATAATAGAATTAAAAATAATGCTTTTTTCATGTTTTCTCCTTTTATTATTTCACCAGCAGAATTATACTGTTTTTTTGACGTTTGAATAATATTTTTAAATATTTCGCAAGTTCTCTTAAAAATCGTGGTTTTAAAAATATTGACTTATCGGTTCGAATCAAATTGTTATAGATCCCTTTACTTAAAAAGAATTGATGCGGAAAAACTTTATATCTTTTAAATCCAGCTTTTTTTGCTAATTTAATTATTTTCCACGGGGGCATATCTTTTTCCGTAACATTAAATTTTTTCATGGCGTTAATGGATGTCTTCTGTTTCGAATGCCCTTTGCCAGGTTCTGATGTTATGCAGACTCCATTTTGTTTTAAAGATTTGTACGCCATTTTTACAGCAAGATATTCATCTTCGGAGTGATGAAGAGAATCAAAAAAAACAGCTGCATCAAATTCCTCATTGAATTGCAGGTCTTCATAATCAGAAACCAGGAAATCCAGTTTTTCCAGTTTCTTTTTTTCTTTATCTTCTCTTGCATAAAAAATACTGTCTTCTGCAATATCAACACCGGTAACTTCATAACCGGCTTTTGCAAAAAAAATGCTTGTCCATCCGGTTCCACAACCAAGATCAAGTATTCTGGCCGGGGGAGGAGGCAGCAATGACATTACTGCTCCGATTCCCATCAGGAATTCACCGCAATTTATATCTGAGAAAGGTTTGTTAATTGAATGTTGAATCCCATCTTTTCCCAAATTTTTCAAATAATTTTTTTCACCGATTTTAGCCATATCTATACTCCTTTAAAATTTCTTCCATTTGAATCCGGGAATTCTTGAGAGAACTTTTTTAATCATATAAAACACTAAAGAAAAAACACTTAATTGTCAAATAGATGTATAGGTTGCATACAAATATTGACCTTTGCCTGTAATTAGTTTGAAATTGCAATTTCAATAATTAAAGGCTTAACAAAATCATGTTTTTGGGGAGATTTAAATGCTTACATTAACCGGAAAAAATTCACTAATAAAAAGCTTTATAATTTTATTCCTGATATCTCTGTTTATCATTCCCTGTGACAATTTATATTCAGCCAAACAATATGAAGGATCAAAAATTAAGGTTTATTCATATTCTAAAAAGTATACAGGAAACTTTCTTTCAGTAACCGAGAAACTGATTGTAATTAAGGAAAAACATTCAAAAGGGATTCTGGGTTTTCCTGTTAAAGATATCAAAAAAGTAATAGTCGGGAAAAAATCCAAAGCCGGCAAAGGAATTCTGATCGGTGCCGGTATCGGTGTTATTATTGCAGGCGGCCTTTTATTACTTGTCCCGAAAGAAGGAGATAATCTGGGAGAAGTTCTTGGAAACATAATACTGATAGGAGTTGCGGTTACTGCCGGTATAGTTATACTTGGGGTTCTAAGCGTTGGCGGGGGTATAATCGGTGCTATTTTTGGAAAAGGAAAGAAATTTAAACTGGGAAAAATAAATGCGGAGAAAAGAGCGGAAGCTCTTCAAAAACTTGCTGAATATGCATTTTACGGCTCAGTTATTCCCGGGGAAATAAAGTCCCAAATAAAAATGATCGGTGAAAACTAAATTAAATTATTAAAGATGCTTAGTCCTCTTCTTCAGGTATTTCTTCATACCCGGTTATCATTGCTTTTATATTTGAAAATATCGTATGTCCCGTTGTTGTCATATAGACATGAATTATGACGAAGGAGACAATAACAAATGCCCCTATCGTATGAATTATGCTTATGAGTTTTACAGGGTTTACTTTAACGCCCATGTTTATACTGGAATAAAAATATATGATTCCTGTTACTACCATTAGAGGTATCAGAATAAATCTGAATGTGAAATATGTTATTCTCTGAAGAGGATTTAGTTTGCTTAATTCTGTCTTTTTTACAGGATGGGGTTCATTCTTGAAAATCCCCTTTGCATAATACATGATCATTGCATAAAGTTTGTTCTTAGTCAGAATATATTGTTTCCACTCTCCTGTCGTAGCGAACCAGAAGAATATGAACAGGTAGAGGATTATTAAAACAAGAGCTGCAAGGTTATGTAGTTTTACGGCACCGCTGAATCCGAGTATTATGAAATTCCCGTGAATTTCAAATCCTGTTATTGCCAATACTAATATCAGCAGGAATTGGAACCAGTGTGAAAATCTCTGGAATATTGAATATAATTTGATTTTCTTCATTATTTTCTCCTATTTTTTAAACTTTTTACCGAAAAACAATCTTAGAGAAGAGTGGATCAAAACACCGAATATAACACCCAGTATTGAAAGAAATCCGAATATATCGATTATCTGTATCCTGTCTCTGCCGGGGATCCAGCAACTATCCAGATCTTTCATCCTTCCGTTTCTGGAATGACATTCGGAACATTTAAGTGCATCCTCTTTTGGTGAAACCATATGTGATATAGGCCAGTACATTTTTGTTTCGATAAAATCGACTTTGCCGCTGAACGGTTTTCCTGCGTATTTCATCCCTTCAGTTGCAGATCTTACCCAGTCAAAATCGGACCAATATGCTCCTGATCCCTTTTTACCGAAAAGTTTTACGTATACAAAAGTTTTGTTAACAGGATCGTATGGTTGTTTCCCTTTCATTGCTTTCATCGGCCAGATCTTGGTTCTTTTACTGTTACAGTCTCCATACATCTGATTCAGTTCAATCGGTTCTTTTGAAGGATCAATTTTATCATCGATAAGTGTATGTCCTGCAACACCGTTAAAAAGAAAGTATTCAGGGATAATATTTTTTGCCAGCTTGAACTCACCCTTTTTCCCGTTATATATAACATTCCCGTCCTCATCTTTCAGCACCAGTGGCTTCCCTTTGTTTGGGCCTGAAGTGAATTTTTTCCCTGCTTTGGACCAGTCCCAATAAACCTTGGTCTTGTGAACTTTGGAATAGTGGGGGATGTGACAGGTCTGGCATGCAATATTCTTGCTGTGTCTATCGAGGATAAGGTGCTCAAAGGTTTTTTCCGGAGCTTTTCTCTCCCTTAGTTTATTGTTATATCTGTTGTCATATTTGTCTGTGAATAGTCTGCCTGTATGTGGAGTTTCGGTATGACATTTTTCACAACTTACTCTGTTCTTATCTTCACTTTCAACAGAATAGAGCTGCCCCTTAATTTCATGATTCTTTGCAGGGTGGCAATCATTGCAGTTCATATTTGCACCATCTATTGCCATATGGACATCAATGCTGCGGGTTGCGTTCAGCAGGGATTTATCCAGATCACCATGCTTAACGTCATTTCCGCCTCCTCCGTAAAAATGGCAGACTCCGCAATTCTCTCTTCCCGGTTCACCAACATTTTGAGCAATCAATCCGTAATCAGGTTTATGGTAGGTTTTCTTGTTCCCTTTAAACAGAACCGACTCTTTGCCTTTCAGGGATCCGTGGTCTCCTCCGACCGGATATCCGGCACCGGAAGGGAATTTTTCATATGTGCCTGTCGTGTCATGGCACACCAGGCAATCTACACGGGACTCATCAGAAAAATCAAAATGCTTGTCCTTCCATCCATAGCCTATATGACAACTTGTACATCTCTCTTCATTTGACTGGATCGATATACAAAAATTATTGAGTCCTTCCTTTTTCCCTATATCATATATTTTGCCTTCTCTGCCGGGGAGTTTGTCTGTTTTGTTCGACCAGGTCCAGTGGGAGGTTTTCATGATATCTTTTGCTGCTTCCGTATGACAGGTTAAACATGCCTTTGTTACATCCCCGGGCTTTTTAAAATCCTGTTTCAATATCTGATAATTTGAATGAGAATTGACCTGAATATTTTTCGAATTGTTGTCAGCATAAGAATACGTTAAAAAAAATAACGATATAATGAAGGCAAAAAAATATGTTTTATTAATCATAATCTGGTTCCTCCTTTGCCGGACAGTCTACACGACAAAGTATTTAAATCTGTTTTTGAAAGAAGAATTTTATTCCTACTGTTGGTATATGTCAATGAATAAAAGTTATAAAATAAAATTTTTTTAACAATTTATTTTTGTGGATAATTTTTGTTTTTTCACCCGGCTATATGTTGATAATTTGCTCCATTTCATTTATCTTCTGAGGCGAGGTGAATGATGGATTTTTCGGAACTTGTAAAAAAAAGATACAGCTGCAGAAGATACCTTATTGATAAGGTTGAGCGGGAGAAGATTGAGAAATGTATCGAGGCTGCCCGCCTGGCTCCATCGGCCAGCAATTCCCAACCGTGGAATTTTATGGTGATTGATGATCCGGATAAACTCAATGCTGTTGCAGATGCAGCAATTACCGGAATATACAGCGCAACAAAGTTTATAAAAAATGCTTCATCGCTAATTATTGTTATATCTGATAAGGGTAGTTTTCTGACGAAGGTTGGCGGGTTTGTAAGAGATACCATGTTCTACCTCATTGATATCGGCATTGCTTGTGAACATCTTGTCCTTCAGGCAACGGAACTCGGCCTTGGTACATGCTACGTCGGGTGGTTCAATGAAAAAGCGGTCAAAAGAGAGTTGGGGATAAAAAAGTCTATGAACATTCCCCTCATTATCTCTGTTGGTTATCCCGACAAGGACATTCAGGACAAAGTTATGAACTCCCGTAATACAAAGGGATGGATCAGGAAACCGATCGATGAAATTTTGAAATATCAAAAATAAAATAGTCTGTTTAAGAACTATTTGTCTGGTAATATTTTGTCCAAAGTTTTTTTCTACTTCCTGTTTAAAGTTCTTAACTTTTCATTTATTATTTTGAGAGAAGAAAAAGAGGAGATTGATTATGTATAAAAACATTGAAGATTTTATTGATGATTGGGAAGAAGAGGCAAAAGCCACTATTAAAATTTTTGAAAAAATTGATGATACTGAAATAAAGGATAAAGTGAATGAAAATGTCAGAACTCTGGGCAAAATAGCATGGCATATAACTCAAACTTTAACTGAAATGCCTGCAAGTGCAAAGATAATATCTGAAGATACACTTGAAAATAGAGATGTTCCTGAGAGCATTAAGATTATAATAGATAAATATGAAAAATATAGTGGAGAACTTGTAAACTCATTAAAGGAAAACTGGAACGATTCGGATCTGAATGAGATTGTTGAATTGTATAAACAGAAATGGAAGCGGAGCAAAGTGCTCTCTGTTCTTGTTAAACACCAGATCCATCACAGAGGTCAGATGACTGTGATAATGAGACTGCTTAATATGAAAGTGCCCGGTATATATGGTCCGGCAAAAGAGGAGTGGTCAGAATACGGGATGGGAACACAGGAATAAATTGTCTATTCTAATCTTCATTATCGTTTTCGGAAAAATAAATATTTTTAAATAATTCTGTCAATTGTCCTCTGCTGCTGATGTTCAATTTTTGGAAAATATTGTAAATATGGTTCTTGACAGTGTGTGGTGAAATGAATAATTTATCCTCGATCTCTTTATTGCTTATCCCTTTTATCACTAAAAAAATGATCTCTTTTTCACGGCTGGATATTTTCTTCTTCTGGCAGAGTTTTTCTATCGCATGCTCTGATTTTAATTGGTTTTTTAACCGTAACATTCTGCTATTGTGCCAAATATAGACAAGTAAGGTCATCAGGATTAGTATAAAAAACCTGAACCACCAAGTTTGCCAGAATGGAGGGGAGACAATTATTTTTATAGATGTTCCTTTTTCATTCCACATTCCATTTGAATTAGACCCTTTTACTTTAAGTACATATTCACCGGGATCAAGATTAGTAAATGAGATATCGTGTTTATTTCCAAGATATATCCAGTTCTCATACAATCCCTGTAGTTTGTAAGCATACATGTTCTTTTCTGGATTTGAGAAACTCAGGGATGAGAACTCAAATGAAATTATTGAATCATTATGGGAGAGATTCAGTTCAGAAAGTACTGAAATACTCCTTCGGAGTTTTACCTCCTTTTGAAATTTTTTAAAAGATGTAAACACAATTTCAGGAGAAAACAAGTTTTGCTTCAGTTCGTGAGGATAAAAGGCATAAATACCATCAACTCCTCCAAAATACATTCTCCCGTCTTTTCCCAGGGAATGAGCTCTGCTGAATTCATATCTACTGATATCTTTTCTTACATCAAAAGTAGTAAATCTTTTGTCAGACAGATTAAATTTATTTAAACCGAAATTTGTACTAATCCATAGATTCCCCTCACTATCCTCCAGTATCCCAAATATTGATTCCCCGTGCAGCCCGCAATCTGTTGAAAAAGATGTAAATGAATTTGAAGTTCTGTTATACCGGTTAAGTCCATGATCTGTTCCTATCCACAAAGTTTGCGATCTGTCTTCATAGATCGTAATTACTTTATTGTTGCTCAATGTTTCAGGATTCCCGGGACCATTAAAATATTTTGTAAATGTTCCGGTGTCTCTTTGAAATCTGTTCAAGCCATTTTCTGTACCGATCCAGATCTCCCCATAGCGGGTCTCGTACAAAGAATGAATCATGTTGTTGCTTAGAGAGTCCGGATCTGATCTATTATTCTCATAACTAATTATTCTTTTTTCATTCCTTCTCAGCCGGATCAATCCTTCACCCCATGCTCCAATCCAAATATCTCCTGATTTGTCTTTTAGAAGAGATACGATCCTGCTTTTACTTAAACTTCCTGTGGGATCTTCTGGAAATTCGTAATGTTTAGAGCCTCCTGATTTAACATCAAAATCATAAAGTCCTGCGCCCCACGTCCCCAGCAATAATCTTCCGGGTTTGTATTCCAGGATCGCATAAATGATATTACTGAGGATATCTTTCTCATATTCAGGATTGAGCATGAGATATTTTACTTTTCCTGAGTCAGGTTCATAATATCCGATCCCCCCGCCTTCAGATCCAATCCATATTCTGTTGCCTATACCAATGGATAATGATGTGATAGTATTTTGCCAAATGCCACTCCGGGAGTTATTTGATATTTTTATATTTTCTATATAATGTTTCCTGTTATCATACTTATCAACCCCACCCCCAAAAGTCCCAACCCATAAAACACCTTCTTTGTCCTCAAGAACCGAGAGAACGATATTGTTGCTTATACTTCCAGGGTCCTTCTCACTATAATTAAAAGAGTGCATTGAACTTTTATCCGGGTTAAATCTGATCAGGCCGCCCCCATGAGTTGCAAACCACAGGTATCCATAATGATCCTGAACAATATATCTTATAAAATCATTATTCAGACCGTTACTCTTCATTTTGCTATCATATTTGTTTTTAAATTTTCCTTTATTATCTATCCTGAAGATACCGGAACCATAGGTGCCGGCCCATAAATCTCCGGATCTGTCTTTGATCATGGATCGTACTTTTGATCTTAAAAAACTGTCCGGTATTCCTGATGGAATAAAAGGTGAAAATCCATCCTTATCTTTATCGTAATAATATATTCCCTCTCCATCTGTCCCTGCCAGTATAGTTCCATTGTTTAATTCAATTATTGACAAAACTCTGTTTCCCTCTGAGACAGATTTACTTTTTGTTAAGATTTGGAAATTTTTAAATTCGGAAGTGTTTTTCATATATCTGTTTATTCCTGAATCGGTCCCGATCCACAAGTAATTGTTGCTGTCTTTATAAAGAACTCTTATGGTGTTATCACTAATGCTGTTATATTTATTCTCATCTCTTTTAAAATGAGTGAAACTTTCATTTGTTGTATCGAACCTGTTTAATCCTCCACCCCAGGTCCCGACCCATAGTATCCCGGGTTCATCAGGAAATTCATAAATTGATAACACCATGTTGTAACTAAGGCTTTCGGGATCAGATGGGCAATGTGTATAAATTTTAAAACTGTGGCCATCATATTTATTTAGTCCTTTCTCTGTTCCGAACCACATAAAACCTTTTTTATCCTGGAAAATGCAATAAACAGTATTTTGGGACAGGCCATCATTAATAGTTATATGGCCGAATTGGATATCGCTGATTCCCGGCCCCGTCAAACATAATAAAGATGAAGTTAGAATAATTATAAATACAAGAATTTTCATTGGATCCTTTCCACTATAATCATACGAAAATAAATGAATTTTTGTCGGAATAATTTAATTTCTTTAATTATAATAATATATCCTGCTAAAGTAATAAAAATACAAAATGAGAAGATTTTCTCATTTATTTTTTATATTTGTAAATATAATATAAGCAGATAGTTTTTTGGTTAATTACCAAAAATTTGATCTTAAGGATAATTTGTTTTGAAGGAGAAGTTTTGATGAAAAGAGCATTATTAATGTTTTTATATCTGCTGATAATTATACTATTTTTGATAAGCGGGGTTCTATTTTCGGAAAAGTCAGATAAGGCTATTTCGTTTCCTGACATTTTAAAACCCGGATCTATTGTGATCGAAAAGGACCGGATGTTTGTAACTGAAAAGGCGACGATACTTATTTTTGATCTGAACAATTCCAGGCTGTTAAAAAGATTTGGTAAAAAAGGCGAAGGTCCCGGTGAGTTTTTAGGGGTTATCCGACTTCATATTGTATCAGGTAAAGTATTAGTGAGCAGTCTCGGGAAAGTTTCATACTTTTCCATGGATGGGAAATTTATCGAGGATATAAGATCGCCGAAAGACACAGGGATTTCAGGTGGGTTCCAACCTTTTAATAACGGATATATTGGAACCGGAACAGACATGGATAAAAATGAGGGGTTCAGGACTATAAATATTTACAACAGCAGGCTGCAAAAAGTTAAAGAGATATAT
>Ga0190293_1000168_pt1 | contig 23217 bp, 16 predicted proteins | sample 48693001_MG_FD_161671 | JGI IMG/M metagenome (GOLD analysis project Ga0190293, IMG submission 161671) | Hydrothermal vent microbial mat bacterial communities from Southern Trench, Guaymas Basin, Mexico - 4869-30-0-1_MG | ecosystem: Environmental > Aquatic > Marine > Hydrothermal vents >...
TTTGAGCAGCCTGCTGCTGGGTATTCGAAGGGGCAGTATCGCCATGGTGCTGCTCCTGGGCTATATTTACGTTCGCCTGACAGGTGAATTTTATCCGCTTGTATCCATCGGTCTTTTATCATTTGTGGCCGTAACCCAGTTTGCACCAAGCATACTGGGCGGCATCTTCTGGAAAGGGGGAACCCGGTCCGGCGCACTATGGGGCTTAACTGTCGGTTTCGGCATATGGATATATACCCTTATCCTGCCCTACCTGGTCCACGGCGGCATCCTGCCGGAAAGCTTCGTTACCAACGGGCCTTTTGGTATCGAATGGCTCAGACCCTACCAGTTATTTGGCTTACAGGAGCTCAGCCAGAAGTCCCACTCTGTTTTCTGGAGTATGCTGTTCAATATCGGTCTCTATGTGGGCATCTCCATCTTCAAGAAGCCCTCGGCACTGGAACATACGCAAGCAGCGTTGTTTGTAGATATATTCAAACACCCCGGTGAAAAAGAACGGGCTCTCATGTGGCGGGGGAAAGCATCCCTGCCGGACCTGAAATCAATTCTGAGTCGGTTCCTTGGGGAAGAAAAAAGCACCGATGCCCTTTTCTCCTACGCCCGGAGCAGCCGAATCGACTGGGATAAAGATATCATCGAAGATGCCGGTTTGATAGCACATATCGAAAAGCTACTGGCAGGAGCCATCGGGTCTGCATCTGCACGTATCATAATGGGCACCGCCGTCAAGGAGGAACCACCCAGCATCGATGAAGTCATGGATATGCTGGATGAAACCCGCCATGCCATTGCCTACAGCCAGGAACTGGAAAAAGCCACTACAGAGTTGAAACGGGTCAATGAACGCCTCACTGAACTGGACAAACTCAAAGACAATTTTATTTCCACGGTCACGCATGAGCTCAAAACCCCTCTCACATCCGTCCGTTCCCTGACGGAAATCCTGCGTGACAATCCTGCTCTGGGTCTCGATGAACGCGACAAATTTCTCGGCATTATCGTCAAGGAGACCGAACGCTTATCCCGCCTGATAACCCAGGTGTTGAATTTCCAGAAAATAGAAGCAGGTATTGCAGATTGGGAGTTCGCACACATAGACTTCAATGACATTATTGCGGACGCATTGGCGGCTTCCGCTCAATTGCTTAGGGACAAGCGTATTCCTCTGGAACAAGATCTGGCGCTTCCCCCGAAAATTATACGAGGAGATCGGGACCAGCTCATGCAGGTCCTGATGAACTTGATTTCCAACGCCATTAAATTCTGTGACCCAAAGAATGGTAAGATCAAAATCAAACTAACCACGGAAAAAGATTTCTTGAGGGTGGATGTTGCAGATAACGGAATCGGTATTCACAAGAAAGACCAGAATCTTATTTTTGAAAAATTTCGCCAGGCCAACACCGAGTCCAAGGGCAGGCCATCCGGCACCGGCCTGGGATTGACCATCACCAAACAGATCATCGAATTACACCACGGCCGTATCTGGGTCAAAAGCAAGCCCGGAAAAGGTACGATATTTTCCTTTACGCTACCATTGAGAACCGATACGAAAGCGCGGAAGCCTTATCGATTTTTTGAAAAGATGAAGAAACAGAATTAGAATGTCATCCTGGCATAGTACGTCTTCTCCGAAGCGGCCCTCGCCTCTCCCAGGGTCCGAATGCCCTTTTTTTCCAGCAAGGGAATCATTCTGATGAAAATCTTGGCCGTCATCATGGCGTCTCCCATGGCCGTGTGGCGATCGACCACCGACACACCCAGTCGTCCGGCAATGGATGAGAGGGTCTGGTCTTCCTGTGCTGAGTGAACGATGGCGGAAAGCAGGAGTGTATCCAAAACCGGATTGACAAACTTGATGCCGGTCCGGTTTTCGTAGGTTTGGAGCATCCGCATGTCAAAAGCCGCGTTGTGTGCCACAATGATGGTACCCTCGGTGTATTTAAAGAATGCCGGCAACACCACATCGATGATGGGTTGAGATTGTACCATGGCGTCACTGATGCCATGAATTTTTGTTGCGGACAGGGGAATTTCGCGCTGGGGGTTCACCATCTGATCAAAGGATTCTTCGGTGAGAATATGGGTGTTGATGATTCGAAGAGCACCAATCGATACAATCGCGTCTCCACCGGCTGGATTCAGGCCCGTGGTTTCCGTATCAAATACCGTGTAAGCAAGATCTTTCAACAGACGATTGTCGAGATCCGGCGATTGACCAGGCTGATGAAACAGGTCAAAATCATAGAACTCAGGGCGGCTCGCGGGTAAAATGGCTGCGTGACGAACCGAGTCCTGCTCCTGGGGCCGAAAAGCCGGCAGATAGATGCGCAGGCAGGATTTTTTTTCCCGTTGCTGATCTGCATAGGACCAGATCTCTGCATTGTGATGGTCCAGTACTTCCTTCAAATGCAGGGGCATCCCCTCCTTCATAAAGTTCAACTGCATGGTTTCCCATTGTCTGAGCTTTTCGATTTTCAACGGGCTACCCTCCCATGAAAAATCCAGGAAAACAATATCCTCATTTTCTGCATATCGACAAACATACCGACGAATACCGGTCTCGGCACAGACCCTTTCAAGCATAAACAGAAGAATCAGAATCATGGCATAGGTGTCGATTTTAACCCAGCATCTTCCTGTGCAAGGCTCTACGGCCAGTTCTATCCCAAGCCGTTCGTCTGCTTTTTTTTGCAGCGCATCAAACAGGTCTGGAATAGAAAGCGGCACCAACGGCCATTGATTCCTGGTCTGCTTGAAAGCCTCTTTGGACTCACGTTGTATCAGTTGTTCCAACGATCTGGATTCAGCGTGAATGATCTCCTTTAATTGGTGTTGACGGGACGGCTCTATATCCGGGTATACCTGAATAATCTCGATAGCTGATTTGATACTGGCAACCGAATGTCGGATTTTTTCCTGAAAGGATCTGACAAGGAATTCAGCCCTTGCTTCGAGCCTCAACCCCTGAGTGATGTCATTGAAAACAACGATAAACCCGGAGAATTCCCTCTGCGGATTCAGGATCGGAGCGGCTTCCGCTCGCAGAAGTTTGTTTGCCCTGTCCGTCACGACAAAAGTCGAGGTTACATTTTCTTCGTTCCTTTTTAGCTTTGTGCGGATTTCTCCCAGTGCGTGGCGAATGATATTTTCACCGATGATACCAAAGATGGATCGACCGATACCGAGATGTGCTTTCCCTTGACTTTCAACGGTTGCATCCTTGGCGATATCCGGCTGACGCCCTGTCTTCAGAGTGGTATTTTTTTCGCTGAAATAACGCTTTGCCTGGGAATTGTAGAGGATAATCATGCCTTCCTTGTTACAGACCAGTACCGCTTCCGGTAGCTCGGCCATGATGGCGGCAAGGATATTTTTCTCTTCCTCCAGCTCTGCTTTGGCAATATGCACGCGATCGAAAACGCTTTTTTCCAATTTTTCGTATTGTTCAGCCCCGGTATTGATTTTCTCCACCAGCTGCGTCAACCCGTATGCGCCCTCGAGTTGGATCCGGTGCGCAGGGTTCACGGAATGAATCAGCTCCACCTCTTCCGACAATTGGTTCATGGGGATAATGGCGTTTCGAAAAACCCGGGCAAACATGAACCCGAACCAGGCGATCAGTGCCAGGCCGATGACAAGAATGGTGTGACCGTAGCGAGCAAATATTTCCTGAAGTATGGGTCTGTTCTGTTGGATGGATTGATGCCAGAAAAGCACCACCAGGGCAAGGGCAAGCACTGCAGCAATACCGATGGATATGCTGAATGCCCACCAGATTTTGCTGTTGTTTTTCATTCCGGTTCTTCGAGTAATTTCTTCACAGCATCGATGATCTGCTGGTTGGAAAACGGTTTCGTGATGTATTCATCAGCACCCAGAACCATTCCCTTGGCAATATCCACATCACGTCCCTTGGCGGTCAGGAATATGATCCGAGTATTTCGCCATTCAGGGTTCAGGCGGATGATTTCACATACCTCAAATCCGTCAACACCCGGTAACATGATATCCAGCAGAACCAGATCCGGTTTCTCCTTGGATATTATTTCCAGGGCTTCTTCACCGCTCTGGGCCACCAACGTGTTATGGCCGTTCTGTTCCATTAAAAACTGCAATGGTATAACAATGTTCGGTTCGTCGTCGACGATCAGTATTGTTGGAGGCATGAGATTAATAGCCTTATCTGTTCTATGTTCATTGGGTTGGGCAGGTCTAAAGACCTGCGCTACATTAAATGGAATTGCGTACCACCTTCAGCTATTCATGATGCGCCAAATGCTGAAATAAACATCACCAGCAAAAGACTCTGGACTAAAAATGATAGAAGCCAGGTTCCAGCGCATAAAATGACAACCTTGCCGGTATGGGGTATCTTGAAGGCCATCTTGATTCCGATCACACTGGCAGCAACAATCCAGAGGCTAGTGGCAATGAAAAGAATAACGCTTGTCTGGGGAACCACACCCAGCAACCGCAGGATACCGGGGGCACTGGCAAATGCCATCACCCGCATGATGGTTTTTCGATCAGTTTGGGATTCGGTGTCACGAAACAGGTAGGTACCGGCAAAATAGATGGTAAAGGCCCAGATGTACCAAGCAAGAAATGTCGTCACGAGACAGACGTTGACGATAGTAGCACCTGAACGGCTGAACATCCCGAAACCCGTGGCCATGGCATAGATCGCAACCACCCAGACGGATTGTCCCTGGGTTGCGGAATCATTTATAAGCTCTTCAAACAGAAAAGAGTCCAGCTTTGCAGCTCTGATCATGCGGGAAACAAACGTATTCATTAAGGCCTCTATAATGTATAAAACAGTCTTTTTTTGACCAGGAAAGAAATGACATCGGTTGTTATGGAACCCCACGGGTAAACCCGTGCTCCCATTAAAATACCCGTCTTCGCCTTCGGCTACGCCGCGGTTATCCGCCTTGCCTTAGGGGTGACATCGCGCCGTAGCAATTAACCTTTGCTTTTGCATTCATCCACGGGCAAGCCCGTGGTATTCTGCGAAGGCGGATAAATTCTAAATTCGAATATCCAAATACGAAACAAATCAAAATATCGAATGCTCAAATGATCAAAACAGCCTAAGATTTGATCTGCTTTTTCAAGTACTCTAAATGTTTCCTGATACCCTTGTCGGTATTCGGTTCATTGCTAAAAAGACGGTTGATGAAACTCGGAGGGTTATCTATTTTAGGGTCCAGCTCCAGAGCCTTTTCATAATCCGCGATGGCCTCTTTGTACTGGCCTATATGACTGTACGCAATGCCACGGTTCGCGTAAGCCTGTGCAAAACCGGGATTGATCTCAAGGGCCCGGTGATAATCCACAAGGGCCTCGTCATACTGTTTCATGGCATTGAAGACATCGGCTCGACCCAGATATCCATCCGCACGACTGGGATCCAGTTTGATCGCCCGGTTGAAATCCACCATTGCTTTATCCAGTTTGTTGCGGCTCAACGCAGCAACGCCGTCCAGGATCGCATCCTTATACGCTGGCACCCCCACCCCACACCCCAAAACAGCAATAACTGCCCCTATGATGAATAGTTGTTGAATTCGAATTTTCATGTGGCTACTATACGGTACATTCATCAAAAAATAAACCAAAAATAGAGGGGGCAGCAACGCCCCCTCTATTATTTTCAATCCATCACCGCAAAACCTATGGGCCTGCGGAAAATACTTACCAGGGTGCTATTCCTCGTAAATATCGTGCTTCAGGACCTCGACATCACCTTTGATGTTGGTCGACATTTCCAGCTTGTAAGCCAGAAACCACATCATAGCGACACCCAGTATCCACCAGATGATCTGCCAGATCCAGATGGACGGCATGCCGTTGAACCAGGTTGCAGGCTTCAGCGGATCACCAAAGATAGAGTTGCCCATCACGCAGAAAGGTCCGATGGCAAACAAGAACCAGCCGAGGGTGACTATCCAGCCGATTTTAATCAGAGGCCGCTTGTCTTCCGGCAGACTGGCATGTTGCCTGATGAAAGTGTGGTATTCCATGCGGCGATCGGCTTCCTGTTTGTCCGGTTGGGTAAAAAAGCTTACCAGTATGGCCACCGGCAGGTTGAATATGATGCCCCACCCTGCGCAGTGAATCGTCAGCGGATAAGCCCCCCAGGGAAGGCCAAATTTAAATTTAAAGGTCAGCGTTACCGCAATGATTCCGCAGATCAGGCCGGCAACAACCCCCTGGCGTGTAAGCCACGGCCAGTAAAGGGTGCCGATCAGGGCCGGGTACATCATAAACCCGTAAGACACGGCCAGCCCACCCAGCATGACGATGGCGCCCGGTACGATGGAAGCAAAGACCAGGGCCGATCCGACCACAACCAGCACGTTAATGCGGCCCCACTGGGTTTGCCCGGTTTCGGTCATGTCTTTTTTGAAAAAGCGTTTGACAATGTCCCGGGTCAGCATGCCGCTGGCGGTGGAAATGTAGGCCGCACCGGTGGACTGCATTGCTGCCAGGGCGCAAATGGCCAACAAGCCGACGGCAAATGGGGCTGTTTTCGACAACAGATGAATCAAATAAGGCACCAAGTTGGCCTGTTTACCGCCCACAAGATTAGCAAGAATCAGTACGGTTTCCCCATTACCATCTGGACTATACAGACTCATTACCCAAGTGCCCATAGCCTGCATGGTAGTAAAAATAAACAGGGCGAGCCCAATACCCAGGCTGGATGCCCACACCTGCTGCAGCGGAAACGGTTTTGGATTCTTGTTGGCAAAAGCCCACATGGAAAATGCCGGTGAGGCATGGATTCCCATCAGAGCAAACATGTAGGTCAGAACCATAACACCGGTCCAAACACCACCGACAGTCTTGCCTGCTGAAGGCACCCATTGAATCACACCGGGAACCGCCACAAGATGACTGTGGCCAGCGGGTGTAATTTTAAAAATGGCCGCCTTGTTGGCCATAAACACTTTGACCGCCTCCGGATCTGCCCAGGTGGGTACACTGGCACCTCCGCTGTTGATCCAGACGACAATGTCTCCGAACTTGGATGTCATGGAATCCCAACCGCCGGCAAAACTGACCGAGATAAATCCCAAAGCCACAATCCCCGACCACAACAAAATACATTGGGCCGTGTCAACATAAGCAACCGAACGCAAACCACCTAAACCAACGTATAGCGCCACCACCGTGGCCAACATCCACATGCCCACGTTGACCGAAAACATGCCGTCGGTTAAAATGTTAAACAAAACCCCCGATGCCCGCAGTTGGATTCCCAGGTAGGGAATACTGAAAAACAGTGCTACGACAACGGTCAGGATACGCATGGCCTCGGAGTTAAAATATTGATGATACATCTCCCCCGGGGTAACGAAACCGTAGCGTTTGCCCATCAACCATTGCCGTTTCAGGAAAAGGACGCCCGTAAACGGAATGGTGATAACATAAAACGATGCATATCCATACGGAAGTCCGTCCCTCCATATCAGGGCTGGATGGCCGACAAAGGTCCAGCCGCTGAACGATGTGGCCGTGGCCGCCAGAACAAATACCCAGATGTTGAGTTCGCGACCGGCAATAAAGTAGTCGGTACCTTTCTTGGCCTTCAAGTAGCCGGTGACACCGATGGTAATGCAGTATCCCCAGTAGAGCAGGACGAAAAAGAATAGCCAGTAAACATGTGATCCCATTGACCTTCTCCTTTGCTGAATAAGGTTATTGGTTAAACCCTTTCCTGCAGTGCACTGCAGGAAATATGGATTCTATGGATGAAACTCACAAGCAACGCCGGTTCTCCTTACAAATCTGCGATGCTCATGATTGAACCATTTTCTTGATCGATTCGACGATCTCGGGGTTGGCGAGGGTGGAGACATCGCCCTCATCAATATTGTTTGAGATGGCACCCAGAACACGTCGCATGATCTTGCCGGATCGTGTCTTCGGCATGTCGGCAACAATCCAGACCTTCCTCGGTTTGGCAATCTTGCCGATCTCCGTACTCACGGCATCTGATATTTTTTTGGCCAGCTCTTCAGTGGCCTCGACACCCGGCTTTAACGCGACATAAAGATCCGGCTCCTTGCCCTTGATTTCATGATTCACCGGAACAACCGCCGCCTCTGCCACCTCTGGACAAACCATGGAGGCCGATTCGATTTCCTTGGTGCCAAGACGGTGGCCGGACACATTGATGACGTCGTCAATTCGGCCCAGGATACGGTAATAGCCATCCTCGGATTCAACAGCTGCATCACCGGTCAGATAGGGCCAATCCTGCCAGCGCTTGCTTTCCGGGTCCTTGCAGTATCTGGCATAATAGGTATCCACAAAACGATCCCGGTCACCCCAGATAGTCTGAAAACCGCCCGGCCAGGGGTTCTGGATACAGATATTACCCGCTTTTCCGGCGCCCTGGGGCAGCACTTCACCCTCGTCATCCAAAATAATAGGATGGATGCCAGGCATACCCGGCCCGGCACTCCCAGGTTTCATAGGTGTGATGCCCGGGAGCGTGCTGCACAGAAATCCACCCGTTTCAGTCTGCCACCAGGTATCCACAATGATGGCTTCTCCCTTACCCACGACCTCATGATACCACTTCCACACCTCCGGCTCGATGGGTTCACCCACGGTCGTCATGTGTTTGAAGTGATAGTTGTATTTGGCCGGCTCTTCGGGTCCTAATTTTCTCAAGGCCCGAATGGCCGTTGGTGCTGTGTGAAATATATTCACATCCAGATCCTGGGCAATTCGCCAGGCCCTGCCTGCATCCGGAAACGTGGGAACACCTTCATAAACGACAGTGGAAGCACAAACAGCCAGGGGACCGTAAACAATGTAGGAATGCCCGGTAATCCACCCGATGTCGGCCATGCACCAGTAGACATCTTCAGGATGGATATCCTGAACGTATTTACACGTGCCGGCAACGTAGGCCATGTAACCGCCGGTTCCGTGCTGACATCCCTTGGGTTTACCCGTGGTACCACTGGTGTACATGAGGAAAAGAGGTGCTTCCGCCGGCATGGGAACCGGATCGACCCGTGCCCCGTAGAAGTCTTTTAAAAGATCGTTGACAAAATAATCCCTCCCCTCCTTCATGGGTGTCGGAGCGGACGCCTTGCCCGGATAGCGTTGCCAGACCAGGACCTTGTCAACCTTCTGGCCGTCTTTTTCGGCCAGGTCACAGGCAATATCCGCATTCTGTTTATGATCCAGGAGGGTGCCGCTTCTGTAATAAGCATCGGCAGTGATCAGTACCCTGCTGTTGGAGTCTACGATGCGATCGGCGCATGCGCGCCCGCTGAACCCGCCGAAAACCTGTGAATGGATAACACCCAGCCGGGCACATGCCAGCATGGTAATGGGAAGTTCTGCGAGCATGGGCATATGCAACGTGACGCGGTCGCCGGCTTTTAACCCGGCAAACTCCCGCAGGAGAGCTGCAAATTCATTTACCCGGACATAAAGTTCCTGATAGGTCACGTGCTCATATTTCTCATCCATGGGTTCAGGAACGAAGTGAATAGCTGTCTTGTTCTTGTTTTTGGCGAGGTGTCTGTCAACACAGTTGTAACTCGCATTGATCTTTCCCCCCACAAACCATTTCCAGCATGGTGCATCGCTGGTGTCCAATGTGGTGTCCCAGTATTCATACCAGTCCAGCAGGTCAGCATACTCCTTAAAACAATTAGGAAAATTGTCCAAAGCGAACCGATCGTAAACGGCAGGATCGCTCATGTTGGCCTGGGCCACAAACTGGTAAGAGGGATAATAATAATCCTCTTCACCCCAGTGAACCGCAATCTGCGCTTCTGATGTTTCAACAACTTCTTTTTCTGCCATTTACAGCCCTCCTTCTTGGTAAGACCTCGTAAAAAGTAAAAAACAGTTTTTTTACGGGTGTTTTGGGTTTGAAGTGTGGGAGTGTTTCTTGATCCCACTGTCAAATATTTCAAAGGCTATCTCGAGAGTTTCCCTGAGATAATCCTTGTCTTCGTTGATGATGCTTTTGCTTGTTTCCCAGAGAACCACGCCGGAAAACAGAGCCCAGAAAGTATCGGCAATGGCCATAGGGTGCTTGTCGATAAAAATACCTTTCTGAACCCCTTCCTCGAACAGTTTAGCCATTTCAGAAAGTGATTGTTTGGATAATCTTTTGATCTCTGACAGTAACTCAGGTGTTAAATTCTTTAAGGTGTCGCTGGATTGCAGATGAAACATGTTAATAAGGATCATCGGGTCGAACTCGTACACGTCATACATGGCTTCTTTAAGGCCCGATATCCGCGCTTCAATGTCTAAATGGTTGTCACTGTTGAGATGTTCCAGACGTATCAGTAAGTAATGCAGGATTCTGAGAGACAGGGATGCGTACAACTCGTCTTTATTCTTGAAATAGAGATACAAAGTGCCCGGGCTTAACTCTGCTTCATGGGCGATGTCTTCCATGGTAGCTCTGGTGAAGCCTTTCTTAGAAAATACACGTTTAGCGGCCACGATAATCTGCTGTCGCCTTCTCTCGCGTTCTCTTTCTTTGCGTTCATGTATTCCCATATTTAATGAACCTTATTTATTTCTTATATGGACCTATAATCTTTGCATTGTATTTGTCAAGTAAAATATGTTCAATAATAAAATCGTTGCACGATTTTATGTGACGCGACGGTGTCGCTATTCGGGGGGATGGATTTTCCAGAAGTCAGCGGGATTGGAAAATCTTTGTGAGGTGCGGGTTGGTGAGAGTTTTGTTGAGAATATCAATCTGTTCTTTCAATTCAGTCTCGTTCTTAAAAGACATACTGAGTTTCAGGGATGTCCCCTCAAAATACTCAGGAGGGAGCAGGCTGATCCTGCTGCCCAGGTTAAGCTTTCTCAGGTTACGTTGGAATGATTCTTCAGATAGTGAAAGATTCGGGAAACGCCGCCTGCGTAAATTCAACCTCACTGCCCTGGTTTTCTGGAGATTATCCAGGTCCTTGTCCGCCAGCACCTCCGGGATATCTTCGGACAACAGTATCTCCTGGGTACTACGCTTTTCACGATGGGCGATTTCTTTGAGATGGGAGCAGATTTCCCTCTGCTTGTTCTGGTTTAGCTTTAGTTCCATGAAAACCCTGGTCAACAGGTTCCCTGTAAAAGAATCAAATCCTTGGAGTTCGACAGCCATATTCAAGGATATTCTGTTCTGGTAAATCCCCGCCTGAGTCAGGTGGGGGAGCCGACAGATCCCAATGATTTTTTCAATGAGATGATGGTTTCCGGGTAATCCGAGATTTTGTGCCTCTGCATACAAGCGTTCCCGGTCTTCCATGCACTTATCCAGCAGTGCCAGCGCACGGGAGATCTCCAGGAGATCAAGTTTCCTTTGTGAAATGTTGTCGGTGATGGCGATCCGAATGCATTCGAGGGATAAACTTTCTGCCGGCATCACCTTGACGGGAATATGCCGATAATCCAGTTTCTGCATGGCCGCAATACGACGAAACCCTGCAACAATGATATATCGGTCCTGTTTTCGGAGAAGGACAGGCGGGTTGATCAGGCCGACGTGTTGTATGGATTTAATGAGGTCTTCAACGGCTGCCGACGTGGTAATTCTGTAGGTGTCATCTTCTAAGGCAATGACGGTCAGATCCAGAGCCGTCATCCTATAGGACATCGTCTCTACCCGTCAGCTGGGTTAAAGCCTCCTTGTATTTCTGGTAGGTTTTCCGGACAACGGTATCCGGAAGCGGTGGAGGGGGCGGCTCCTTGTTCCACTCGATGGCACTCAGGTAGTCTCTCAAGTATTGTTTATCAAAGCTTTTCTGTGGGCCCCCTGGGGCATAGGTCCCCTTGGGCCAGAATCTGGAAGAATCCGGCGTGAGAACTTCATCGATGAGGATGATTTCATTCTCTATTATCCCGAATTCAAATTTCGTGTCGGCGATGATAATCTCTTTCTGATCAGATATTTCAGCACCCTTGTTATATATTGACAGGCTTAGACGCTTGACTTCCTCGGCAACCTCTTTTCCGACCATCCGAGCAGCTTCATCAAAATCGATATTCATATCATGGAGACCAATTTCTGCTTTGGTGGATGGTGTAAATATGGGTTCGGGAAGCTTGTCTGATTCCTTGAGTCCGTCCGGCAGACCTATACCGCAGACACTTCGGGTTTCCTGATAAGATTTCCAGCCGGAGCCGGAAATATAGCCCCTGACAACACATTCGATGGACAGGGGTTCTGTTTTCCGAACCAGCATGCTTCTGCCGTGCAGTTTTTCGGCATAGGGCCTGCAGACAGCAGGGTACTCAGCGACATCACTTGAGATAACATGATTGGGCACCAGAGACTTCATGGCATCAAACCAGAACAGAGATATCTGGGTAAGAATAATGCCTTTTCCAGGAACCGGGTCGTTCATGATAACATCAAATGCGGATATCCTGTCTGTTGCAACCATCAATAAGGCATCATCCAGATCATATACATCACGCACTTTACCCCTTTTCAGCAATTTCAAATCTTTAAAGTCGGTTTCCAGAACGGGTTGATTCATACTTGCAATGCCTTTCAATTATTGAATGCTTCGATAAATTTGAGCAGAATCATCCGCTCCTTATCATCGATTTGTGAAAACTGAATACCAGCCTCATAAATATCTTTGGCGCTTTCCTTCAGGAAAACGACCTTCCCTTCAATATCGACGAGTTCTTCTTCGATGCCGATAGTTATTGAAATACGCGTCCGGGGTTCAATGGGTTTGTGGGTCTCGAGCAATATGCCGGATTCAGACACATTGAGCGTTCTACCCATACCCTGCTGACATGGCTCACCGTCTTCACCCATGCCGACAAAATTCAGAAGATTCGTCGATTCTACCCGTATGTGCCTTCGTTTATCACTGCCATTCATCCTGTCCACCTGTCGTTGGGATGATTCTGCCTATGTCATCAATTCTTTCTGCCGATTGTTCAGTACCTTTGTTGAATAATGGGTGCATGTCGCGATATTATCGATAAAGTTCTTGAACGTGGTGGAAATATTGTCGTATTCTTGTTGAAGGATATCCGGGTTCAGTGTCTGAATTTTCAGGTCTTTCGAGGCCAGTACAGAGGCAAATTCAGGTTCATGACCAAGGTCTAAAAATGGAATATAACCAAAAAAATCGTCACGTTCCAGGTGTGCCAAGGGCACAAAACCATCATCGGTTTTCTGAACCAGAGATGCCTTGCCATGTTGGACCCGGAATAAGCGTTTCTCATCATCGCCCTGCTCGATCACCTTCTGGCTATACCTTAGATAGTCGTCAAGATCTATCTGCTTTGTTGAATACTCCACCACACGATCTGTGACGTGACGCAATCTCCTGTCCAGGCTCATGACAAAGGCCTTGAACTCGTATGACATTTTCGAATATTCCTGGGCAAGCCGTTGCGAATCGAGAACACCCAGCTGAACATCTCCCACAGCCTTGGCGGAATACATCCGCGAATGATTTCGGACCAGGAAAGAGGATATACTGCCGACAAAAGAGCCGTTCCCTATCTGAAAAAGTGTCAAGGGTTCTGAAGTGGTTTCCCTGATGATATCAATGACTCCTTCGAGAACCACCCATACCCAGTTGCCGTGTCTGCCCTCTTGCAGTATGGTGTCACCGTCGTGAAATTCTTCTTCATCTACAACATACATATAATCGACCAAAGGGCCCCAAATAACCGGAAGTGCTGCACCAGCATCAGAATACTTGGCAGTTCGGCTATCCATGGAGACCGGCCCCAGTCTTTCGGTCCGGCCTTCGTCCAGCATCTTCAGACCATCCAGAATAATCCCCATGCGCCCCTTGGTGATGACCCTTTCACTCGTGACGCTTGTCGTTGTAAACTCAAAGTCACCATCTGTCCAGCCAAACAGCGAATAAAGAGCATCCAGCCCCGAAAGCATGCCGCAGGAAGCATTGATTGGATTGCCGTTGTCAAAATAGATAATGCCGGGTTCGGGCGCATATGGACTCATGATCCGCAAGATACCTGAACTGCCATTGCCCCCCAGAAGTTGCATGAGGTCGCCAAGATTGAGAAATTTAATGTTTCCCTGTAGTATGTCTTCTTTCATCCGATGCCTACTCAGCCCATTGTAATTCTCGTTGCAAAGCCTTTAATGTCAGTTGGACGCACTCCTTCAGCGCATCACCGACCCCGGTACCCTTGGTGGCGCTACCCGGAAAAGCGGGCGCCTTTAACTGGCGATTGAGGTCTTTCTCCATTTTCTCAACAGACATCAATGGAATGCCTTCATCAGCCAGATCCCTTTTATTGTATTGAAGCACCAGCGGTATCTTGAAGATATTCAGGCCGTACTCCTTTAAATTCTTCTGAAGGTCTTTCAGGGACAGCATATTTTTTTCTCGCCTCACCTCAAGAGAATCAGCCACAAAAACAATGCCATCGACACCCCTGAGAACAAGTTTACGGGTCGCACTGTATTGCACCTGCCCCGGCACCGTGTACAGCTGCACCTTGATATCACAACCCCTGATCTTTCCTAACCCCATGGGAAGGAAATCAAAAAAGAGCGTTCGGTCACCTTCCGTGTTTATGGAAACCATCTCACCGGTTATCTGTTTTGAATAACTCTTGAATATATATTCCAGATTTGTGGTTTTCCCACCACGGCCCGGGCCGTAATAGACAATCTTACATTCGATCTCTCGTTTTTTCAGGTTAAATATTGCCATGCGGCACGACTCCAGGTGAAGAAATAAAATCGCATAACGATTTTATGAAACACGACAGAAATTCTAATTCAACATATCATAATCAACTGTTACCCAAAAGCTCTTTTTTTTATTTGCTTGTGATCTTTATATCAAGACAAAAATCTCCCTGCTTGGGCCCGGATTTAATTTGTGATTTAGCGGATACAATACCGGATCCGTTGAACATGGCTATGGGAGAATAAAACTGAAGATCTTTTAATGCATCACCCTCTTGCATCGGTTCAATGGTTTTGGCGTCATTTTTGGAGATTATCAGACTGAGCATATTGCCTGATTGAAAGTTTACGTCAAATTCAACAACCTTGCCTTTTGCCGGCCCGAAATTAAAATAGATGCCAATAGAACTGATGTCGATAAAGTCTTCCTCTTCCTCAGGTTCCTGAACCGGTTCTTCTTTTATCGAAACGGAGGTGAGATCTCTCTGGATTCCTTTACTTTTCAGTATTTCCACAAGGAAAAGTCGGACTTTTTCTAACTGAACGGGCAGAAAGTCTCCTTTGCTTACCCAGTCTTCATATTGATCTGCGGCCGCATCTTCAGAGTTGAGCTGGATGTGGCATCGCAATACATTCTTAGCAGCCACCACCCGGTGTGATTCTTTGTCGATAAGCTTGTTAAATTCACCCAAGGCTCGTTCAAACTGCCCGAATTTTGCAAGGGCGATGGCCCCTTCCAGAACCGCTTCCTCTTTGCTGTCCGACTTTGAGAATGAAAACAGATTCTGGATAAGGTCCTGAGCTTTTTCTGAAAGTTCGGGTGACAACGGTCCTTTTTCTACGCGTTGAGTGTCTGAATCCAATAGACGGATCTTCTTCGCGATGCCTTTAAGAACCTTTTCCTTGTTCTGAATTCTGTCATTCTCTCGAATCTTTTGCTCAGCTTCAGTGTATTTACCTCTTGCGTCGTCAAGCAGGCCATGCTTTTTGTAAAGATCAGCCTCCTGCAGCAGCTCCTTGATGGATTCCTTTATTCCCATTACTTCCCTCATTGCAGTCTGGAGACGTATAGGCTGTAGGCTATTAGACTGTTAGGTCGCTAACGGCCCAATAGTCTACAGTTTAACATTCTTCTGTATTCTGATTTCTGTCTCCTGTATTTCCTGATTCATATACTTTATGATAAAATATAGTGCAACCCAGAGCCGGTACCGCTGAATCTGGGTATCTCTGCCCGTTCCTGGCAGGATCTTTCTGTTTCTCTAACTCGCAATCTAACTCTTTATCCTGTTTTCATATAAAATGTCAATAATTGAACTATATATAAATATATTGACCCTAAAGTGAGCGTTTCAAATTTTAAGAATATGGATTTTAGAAATAATTTCAAAGGATTTGATTCATTTAAATTCTTAAACTTTGAAACCCGTTGGGATTGCCGATCTTACCACATCTACGGCGTCAGATGCCATCCCGCATAGTTCACTATTCGGTCTTCGCTCTTCGAGCTACGCCCAGACAAGAGCGGAACAGCATCTTCCTTGTAGCTACGGCAACCTCGACAATTGCTCAATTTAGGTTGACATCAATATCGTGTGTGCTATCAAATAAATTTGCTTAGCAAATTTATTTTCAGGTTTGAAAACATATTACGGAGGGGACAGCAATGGACAAGAAAGTAACCGTAGTTGGGGCCGGAAATGTCGGCGCAACCACCGCCCAACGCCTGGCTGAAAAAGAATTGTGTGATGTCGTTCTGATCGACATCGTCGAAGGGGTACCGCAGGGAAAAGCACTTGACCTTACCGAAGCGGCACCCATTGAAAAACATGATGCCCACCTGACGGGATCCAATGCTTACGAAGACTCCAAAGATTCCGATATCGTCATCATCACAGCGGGCATACCAAGAAAACCCGGCATGAGTCGAGATGATCTTATCAGCACCAATGCCGGCATTATGAAAAACGTGACATCCCAGATTGTCGAACTTTCACCCAATGCGGTGCTTATTATCGTCAGCAATCCTCTGGATGCCATGTGTCATGTTGCCTATGAAGCCAGTGGCTTTCCAAAGAACCGCGTGATCGGCATGGCAGGCGTACTCGATTCGGCACGCTTCAGGGCATTTATTGCCATGGAACTCGACGTGTCAGTAGAAAACACCCATGCATTTGTCCTGGGTGGGCATGGTGATACCATGGTTCCATTACCCCGTTACTCCACCGTAGCAGGTATCCCAATCACTGAATTAATGCCCAAAGACCGCATCGATGCCATTGTTGATCGTACAGCCAACGGCGGTGCCGAAATTGTAAAACTTTTAAAGACCGGTAGTGCATACTACGCCCCGGCGTCTGCAGCCGTCGAAATGGCTGAATCCATCTTGAAAGACAAGAAAAAAATCTTGCCTTGTGCCGTGTATCTGGAGGGGGAGTACGGCATTCAGGATCTTTTTATCGGGGTACCTGTGAAGTTGGGTGCCGGCGGTGTGGAAGCGATCATCGAAATCACGCTTACGGAAGAAGAGAAGGCAGCCCTGATGAAATCAGCAGAGGCGGTCCAGGAGCTGAAGAGCGATCTAGGGAAACTGATGTAGGCATAGCAAAGCCCCGTCATGCCGGACTTGATCCGGCATCCAGTCTCTTTTCTAGATAAGATCGCTTGAACATCGAACATTGAATGTTAATGGTCTCGCAAAAAGTCAGAAAAGCTACTTTTTACGAGAGTATTTTGTATTTGGTGTTTAGTGTTTTGGGGTCTAATAGCTTGGTATATCAGCATTTTTTCCATACTAAATCCAAAATACTAAACACCAAACACTTGATGAATTCGACTTTTTACGAATTCATCAATGTTAAATGGAAGAGATGAAGAAACAGACGTAGAACCTGGAAGAAAAGGTTGATCGAGTATTCGGTATTCATTTTTTTTCTTTTCATTCATCATTGGACGTTCGATGTTGGATGTTCGATGTTCATCTTTGCTCGGCCCTCCTACCCTATGCGTTCTTCACCCCAATCCCTCTTTCACTGCTTGCGCCACCCGGCGATTCATCCCCGGCAACACTGTCAGGGCTTCCAAATCCGCCGCTCTGACCAACTCGACACTGCCGAAATGCTTCAACAGCATAGCTTTTCTTTTTGGGCCCACCCCATAAATGTCATCCAGAGTCGAATGCATGGCCTGTTTGCCGCGTAGCTTTCTATGGTATTGAATGGCAAACCGATGCGCCTCATCCCGGATTTTCTGCAACAAGAGCAGACCATCCAGATCTCTCCCAAACGAAACCGGATTAGCCCTTCCCATCTGGTAGATCTTGTCCCTGACTTCGCCTTTTTTTTCATCTTTCTTTGCAATGCCGACAATCTCGAAACTTTTGTTCAGCCCCAGCATATTGATGATGTCAACGGCAATATTCAGCTGCCCTTTGCCGCCATCCACCACCAGAAGATCGGGCAAAGGGTCAAGACTCCCGGTCCTGCCATACCGCCGCCCCAACACCTCCGCCATTGCTGCGTAGTCGTCATGCATACCGGCTGTCTTGAGTCGGTATGTGCGATAGGCTGCTCTTTTCGGCCGACTCTTTTCAAATACCACCATGCCGGAGACCGATGCCCGCCCAAATATATGGGAGTTGTCGAAGCACTCTATCCTACGCGGCAGGCGCTCCATGTTCAGTCGCTTCTTGAGCCGTATCAATAACGCCATATCGGCAGCGTTAGATGCCAGTGATTCACGCAGTCCATTTTCCGCATTCTCCAGTGCCATCAAAACAAGACGTCTTTTCTCTCCTCTCTGAGGACGGTGAATTTTAACCTTACCCTTCCTAAATTCTTTCAGTATGCCCTCGATAATTTCAACATCTTCAAGACAATGAGACACGAGAATCTCCGGGGGAATCATATACGCCTGTTCATAAAACTGCCGCAAAAAACATGTCAGAATATTCTCTTCCGTAGCCAAAATCTTTTCAAATACAAATTGACGCTTCCCCAGGAGAAAACCATTTCGAACATACAACATGACGATCATGGCATGGTCCGAAGATGTCACCAGTGCAATGACGTCCCGATCCTTTAAATCGGTGGATACCGAAAGCTGCTTTTCAAGTATCTTTTCAAGGGAAAAAAGTTTATCTCTCAACTCGGCGGCATTTTCATATTGCTCCAATTCCGCCTGTTGATTCATCTCTTTCTTGATTTTCATGATCAGGTCGGGTGTTCGGCCATTCAAAAACAATACGACTTCCTGTATCAATGCCCCATAGGTTTCTTTATCGACATCCATGCAACAGGGAGCCAGACATCGCCGCATCTGGTAATGCAGACAGGGTCTTGTCCTCTGGCTGAACTCCCTGTCCGAACACTTGCGAAGTTTGAAAGTCCGGTTCACGATCTTAAGGGATTGCCTCACCGCACCCGCCGATGTAAATGGGCCGAAAAAGAGGGTGCCGTCTTTTCTGATTTTTCGGACAATGGATATTTTGGGATAAGGATGTCGTGTATTGATACGCAAACAGGGATAGCGCTTGTCGTCTTTCAGGATAACATTGTATCTGGGCTTGTATTTCTTGATCAGGTTTGACTCGAGGATGAGGGCTTCTTTTTCAGATCCTACCAGAATAATATCAAAAGCGGCCACCCTGCTCACCAATACGCTTATCTTGGTATCCGTATGTTTTGATTTTGAAAAATAGGATGCCAGTCGCTTCTTCAACTGCGCTGCCTTCCCGACATAAATAACCTTACCTTCGATGTCCTTGAGCAGGTAGACGCCCGGTCTTGAAGGGGTTCGGGAAAGCTGTTTTCGTATATCTGCTGCTGATTCCTGATAGGTCATGACTCATTGCCTATAAACAGTACCTAAAACTTTAAAACAGCTCGTTTTAAGTGTTAAGTTTTAGGTTTTAAGATAACACTTTTCTTTATTAATCAGATAGTTAAAACTTAACACCTAAAACCTAAAACTCAAACAAAATAGCCTTTTTTAATTCCGCAATCCGGTCACGAAGAATCGCGGCTCTTTCAAATGCGAGTTCTTTTGCGGCCACTCTCATTTCCGTCTCCATTTGTTCCAGGGCAATTTCGAGGCTCTCTTCGCTGTCATAGCCTTGAAGTCGCTCCGACACTTTGTCCAATGGGGCATAGTCGGCATCAACTGCGGCTGAAAATGAGCCGGCAATCTCCTTTTTGATGGATTTAGGTGTAATACCATGCGTATCGTTATAGGTTTTCTGAATCGTTTGTCTTCTGTTGGTCTCGTCGATCGCTCTCTGCATGGAGCCGGTTATGACATCTGCATACATGATGACACATCCGTTGACATTTCGGGCAGCACGGCCACATGTCTGGATCAAAGATCGCGTAGAACGCAGAAATCCTTCCTTGTCAGCGTCGAGAATGGCCACCAGGGACACCTCGGGAATGTCCAGGCCCTCGCGGAGAAGGTTGATGCCGATGAGAACATCGAATTTGCCCATACGCAGGTCTCTGATAATATCCATCCGTTCCAGCGTGTTGATATCCGCATGCAGGTATCTGACCTTTACTTCCAGATCCGAATAATATTCACTCAAATCCTCAGCCATCCGTTTCGTCAGTGTGGTGACAAGCACCCTTTCATTTTTTTGGGTCCGGCCGCGAATTTCCATGAGCAGATCGTCTACCTGGTTTTCCGCACCGCGAACGACTATTTCGGGATCCAGCAAACCGGTTGGCCGAACAATCTGTTCGACGATTGCGCGGGATCCTTTTTCCAGTTCATATTCGGCAGGTGTCGCCGACACATAGACCGCCTGTTTTATTCTGGAGGCTGTCTCCTCAAATTTCAGCGGCCGGTTGTCAAGTGCGGAAGGAAGGCGGAAACCGTATTCCACAAGTGTCATTTTTCGGGACCGATCCCCTTTGTACATGGCCCGTAGCTGCGGAACAGCGATATGACTTTCATCGATGAACAGAAGGTAGTCATCCGGAAAATAATCGAGAAGCGTGGGCGGCGGGGCCCCCACCGCCCGCCCGGTAAAATGACGGGAGTAATTTTCGATTCCATTACAATATCCGATTTCCTGGATCATCTCCATATCAAACTGGGTCCGTTCTTCGATCCGTTGTTCCTCGATGTATTTTTTCATCTCCCTGAAGCCTTGTACGCGCTCCTTCAACTCATCCTGAATTGTCTGAACCGCCTTTCTTCTTTTTCCAGCCGACTTGACGTAGTGGCTAGCCGGGAAAATGGCGGTTCGCCGAAGGCTTCGATGGACAGTTCCTTTCAGGGCGTCGATCTCTGAGATGGCTTCAATCTGATCGCCAAAAAAATCAATTCGTACGGCAAGGCTGTCTTCATAGGCAGGAAACACTTCCAGGCGGTCTCCGCGCACCCTGAAAACCCCCCGGTGAAAATCAATGTCATTTCTTTCATACTGCATGGCAACAAGCTGCGCCAGAACAGTATCCCTTCCCATGTCCAGGCCCTCTTCGATTTCGACCTTCATGGACAGATATTCTTCAGGTTCTCCCAGTCCAAAAATACAAGAAACGCTGGCCACCACAATGACGTCTTGACGTGTCAAAACAGATCGGGTGGCCGAATGTCGCATTTTATCGATCATTTCATTGATGGAGGAATCTTTTTGAATATAGGTATCACTCGATGGAATGTAGGCTTCCGGCTGGTAGTAATCATAATAGGACACAAAGTACTCGACAGCATTTTCCGGGAAAAGTGAACGGAATTCATTGTAAAGTTGAGCGGCAAGTGTCTTGTTGGGAGCCAGCACCAGTGTAGGCTTGCCTGCCCTTGCAATCGCATGCGCCATTGTGAATGTTTTTCCGGAACCGGTCACACCCAGCAGAACCTGATGCTGCTCGCCGCGTATCAGGTTTTCACTCAAGGTTTTGATGGCATTTGGCTGGTCACCCGTGGGTGTGAAGTCGGAAACTAGTTTGAAAGGAGGCATATTTTTTTGAGTTCGTTGAGTTCATTGAGTTCGTTGAGTTCATTGATTTCGTTGAGTTCATTGGGTTCGTTGAGTTCATTGGGTTTGTTGTGTTTGTTGGGATACTGGATAGCTGGAACAACGTAAACCCGAAGCACGAAATTCGAAATCCTAAACGGTTCGACAGGCTCACCGCCCTGAGCAAGGTCGAAGGGCAATCCCAAATGACACAAATTCGAATGATCAAAACACCTCCCACGGTTAACGTTTTAATCCATTGGCTATGTTTTGGACATTTGAGCATTCGATATTCGGATTTGTTTCGAATTTCGATATTAGAATTTAGAATTTACTACATTGGACCAGAAATTTTATTTTTCTACGTTCCAGTGGGTCCCATCCGGTCGGTCCTTGAGAACAATACTCATGGATGCCAGCTGTTCTCTGATCTGATCGGCTCTTTCCCAGTTTTTCTCCTGTCTTGCAACCTCACGGTCAGCGCTCAATGCTTCGATGAATTTAACATCTGTGGTCCCCTGAGCCAAAACTGATTCGCGTTGGACATGGAAATATGCATCCGGTACATCACTGCCGATTCCTAGCACAGCACCCATTCGCAGTATTTCTAACTTGATGGCAGACAGCGATGTCACCACATTCCTTGAAGTCGTATCGTTTTCATTCTCATCCATGATACGATTGGCATGCCGCACGGCATTGAAGATGACGGCAATACCGTTGGCAGTGTTGAAATCATCATCCATGGCTTGACAAAACATCTTCCAGAATGGCATGTCTTCCGGCGCCGTAGCAGATGTCTCTGCCCCAGCGATGGTCTCATCTATTCTAAGGAGCAGGGCATAGATCCGGTCCAGGGCCGTTCGTGACGCTTCCATGGAGGCCTGGCTAAAGTCAATAGGCTTTCGATACTGTTTTGAGAGGAGAAAAAGCCTGATGACCTCTGGATGGTATTGCTGAATCACATCCTTTATCATCCGGAAATTGCCCAGAGACTTGGACATTTTTTCCTTGTCGATGTTCACAAACCCGTTATGGATCCAATATCGAACGAATTCCCGGCCATGAGCCGCCTCTGACTGGGCAATTTCGTTTTCGTGGTGAGGAAATATCAAATCCCTGCCGCCGCCATGAATGTCGAAAGTTTCACCCAGGTATCTGGCGCTCATGGCAGAGCACTCGATGTGCCAACCCGGCCGCCCTTTTCCCCATGGGCTATCCCATGACGGCTCACCTGGTTTTGCAGCTTTCCAGAGGATAAAATCGAATGGATTCCGCTTGCGGGGATCGATTTCGACACGGGCACCCGGATCCATGTCTTCCAGACGGCGGTTCGATAATTTGCCATAGGCATCAAAAGCTTCAACGGCATAAAAGACATCCCCATCCACAGTGTAAGCGAATTTCTTTGCTATCAGCTTTTCGACTAGTTGGACCACATCGTCGATATGTTCCGTCACTCTTGGCTCGAAACTAGCTCTTTCCACATGCAGAGCATCCATGTCCCGGTAGAACTCATCGATATATTTGTCTGCCAGCACTTTGGAATCCATGCCGG
>Ga0190293_1000169_pt1 | contig 23204 bp, 17 predicted proteins | sample 48693001_MG_FD_161671 | JGI IMG/M metagenome (GOLD analysis project Ga0190293, IMG submission 161671) | Hydrothermal vent microbial mat bacterial communities from Southern Trench, Guaymas Basin, Mexico - 4869-30-0-1_MG | ecosystem: Environmental > Aquatic > Marine > Hydrothermal vents >...
GTGTTGGATCCCATAGAATTGATCCGCATTAGGAAATGATGAAAAATTAAATAATTTTGTGCAGCCGGAGAAAAAAACTAACATGAAAACCACAAAAAAAATCAAGATTGGAATTGGAATTGTTTTAATTGTCGTTATTGCTTTGTTTTTTCACTATAATCTGCCGCGTACGGCTGTAGTTCAGATCTCAGGCACTGATATCAAACGCGTGGACAAGCCCAAAGATATCAAAGTAGTAGAGAACGAAACAGATGAGCAAAAAAAGATCGAAGCACTCACGAAAGACGTCCGATTTATCAACTCGGTGTCCCGCAAGGATAAACCCATGGTGTTTTTAAACCAAGACACCGGATGGGGATGGCCGCCTTATTTCAAATTTGACAGTGCCGATCTCACAGCCGAAGCACAGGCTTTTGCTACAGACCAAAGTAAACCGTGGGTGCTGGTCAAATACTATGGCTGGCGGTTTACGCTCTTTTCGATGTTCCCGAATGTGTTGGATTTAAAGCAGGTTGATCGGAATTATACCCATATTCCGCTTTTCAACATTGTTTTTATCATCCTTGTGTTTGTTTTGATCTTTGTCATAAGAATAAAATTCAAAAAGCTTGCCACCAGGATACGCGACAGAAACAAATCAAATCGCGAAGCATGATCTGCTTTTACCCCAACGTTGCAAAAGCCGGAGGGCTTCAGAGCCAAGGCGTCGAGGGTGAAGCTGTAGTCGTTTACCGCGAACCCTTGACAACCACGCCTGTGGCGTGGCAGGCAAGGATCTGATGTCCTCCGGCCTTTCCCGTAGGGTAAACAACATTGGGGTCTACATAATCAGCTCCACTGCCTGCTCCATTCCCTTTAAATACGTGGTTCTTCGGTGTTGGATAGAATTACGATTGCCCTGGCAGGCTGTCAATAATTAGAATTCGATAACTCAAATTCTGTAGGAGGCGGAGTGAAGACAAAGGGTTTCTTCCCAATTACAATAGTCCTTTTAGGTTTCTGGTTCACCTTTCATTTAGCCATTTGCTCCCCGGCATTAGCCGTTTCAACGTCTGTTCCTCAAACAGCACCTGCTGCAACAAACCAGGTCGAGGAGAGTGGTGTAAGCTTCCCAGCTACTACTACTCCAGGCCCGAGTACTCTATTAGATAACGAGGAAACTCCGCAATCCTCTTCCTTATCAACGAAATCTCTGGCTGATCTGCAGGTAATGATCGAGAACTTTACGATCCAAGCTTATTGGCGGTTGTCTATTCTCAATATAAACAAGATACGGTTGTTTCACGATGTAAAAATCGCACTTAATCATTTGACAACACTAAGTGGCTTCCCTGGTATCATCGAGATGCTGGGCCTCTTGGCATCGGTTTTTGTCCTTGCTGCTCTCCTTGAATAACGAAGCAGCGGAAAGTACCTTTCGCAGTATAACTATATTTATTTCAGTGCTGATCGTGGGTGTCATGACTACCCACCTAATGAAATACGGCGGTCTGAAAGGGAATAGCCTGCTCCTGATAGAATTGTTCTTTGGCACAACCTTTATTGTCATCACCGGAGTCGTCTTTTATCTGAATAGAGAAACAATCACACGCAGAGTTCTAAATAGTTTTTCAGCAGAGAGGAATTATCAGGCAACCGTGCGGCCTGCCTCACATATCTGGCTTCTGATATTGACATCTTACCTGTTTTTCATTTGGCTGATCTGGGCCGGCACTCTCATACTGTCCGAATACAAACCTACATTTGCCTTTTCCATAAGCCTCCTGATAATCCCAGTTTATCTGGTAATTGACAACTTGATTGGTTGGTTGTTTGAATTCGTCGGGCATTCGCTATCCGATGATGATGAGGTCACTCAGGCTGAAGACCATATCACCGGTGACGATCATGAACCCGGCCTTTTGTTTTCCTATTTGCGTATCATCAGCCGATTGCTACTGATCGGGTTCCTCCTACTGTGGGTGCTGCATCTCTGGGGCATTCAATTTGGCCATACTCCGGCAATAATCTCCAGCATAAGGAAAGCGAGCTTTCTCTTCATAATTTTTTTCTTTCTCTGGCAGCTTATCAACAAGTCAATCAGCAGTGTTCTGAATAGAAAGGAAGATTCAGCCGGTGAAGACGTCGACAATGGTGAAGGTGAATGGGGTGACGGACAGATGCTCGATCGTAGCCAGACGTTGCTTCCCATCGTCCGCAAATTTTTGGGGATCGTGATGTTGGTGATGCTTGTGCTGTTCACGCTTTCCTCACTGGGAGTGAATATCGCGCCGTTACTTGCAGGTGCCGGAGTAATGGGTATTGCCATCGGATTTGGAGCACAGAAGCTGGTGAGCGATCTGCTCTCAGGATTCTTTTTCCTCATCGATGACGCTTTCCGAGTCGGGGAGTACATCGAAACCCAAAGCATCAAAGGGATTGTGGAGAAGATAACTTTGAGAAACGTCATGCTGCGCCACCACCGGGGTATGTTACAGATTATCCCTTATAGCGACCTAGGTGCGATCACCAACTTTATGCGCGGAGGTATCGTCGTAAAGTTTAACCTGCAGTTTCCGTACGACACCAATGTCGATATGGTGCGTAAGGTGATCAAGGGGGTCGGCAAGGAGATGTTAAAAGATCCCGAGTTTGGTAACAACTTCATCAAACAGCTAAAATCACAGGGAATACGGGAGGTGGGAGATTCGGTCCTTACAATACGGGCCAAATTCACTTCAAAACCCGGGACCCACTTTGTCATCCGGCGTGAAGCCTACAGCCGCATAACCGCAGCACTCAACGACAAGGGCATCCATTATGCTCACCGCAAATTTATCGTGGACTTTCCGGAAGACAGCAGCAAGGCGATCGACCAAGAAACCAGAGAAAAACTGATGAAAGCCGGGGCTGCCGCGGCAGCCGCCAACCAACAACAAATGGAGAAACCCCAGGAGCCCACATAACCAGTGTCTTCAAACAAAGACTATTTGCTTACCTACCACTATCAAAGATATTCATCAGTCCAAACCAGATACCGTCATAAGTACCGTCACATTCCCTTTGCTACCCCCAAAAATCATTTCTATGATTCGTAAGCAAATACTAGAATGGGGGTTCGGATAGGCACAGGCTGTTTCAAGGATATCAAAAGGTGAGGGTACGATTGAGGTGAGATGTTGCGTTAAAGAATAGATACTCCCGACTTCAGCAGGGGGTATCTATTCCATATGTCAAGCCAACATTTTTTAGAGCATGTTGCTATGGCAAGAAATTCAAGTCGTTCGTGATCAGAATTCTATCGATCTGGGCATTGTTTTCTCTCTTACTGATTCTTAGCGTGTGAAATCCCTGTTCCAGATAAAATACGGAGGGGTCCGGCCCCGAGCGATTGCTTACCATATCCCACAGCCAGTCCTCTGATCGCTGCATTGACCACAAGTGCTCGTCGCCGTTGTCCATGGCAACGTAGAATGAGTTACTGCTGCTGTCTTGGGCGATCACGCGGCCCCACACAACATAATCTCCGGATTCAGTTATCTGGAAAGTGTATTCTACGGAACCATCTGCTCCCCTGGCTGCCAGAACATAAGCACCTCCGGAAGCATCAAGGTCCTGCTCTACCAGCATGGTGTTGTTCAACAATCCGCTTTCTGCTTCAATCCAAATACTGCCGGAAGGCAAGCCAGCTATTGTAATGGAAATCGAATCGTTACCAGAAAAACCCTTATCGGTCACGGTTGCCGTGATGGTGTGTGTGCCGAGTGAAAGCGAGTTTATCGCGAATGAACCGCCCGCTCCGATCGGCCCGTCAAGGTTCGAGGTCCATGTCAGCGAGGTGGCCAGATCACCGTTCTCCGTATCTTCAGCCGTTCCGTCAAACCTGACCGGATCCCCTTCGATAAACCCGGAACCATCTCCTGGTGAGGTAATCGCAACTTCGGGTGACAAGTTTGAACTGCCTTCTACAACCCTTATATTTTTAAACCAGCTGTTACCGATTACAGCCCCATCGTCATCGCTGACAAAAGCCAGATACATATTGCTGCCCGTATAATACTGGCCCACCGGTATCGAAAAATGGACATAACTGCCCATGTCGGTAGCTGTATATGGAGGGCTCCATTGATAAGTCGCGCTCCAGGCCTGTGTGCCAAAGAACTGGAAAATCCGCTGATCATTCGTTAGGTTATCGTCTTCTTCAAAACCGATACCATGGATCTCTCCTTCAATGGTGCTCATAAAATCAAACTCAAGCACCGTGTCGGGTGTAATTTCATACACCTGCTGGGTCCGGCGCCAGCGGTTGCCCTGCATATGCAAGGTGGCACCACCATCCTCAATCGTCACCGTGCCATCTCGATCCTGGTTGGAATAAGCCACTGTCGACGTCTGATCAAAATCAAGAACGTCAAAGGACCTGCTTTCGGTTATTGTAATGGAAATCGAATCGTTGCCAGAAAGACCCTCGTTATCGGTCACGGTTGCTGTGATGGTGTGCGTGCCAAGTGAAAGCGAGTTTGTCACGAACGAACCGCCCGCTCCGATAGTTCCATCAAGGTTCGAGGTCCATGTCAGCGAGGTGGCCAGATCACCGTCTTCCGTATCTTCAGCCGTTCCGTCAAACCCGACCGGATCCCCTTCGGTAAACCCGGAACCGTTTCCTGGTGAGGTAATCGCAGCTTCGGGTGGAAAGTTTGAGCTACCTTCAAGACATTCTTCATTTGAATCTTCACTCTCTAAACCTTCGGTATCGAAGGCCCTTACCACGAAACAATATGACTTGCTTTCATCCAAATCGTAAATGGTGCTGTATGTGTTTGTACCTTCCCAGGATGGATTAGCATAATCGTATGATTGGTTTTGCTCACGACAAAAAATTCTGTAGCCAGCCAGATCTGGTTCACTGTTCGGTTCCCACGCGAAAGAGGCCTGGGTTGCGGCTGATGCGTTGGGTATAGTGAAAAATGTGAAGTTTAGTGCTAAAATTATAAACAAAAAATAAAAAAAATAGTTTAACCGATACTTACTTAAGAGGCTAATCATATGTTTTTATTGCCTTTTTGCGTTATAGTTTCTGCGATCATGGGTGTTTCTTTTTTCAGGGCTTTTATCGCCCTCACTGTCAACACCATATCGCCTTTAGCCGACAATTCTGAGATCTACACTAAAGAGCTGATCTTGCCCGGTTCGCTACCTCCAACGTATTCGTTAATGCTTCTCAGGATTGAGCCGAACTCTCTTATACGGCTGATTAAGTGCTTGCAAGAAAATAATACCACTACGGTTTGAAAATACGTATTGATGCTGGAGTTAAAGTAAACAAAAACAATATTATTTATAGTTATATTAACTTGTTATGAGTCATGAATTGTGATTTTGTAAGGTAAAAACATGATGTGGTGTTAGAGGGAATCCATGCTATCTTTACTAAATCTTTGGAAAATCGCCTCGGCTATTTCTTTGGCGTCTGTAGGCTTAATTTTTTGGGGCTTCTCCAAGTTGCGAATGGGAGTGGCTGTACTCCAGTGCACCCGTGATAGCCCTGCAGCTTCAAATGGGCGGGAAGCCCCACCCGCAATACGAGTCGACGGGAAAAGCGGATCATCGTTTCCCCACAGTTTTTCATCCCTGAGATATGACACCTACTCCGCCATAATTAGATAATTTTCTTTGCCCACCGGAAAGAAAAAGGTGTTGAAAGTTTTGCTGAATTTCGTCTTCACTTCCCGCGCATCCTGATAGATGAGATCTTATGGTTCGTGCAGAAAGTTCTTGACGAATAGTTCTCCATGTGGATCAACAGGGTCTGGATCGTCTGGCGGAAGTATTTGGGGGCAATCAGACGAAAACAGTACCCATGGGGATTGCGTACTAAATAGGAAGGATTTCTTTTGTTCTGAGGCGTAGAAAACATAAAGGCTCCTCTCACACTGTGTAATAACTTTGTGTAAGATGGAGCCTCAAACCATTAAATATCTAATGATATCACATTTATGGTGGCGATGCAGGGAATTGAACCCCGGACACTGCGGATATGAGCCGCATGCTCTAACCATCTGAGCTACATCGCCAATCAGGATCAGGCTTCCCGAAATTTAACAGCGGGTTTCCTACCAACTTGGCATACTGAAGTCAAGCTGTTTATTGCTGTTTCGTTGCCGGGAAAGATCCGACGGCTTCGATTGTAAACTCCTCGAGAGATTCCGGCAGATCCGAAAACACAACCATGAACGGAATAGACCGTCCAGGTTTCACATCAAAATTGGATTTCTTATCCCCAAATCGATTCGACAAGCGCTGGTTGATATCTGCCAGCGACATTTTAGACAGGTCCGGGTCTGAAATAATATTCCCGCCGTATACAGTCACCTCCTTTGCCAGCATTTTGCCGGAGGAAAAAAGGCTGCCTTGAATTTTGATATACTTGCGATTTCCGGAAAATTCATTTTTCACCGTCCCGGTAATGACAAACAATTTTCCATGCATTGTATTGTCGATAAACTTGCTGTTGATGTTATCAATTCTGATCTCACCAACCTCCTTCATCTCGGGCTTCATCACCTGGTTGAGATAAGGCACCTGCTTCAGATAATCCGTCACATACGGCACATCCATATTCATAAATCTATCGAGAAGAACAACCGCAACCAGTGGCAATATAAGCAGGAGCAGCAGCAACATAACCGGCCGCAGGATACCGCTTTTTTTGACAGGTTTGCTTTTCTTTGTTTTCTTCTTTTTTTCTTTTTTCTCGGTGGGGGCCTCATCGACATTCACCAGCGGTTCCGCGTATTCAATGGTTTCAGATCCCACCCCAATCTCTTCGACTTCGGATATGGTGGCCATTCCATCAAGATCGTCGGCATCTTCATCAACTTCAAATTCAAGCTCAATGTCTTCCCCGCTGAAATGCCCTTGAACCTGGTCCCCTTCCGCCGGGACATCGAATTCATCAAACCCGGAGATGTCGATATTTTCCGGCTTATCTCCGCCACTCGATGCCATAACCGGGTCGGAAGCTTCGCCGATGTCCAATTCGAGTTCCACGTCTTCGATATCTTCTTCCATGTAGTCATCATCGGCATCGATCATAATATCCGACAGATCAATTTCACCTGTCTGATCCATCAGATCGTCGGCGTCGGGCGACTCTTTCCACTTTTCCACTTCGATTTCAACATTGTCAATGTCAGATGCGAGACTGACGGTTTCAGCCTCTTGACCATCCCCCTCCAGCATCTTTTCAATGTCTGAAAGATCAACATCCTCGCTATCCTCAGCAGCAGTGTCACCTGCGGCCTCTCCCTCAAACTCCATATCCAGTTCAAAATCGAGGTCTTCGAGCTCGACATTCTCTTTTTCCATGGAAGGAAGCTCTGATTCAGAATCCGGGAGTGCGTCATCCGCCATCTCGAGGTCGAGATCAAGTTCTTCCCCGAGATCGTCAGAAACATCCTCAGTCTCGGGCTTCGGGACTGCATCGAGCATGACGGTTTCTTCAAAATCTGAAAAATCGAGTACTTCCGATTCTATATCGTCCTTGTCATCAGTCACACCCGTGTCTGTTTCCGGTTCTGAATCCAGATCAAGATCGAGATCCAGCTCATCTTTATCGGTTTCGATCTCTGGTTCAGATTCCATGGACAACTCTATATCGGAAAGGTCGAGCTCCTCGGACGTGGTGTCTTCTTCGGCCGATACTTCCTCTTCAGGCGTCACGTCGAGTCCCAGGTCCAGATCCAAATCCTCTAATAAAGCGTCTTCTTCAACCGGTGTCTCCTCTTCAAGCACCTCGTCAAAATCCAGATCCAGGTTTTCTACTGTGTCACCTTCGTCCGAGATTTCCTCTTCAGGCGCCTCGTCAAAGTCCAGGTCCAGATCTTCTATTGTGCCGCCTTCGGCCGGTATCTCCTCTTCAGGTGCCTCATCAAAGTCCAGATCCAGATCTTCTATTGCGCCGCCTTCGACCGGCATCTCCTCTTCAGGTGCCTCGTCAAAGCTCAGATCCAAATCTTCTATTGTGCCGCCTTCGGCCGGTATCTCCTCTTCAGGTGCCTCATCAAAGTCCAGATCCAAATCTTCTATTGCGCCGCCTTCGGCCGGTATCTCCTCTTCAGGTGCCTCATCAAAGTCCAGATCCAGATCTTCCAGGGAGACATCTTCGGTGGGCGTCTCCTCCGCTGCCGGTTCCATGCCGAGCGATTCCTCGATACCGGGCAGATCCGTCTCCTCCATCACGTCTTCCACTTCTGCCGAAGCTTGGACCTCGTCTGTCACTTCATCCGGCAAATCGGCATCCGGTTCTCCAGCAAAGCTTTCTTCTACACCATCAACATCGTCTGCAGCAACTTCCGCTACAACTTCATTTTCTTCGGAAACCGTATCAATATCGAACTCCAGGTCGAGATCGTCCAGGGACGCATCCTTTTCCTCATCGACCGTAGATTCGGTATCATCACCGGCGCTTTCTTCTGCTTCCGCCTCTTCCACCGCTTCGGCTGTCATGTCGCCTGTTTCCTCAGGTGTGGATTCAGGCTCCGGCGCTTCGACAGCTTCGGTTTTTTCTTCGATCTCCTCAGGTGCCGCTGTTTCGGTAACTACTTGCTCAAGCTCCGGCAGACCCGGCGGATAGGCTGTAAACATGTGCTTACACCTGGAACATCGAACCTTTGAACCCGTCGGTTTTAAAAGTTTTTCATTCAGATTAAAACTGGTTTCGCAGTTTCCACAGGTGATAATCATGGCAAGCCCTCGCTCGTCAGTGCCCAGCCTTAGGTCAGCGGGCACCTGTTAAAAATTTCAGGTGATACATATCAGGTAGATTGCTATAATTTTCTTTTTCCAGGATCGGAATAAATTTCAGTTAGAACAGAAATCAGGCCGGATAATCCACGCGGCAGCCGTGAACGAAATTACATGATAATTGCCTTCTTGTCAATAATTTAAATTCGTTACATCCCAGTATCCGCTAACATCCGTACTAGTTTTTGCTGCTCTTCCGTCAGGTTTTCAGGTGTCTTGACATGGATCGTGATGAACAGGTCACCTTTCCTGGAGCCTTTCATGTGGGGTAGGCCATGCCCCGGCAACCGCATGCGGGTCTTATGTTTGGTGCCGGGTGGAATGGTCAGGCTCAATTCCCTGCCGCTCAGGATCGGGACCGAGATCTTGGTGCCCAAAATCGCTTCGCTCAACCGAATATCCCGCGTGGCTGTCAGGTCATACTCTTTGGCGCTGAAAACAGGATCCTTGAGAACTTTAGATTTGATATACAGATCCCCGGGCTGTCCACCATAGGGGCTGTTTTCCCCCTTGCCGGAAATTCTCAGCTTTTTGCCGGCAATCATTCCTTTCGGGATCTTGACAGAGATATTTTCCGATTGGTCATTATGCTGGAATCTGATGGTCTTATTGGCACCTGTGGCGACTTCCTGCAGGGTCAAGGGCAGTTCATATACGAGATCCGAACCCTTTGCCTGCGCCGGCTGTCTTGCCCTGCCCCTAAAAGGATCACCACCAAAGGCGAATCGCCCCCCCCCCCTGCCGCCGGAAGAAAAATTCATACCACCAAAGCCGAATTCCTTGAAAATATCACCAAAATCAAATCCCTTGAAAATGTCTTCCTGGGAATAGCGCTGGTGGAATCCGGATGATCCAAACGTATCGTACTGCTTACGCTTTTCTTTGTCACTCAGGACTGCGTAGGCTTCGCTGATCTGTTTGAACGTTTCTTCTGCTGCCTTGTCGCCCTTTGTATGATCCGGATGGTATTTCATGGCCATCTTTCGATAGGCTTTCTTGATCTCTTCGGCACTGGCGCTCTTGTTCAGACCCAGTATTTTGTAGTAATCCGCTGCAGGCATATTATTTAACCTTCATTCCTAATATTTAATTTTTATTGAAGTTGTTATCCCTTTTCCCGGTTATTTGCGAAAAGGGTTCAAGGGGTCCAGGATCCAAGGGTCCGAGTGTTTGTTTGCCGAAAACTGACTACCCTTGCAATTAATGAACCAGTCGCCCTATGGCGTCTTAGGGTTCGCGCAAAAATAACTTCACATTTTTGCGCGAGCCCTAAGTTAAGCGCTTTGATCAGCCGTGTCAAGCACCGTTATTGTTATTGAACCTATTGATATTGAACCGAAATGGAGCGATTGTCGAGGTTGCCGTAGCTCAAGCAAGTTGAGCGAAGCGAAATCCCGCCTCGCGGGAGAAGATATCATTCCGCTATAGTGGACTATGCGGGACGGCATCTGACGCCGTAGATGCGGTAAGATCGGCAATAGAGCGATTGTCGAGGTTGCCGTAGCTGCAAGGAAGATGTCATTCCGCTATAGTGGACTATGCGGGACGGCATCTGACGCCGTAGATGCGGTAAGATCGGCAATCGCTCAGGGATTCAGGGTGCATGGCTGACCTTAAGAGCAATCATGAGAACTGAAATAGCCGCAGGGGTTATCCCTTCCATTCGGGATGCCTGCCCCAGCGATACGGGCTGGATGGCGTTCAATTTTTCTTTCAATTCATTTGAAAGACCATGTACGGCATGATAATCAAATGCGCCGGGAATTTTAATTTTTTCCAGATGATTGAATTTTTCAATTTCCCGCATTTGCCTGGCAATATATCCTTCATATTTAATCTCGATTTCCACTTGCTTGGCCACCTTCTCACTCATGGGGTTTGGGCCGGGCGCCAGCGTTTCGACGGTATGATAAGACAGCTCTGTTCTTTTCAGGAGCCGGTCCAGGTATATGCCGTCTTTCAGTAATCGCGTCCCCTGGTCTTGCAGATACGTGTTGGCGACTTCGGACGGCTTTATCACAACCCCTTTGATTCTCTTGATCTCCGCCGCGATCTGCTTTTGCCTGTCATGAACATCTTTCAATGTGTCGTCGTCGATCAGACCAAGACTGTTTCCAATCTGCATAAGCCGCAGGTCTGCATTATCTTCACGAAGCATCAGGCGGTATTCGGCCCGCGAGGTGAACATGCGATAGGGTTCCCGGGTCCCCCGCGTTATCAGATCGTCCACCATTACCCCCATGTAAGCCTGGGATCTGTCCAGGATGAAAGCCGGTCGCTTCTGTACCTGGCCGGCGGCATTGATTCCCGCCCACAAACCCTGGGCGGCCGCTTCCTCGTATCCGGACGTACCGTTAATCTGTCCGGCCAGGAACAGACCCGGCACCCGTTTGGTTTCAAGCGTCGCCTTCAACTGTACAGGATTGATATAATCGTACTCGATGGCATAGGCGGGACGCATGATCTCAGCTGATTCCAGGCCTTCCACCGACCGTACGAACTGAATCTGAATCTCCAGGGGAAGACTGTTTCCAAGACCACTGGCATATATTTCGTTTGTTTCAACCCCTTCGGGTTCCAGGATGATTTGATGACGATCCCTGTCCGGGAATCTTACAACCTTGTCTTCAAAGGAAGGGCAATACCGGGCCGACACACCCTTGATCATACCACCGTACAGAGCCGAGTATTTGAGATTTTTTTCCATGATCTTATGGGACCGCTTGTTGGTATGCCCGATATAACTCGGCATCTGTTTCAGTTCGGCGCTTTTGGAAAAATACGAGAACAGGATGGGCGTTTCATCCCTTTCGTGCTTCTCGAACCGGCTGAAATCGATGCTGGCCTTGTGAAGCCTTGGTGGAGTTCCTGTCTTCATCCTTCCCAGGCTGAACCCGAGATCCTTCAGGTTTTGTGCAAGCCCGTAGGAAGCAAATTCCCCTGCTCTGCCCGCTTTCATGGATGTAAATCCGATATGAACAAGACCACTCAAAAAGGTACCGGTTGCCAGAATCACTGTTTTGGCCTGGTATCCAAAACCCGTTTGGTCTTCAAGACCAACGACCCTCCCGCCCTCTACCACCAGTCGTTCCACCATGGTTTGCTTAAGCGTCAGGTTCGGTTGGTTTTCAAGCACCTGCTTCATGGCCAAATGGTAACGCATCTTATCGTTCTGCGTTCGGGAAGAGTGTACAGCCGGGCCCTTTTTGGTGTTCAGCATGCGGTACTGTATGGCGGACCGGTCGGTAATTCTGGCCATCTCACCACCCAGGGCATCCACCTCCTTGACCAACTGACCCTTGGCCATGCCGCCGATGGAAGGACTACAGGGCATGGCCGCAATTTTATCCAGATCCATGGCCACCAGCAGCACCTGACAGCCCATCCGTGCAGCCACCAGGGCAGCCTCGCAACCCGCATGGCCGGCACCAACGACAATGACGTCGTATGTGTTTGTTGAGTTCATTGCGTTTGTTGGGTTCATTGAGTTTATTGGGTTTATTGGGTTCGTTGAGTTTATTGGGTTCGTTGAGTTTATTGGGTTTATTGAGTTTATTGGGTTTATTGGGTCTATTGGGTTCGTTGGGTTTATTGAGTTCCTCGGGTTGGTTGGGTTTCAGGATTTTCGGTGATGCCCGGAACCGATTGCAACTCAACAAACACAATAAACGCAAAGAACAAATAGCACTTTGAATTCTTGACCCCTGTAAACCTCCGGGGTAGTATCTATTCAAGATGGCCCAAAATATATAACCCAACCCTAACCAGGTCAAGCACCATATGGCAACAACAGATAAAAGATACAACGATCTCAACACCTACCTGCGCAACCAATTTGGATGCCGGGTTCAGAAAATTACCGTCGATGCCGGTCTGACATGCCCGAATCGGGACGGCGCCATCTCCACCGAAGGGTGCATCTTCTGCAACGACCGGGGATCGGGAACAGGGGCTCACAATAGAGGACTCTCCATCACCCGGCAACTCGAACAGGGGAAAGCAGCGCTATCGAAACGTTACAAAGCCAAGAAATTTCTTGCCTATTTCCAGTCGTTCAGCAACACATATGCCCCTGTTGAAACCCTGAGACGCCTTTACGAAGAAGCCATCGGTGTAGACGGTATCGTGGGCATCTCCATTGGAACCCGGCCGGACTGCATCGACCAGGACAAACTGGCACTGCTACAGGAATTAGCCGGAAAATGCCTTGTCTGGATCGAATACGGGCTCCAGTCCGCCCACGACAGCACCCTGTCCCTGATCAACCGGGGACACGATGCAGCCTGCTTTGCGAGAGCCGTTGAGAAAACCCAAAGCAGAGGAATTCAGATATGTGCGCATGTCATCCTGGGATTGCCGGGTGAAACCACTGCCCACGTGCACGATACCGCCAAATTTATTTCACGACTGGGCATCCACGGCGTCAAACTCCATCTACTCTATGTCATCAAGGGCACGCGGCTTGAAACCATGGTCCAACAGGAATCATACCGCTGCCTGACACAGGCTGCCTATGTCAATCTGGTGTGTGACTTTCTGGAGCGAATTCCCGATGACATGATCGTTCAAAGGCTGACCAGCGACCCGCACCCCCATGAACTGGTCGCACCCCACTGGTCCCTGAACAAGATGGAAACCCTGTCTCGGATTCAAGCAGAACTGGAACGCCGCGATACCCGTCAGGGCAGCTTTTCTTGACAATGCCCTTAATTTACAATACCCTAAATTGAACAAAAATGGGTGGTTTTAGGCTCATGTGCACCAATCTGACAGGACCGGGAAGCCGGAGGGAAGAAACCATGTCTGATTATTCAGACTGGCACATTCTTGTCATCGATGATGAAAAAGACATTCTGGATGTCATGTATCTCGCCCTGAGCGATAATGGCTACCAGGTAACAACCGCTCCGGATGGAACAACCGGCCTTGAATTGTGTCGTGAGACGCCTCCCAGGATTGTGATCACTGATATCCGAATGCCGGGAATGAACGGCCTCGAGGTTCTGGAGGCAGTCAAAAAACTCGATCCGGATATCGAGGTGATCGTCTGTACCGCTTTCGCAGAAATGGATCTCGCCATCCAGGCCCTTCAACTCGATGCCTCTGATTTTATCACCAAGCCCATCAGCGACCATGCCCTGCACCTGTCTCTGGAGCGCGCAAAACAACGTTACACATCCCGTAAAAAACTTCAGGACTACGCAAAATTCCTTGAAAGACAGGCAGTGGACCAGGCCCAGATTCTTCACCAGGACAAAATGATGTCGCTCGGAAGACTGGCCGCCAGCGTAGTTCACGAAATTAATAATCCGCTCTCAGGCATTCTCAACTACAGCCGGCTCATGTCCAAAATCCTGAAAAAACGCCCTTTGAAAGAGGAAAAAATAGATAAATTCACACAATACCTGGAACTCGTGGAAACCGAGACAGAGCGGTGTTCACAGATCGTTTCGAACCTCCTGGCCTTTTCCAGAAAATCGCCGCCTTCCATGGGCCCTGTTCGAATTCAGGAACTTCTCCAAAAATGCATATCCTTGAGCCAACACAAACTCGAGTTACAGAACATTGCCTTGACCACATCCTTTCAACCCGACTTTCCGGCAATCCAGGGAGACGCCAATCAACTGCAGCAGTGCATCATTAACCTGATCTTCAATGCCATCGACGCCATGCCGGAGGGTGGGAATCTTCACATTGAGAGCCATTATCATGCTGATAAAGCCCATGGTACCCTTGCGATAACGGACACGGGCGCCGGAATCCCAGAGGATAATCTGCCGCATATCTTCGAACCCTTTTTTACAACCAAGCAGGAGGGCTACGGCGTGGGTCTGGGGCTCTCGACAGTGTATGGTATTATCGATCGCCACAACGGGAAAATCGATGTCGAGAGCCGCCCGGGGCACGGCACGACTTTTTTTATCAGGCTGCCGGCAGCGTGAGCTGATAGCAACCTATGAGCTATCGCCTATCAGCTATGACCCAACAAAAGCGACATCGTCGCATCAAATAAAATTGCAAATGCCCATAGATCAAAAAAAAATAGATGTCATACGGAGCAATCAATTCCTGGCAATCCTCGATGAACTTGGCGTAGGCGCCTTTACTGTGGACCTCAACCGGAAGGTGAAGTCCATGAACCTGGCTGCCCAGGCACTCATGGGTTTGAAAGAAAACGATGTCAAAGAAAAGGATTGCCGTGAAATCTTTACCGGTGTTCCCTGCATGACCACATGTCTCTTAAGGGGAAACAGCAATGCCGTCACGGATGAGCCTGACGTGGAAGTCATCAATGAAAACGAGACCGCACGATTGTTAACACGGATGGCCATCCCGATTTATGACGCAAGCTATCAACTGGCAGGCTGCCTCACCATTCTCCAGGACCATTCCCCTATCGCAGATTTGATTGATCGTATCCATTACGAAGAGCGTAGCCTGAAAATAATCCTGGACAATCTCGATGTCGGTATCTTTACGGTCAACCGGGGTGGCTACATTACCTTTTTCAATCATAAGGCCGAAAAAATATCCGGCTATGGCCGCCGCCAGGTTCTCGGAAAATCCTGTTCAACTATTTTCGGGAAAGGCGAAGCCAACGACCTCTTCTCTTTAAAAAAATCTATCAGAAAAGGAATCAAGCAGAGCGTCCGGCATGAAGAAATAATTTCCAAGGCCGGAGAAAAGGTTCCCGTCAGGGCCAACGTCATTGCCCTGAAAAACGAAAAAGACGCTATCGTCGGTGGGCTGGCCACGTTTCATGATCTGACCCTCGAGCACCAGTTGGATCAGGTTATCAGCGACCGATACACCTTCCATGATATGATCGGCAAGAGCCCCGAGATGCAGAAAGTGTTTGAAACCGTCTCCGTCATTGCCGGAACCGACGCTACCATCCTCATTGAAGGGCCCACGGGAACCGGCAAGGATCTCCTGGCAAAAGTCATCCACTCCTCCAGCCAACGGGCATCCTGCCCTTTTGTCAAGGTCAATTGTGCCGCCATTCCGGACAATCTGCTGGAATCAGAAATGTTCGGATACGTCAAAGGCGCATTTACCGGTGCCGACCGCGATAAACCCGGACGGTTCAGCGACGCAGATGGCGGCTCTATTTTCCTGGACGAAATCGGTGAGCTTCCACTGTCACTCCAGGCAAAATTGCTGCGGGTACTGGAAGACAGGGAGTTTTATCCATTGGGGAGTCGCCACACCCTGAAAGTCGATGTACGGATTTTATCCGCCAGCAACAAAAAACTCGACATGTTGGTTGAAGACGGATTATTCCGGAAAGATCTTTTTTATCGACTGAATGTTTTCAGGTTGAGACTCCCGACACTAAAAGACCGCAAGATAGATCTTCCTTTGCTATTACGGCACATACTGAGACGGCTTTGTGCTGCCAGGGGCAACCACCCGGTGAACATTTCAAAATCCACCATGGAAATACTTCTCAAATTTGATTACCCCGGCAATGTAAGGGAACTTGAAAATATTCTCGAGCACGCCCTGATTATCAGTCAGGAGCAGGAAATTCTGCCCGAACACCTGCCCGATTATATCCAGCAAACCATGGCCGTTGCCGATGGACCTGCGCAGACCGTCAACAAATTATTAAAAAGAAGCATTCCTGGTGAACGCGAAAGAATCATCCAGGCCTTAAATCAACATGGCGGAAATCGGGCAGGAACAGCCCAGGCTTTGAGCATTGATCGCACCACGTTGTGGCGAAAGATGAAGCGTTATAATATACTATAATAACAACCACATTCAAATTTAATCATAAAAAATTTTGGACCATCTCCAAAAGAGTTGATCCAAATTAAGGGTTCCAGGGGTCCAGGGGTCGAGGGGTAAGCTCTTAGCTGTTAGCCTTTAGTCAGTTGAAAGCTTAGAGCCAAGAACAAACAGATAGCAGCCTCATAGCATCCCAGCTTCCCAGCCTTCAGGCTGCTTGGGGCTAATTCATTTAAAATTCAAAATTAATCATTTAGAATTATCTTTACCCCCTTTGGAGAGCAATGATGTCTGCCACGAACAAAATCGCAAATGCAATCCCGACCCGTCTGCCGTTGAATATCGCTATTGTCGGCGGTGGCAAAGCATGTAAATTCTTCCTTGAGCTTCTGCAGACAGATTATTTTAAATCCCTGGATATCAACCTTATCGGTGTTTGCGATATTGACCCGGAAGCCGAAGGCCTGCAGATGGCCGAGCAGATGGGCATATACACAACGGATAATTTTAAGGATTTTTTTGAGTTCAAAGATCTGGACAGCATTCTTGAGCTGACCAACAACCGGAATGTTCTTTTGGATCTTGTCAAATTGCGTCCAAAAGGCGTGGGTGTCCTCGAACATAATATCGGCCAGTTTTTCCGTTTGTTCTATAATGTGGATCAGCAATTAAAATCAGCAGAATATCAGGCAAACCTTCAAAAAATGTTTTCCGATTTTCTGATTCAACAGAGTAACCAGGCGATCGTCGTATTGAATACCGACTTCACTATCAGTGAAGTGAACGAATCCTATTTGAACATCGTCAAAAGGAAAAGAGAAGACGTGCTGGGTGAATATTGTTATCGGGCATATTACGGATTGAGAGCGCCCTGTGCCAGCTCAAACCCTATGATGCAGTGCCCCATGCTTGAAACCCTGAGAAGCGGCAAGTCTGCCCAGGTCGTCCATGAATACACCAGGGAAAAATACAGCACCTTTTACGGTAATATCGTTACCTATCCCTTAACGAACAAAGATGGAGACATCTTTCAAGTTATCGAAATTATCAACGACATTACTGATGCCATATCCAGCGGCTGGGAAAAACGCGTAAAAGAATTGAAGGCGGATTTGAATAAAATGGTGCAAGAGGACCGAATGATCTCTCTGGGAAAGCTTGCAGCCAGCTGTGTTCACGAAATTAACAACCCCATTCATGGACTGCTTACTTTCACTGACCTTATGCAGGAGATGCTTGCAGAAGGAAACCCCACACCAGAAAGGCTGGAAAAATTCAAGAAGTTCCTATCGATCATGTCGAGTGAGCTGGAGCGCTGTGGCAATATCGTTACCAATCTGCTCTCATTTTCCCGAGAACTTCCACTCGAGTATAAACGTATCATTTTTAATGACATTCTTGATGCAGTCATCAACCTGACACGCCACAAAATGGAGCTCCAAAATATCCGGCTGATCACCGATTTCCAAACCGGTATCGTCATGCTGAAGGGTGATACCAACCGGCTTCAGCAGGCCCTCCTGAATTTGATATTCAATGCCATTGAAGCCATGCCCAAAAGCGGAGAATTGAGCATCACATCCCGCCTTGTCAAAAAAAACCGGGAAATTCAAGTCGAGATTCGGGATACCGGCTACGGTATCTCTGAACAACATATCAATCAAATTTTTGATCCATTCTTTACAACCAAAAAAGAAGGAGAAGGCACCGGGTTGGGCTTGTCTATCGTTTACGGTGTCGTGAAAAACCACGGCGGAAAAGTTCTCGTCAAAAGTCAAGAAAATGAAGGCACGGTATTCATTTTAAACTTTCCGGTGTTGTAGATGGAGGGTTACCATGGATGAAAAAATGAGCGTCATGGTTGTCGACGATGAAAAAATCGTCAGAGAGTCCCTGTTTTTCTGGTTTGAAAAGGCCGGTTACACCGTGGACACAGCCTCTTCCGGATTCGAGGCCTTGAAAAAAATAGAAGCATATCCCTTTGATATCATGTTTGTGGACATCAAAATGCCCGGCATGGACGGTATTCAGTTACTTGGAAAAATTAAGACGGAATACCCGGACACCGCTGTCGTTATTATCACAGCCTACGGATCGATTGAATCTGCCATCAATGCCATGAAGGCAGGCGCAAGTGATTATCTTCTGAAACCGTTCAAGCCAAAGTACTTATCCCTGGTAATGGAAAAGATACTGCAGCAAAAGAAACTGACATCTGAATACAATTACCTGAAGGGGCGACTGGAAAAAATATCACGCTTTGACAACATCATTGGCCAATCCTCCCCCATGATGGAGATTTTTGAACTCATCCCGGAAATTGCAGCAAGCGATGCTTCTGTTCTGCTGACCGGTGAAACAGGAACCGGGAAAGAACTGGTTGCCAAAGCCATACACGCCAAAAGTACACGGTCACAATATCCTTTTATCGCCATTAACTGTGGATCCATTCCCGACACATTACTTGAAAGCGAACTTTTCGGCCACAGGAAAGGTGCTTTTACAGGCGCCATACACACCAGAAAAGGGTTTCTGGAAGTCGTGGCCGGGGGAACGCTGTTTCTGGATGAAATCGGAGAAATCAGTCCTAAAATGCAAATCGATCTTTTGCGCGTGTTGGAAGAAAAAACAATTACCAGAATCGGAAGCAGCGAACCTATCAATATTAATTTCAGGCTCGTCTCAGCCACCCGGAAAAATCTGGAAGAAGCCATTTCCAGCAACACATTCAGGGAAGACTTCTATTACCGTGTCAACGTCATTCATCTTCACATCCCGCCTCTCCGGGACAGAAAAACGGACATCCCCTTACTTGTAGAGCATTTTCTCAAAAAATACAGCCAGGAAACAGCCAAACATGTAGACCATGTTTCGAAGAACACACTAACACAGTTAAAGCGGTACCCATGGCCCGGAAATGTCAGAGAACTCGAAAATGCCATCGAAAGAGCCGTTGTCCTTTCCAAGTCGCGGACACTAAGGTCTGGAGACTTCTCTTTCCTTTCCACAAGCATCCCCAGAAAAAAAACACCCTCCTTGAGGGAAGTGGGGCAGGCTTATATCTTAGAGGTACTGGAGATGTGCGATTGGAACATCACGCACGCCGCAAAGATCCTGGGCATCAATCGGGTGACATTGCACAAAAAAATTGACCGTTCCGGGTTAAGAACACTAAAAAAATGAGAAAGGACCGCCAACGCATCGGCGTAATCCCTATTGGGGACATTCCCGATATTGCGCCGAAAGTTATTGCCGCCCATATATCCGGCTATCTCGATCTTCAAACAACCCTCCTTGGATCGATGAAAAACCCTTCCTATGCACTGGATAGACAGCGACTTCAGTATAATGTCGGCCCCATCTTCCAACACCTGGAATCCAGGTTGTTTACGTCTGTAGATAAAGTAATCGGCATTCTGGATGTCGATCTCTTCGTACCGGTCTTCACACATGTGTTTGGCGAGGCAAGGCAAGGGGGACGTGTTGCGCTCATATCGATATTTCGACTCAGGGAAAACCCCATGGACACCATCAACGATTCGGCCGTCGCATTGGAACGGGCTGCCAAAGTCGCCCTTCATGAATTGTGTCATCTGTACGACCTGACCCATTGTGAAAACCGCCAGTGCCTCATGCATTTTTCCGGAAGCCTGTCGGATCTGGACCAGATTCCGCTCAGTTTCTGCCGGTACTGTTCGCAGTATATCCGGGAAGCAACCAAATAAAATCGCACCTGGATATCATTTTAAAACAAGACCTCCTTTTTAAGGTGCCCCCTTTCCATAAAAACATTGCCAGGGCAATTCAAAAGGCACCCAAGTTCTATTTTTATGATACCGGGCAGGTCATTGGCGATTCGGGCATTAAATTAGAAAACACGGTTGCCTGGTCGCTACAAAAAGAAATTCATTTTCGGGAAGACTGTTTTGAAGTGTTTAATCATATTTTCCCACAGGTAAAAATGACCCAGGTAACAAAGGAGCTAAAGAGAGAAAAAACATTTCCGAATGGTGCTGAAATCCGAATCGCCCATAACTGGCTCTCGGAACTCCGTCTGCCCTGAATTGAAGGGTTTACCCTTTGGACCCTATTTTTGCCCGGTCCTGAGAAACGTTTTCACCAGAACATCCCATCCGATCTCCGGAAAAGATCCATACACATCGCTGATCGACTCAGCACCTGTCGCAGCCAGATCCTTGTACTCCGGTCCCATCAATGATAACAGCCTCTGGCTTTCCTTCTCCATCCACTGGACGCTCTCCCGGCCGAAATAGAGCCCCTTCAGATTTCGTTTCGGCATCACGGGCTCCATGATGAAAAGCCACCCCGTGTTATACGGGTCCTCGTGTACCATCTCCGGATGTTCTCTAACTTTATGGTTCACAGCCAGTATCGTGCCTGTTATGGGAGACAGGACCGCTGCCTCATGACCATTCCTTGCAAATGCCCACCCCACCTTATTTTGCTGCATCTTCTCACCCAAGGGTGGCAGGTTCAAAGACCTTGCCGAGCCGAAAACTTTCACCAGAAAATCATCCACACCGACCCGTATTCGACCACCATGCTCGAACCGTGACCAGCTATGTCCCATGTGGTAGTAGTATCCATCGGCCATTTGATACCCTGATGCAGAGAGATATTGTGGAGATTCGAGATCCCTTGCGATATCCATTTCATCCAACATCTGGTCAAAGGAGCAATGATAGCACTCATAGTTCATGGCGCATAACTTCGGGGCATCGATACGACCGGTGAGGGCATGACGGCAAGGCCTTGAAGCACCATAGTAGTTTTTCTGTAGAAATTCGACCCATCTGGGTGCTGCCTGCTCTGTTTTCAGGCTCTTGTCGATACCCATTGCTTTACGCATACCTTTGTCAAATGGACAGCTGCTGCAGTCGAAACTGTTGTCACATCGTCGAAAATTGACCACACCTGCTTTCATCCAGATGCATTCATCCTCCAGCACATTGAATCCCTTTACGAATTTTTTCTCACGATCCTTTTCTCTATTAAACAATCTTTTCATTGCTTGGCCCTCCCTTGTTTCTTTTTTGACAAACATCGGTTCAAACCGCGTTTCATCACCATCAGGAAAGAGCAAAAACAATACCAATCAACATTGCACAACCTGCAATATCTTTTTACCTATTGATTTAATTAAGTTTTATCTTTCAACAACCTTGGATTGAATCACCGGCTGCCTGATCCGGCAGATGCAATTCGTGATGCTTTTTTTTACACCTGTTCGAGAAATCATCCTTGAAAAGAGTATTTATACTTATAAAACAAGCGGTTGTTTGGCTGTTGCTTCTTGCTACACTCGGTGTAGTCCTTTTTTGAAAAAATATGGAATCCCCTCGACTGAGGGACTTATTCGGAACATATTTATGCCAACCCCTATTGGTGCAGCTCTGATAGCAGTGAAAAGTTGCAGCTACGTTGCACATATGTTGCAATTTGTTTCAAATGCCCTTTAACCTATCCTATCAGCTTGTTACATAATGTATGTTGCAGTTCTTGCAACATTTCCGCATGACCCGATAGGAAGCCTGGGCAAAGAAATCCATTTTTTTATTGTTATTTCAATGTGTTATAGATAGCTAAGCCCTTGGCACGCTCTGTGCTATTTCATATAAAAATTTTTAGCAACAGCGACCTGATGTTGAATAACCTGCACTTCTCTCTGGTAGATCGGAACCGTATAGCCCGAACATATCATCTTAGGTGGGAGGCTTTTCGAATGTCTGCCGAAATAGTGAAAAAAATACTTGTGGTGGACGATGAACTGGATACGAGGATTTTCCTTTTAAACATCCTGAACGCCAGCGGGTTTAATCCGGTTACGGCGAACAATAAAGCGGATGGGCTTAAAAAGGCTGTTGCAGAGTGTCCATCCGTTATAATCCTCAACATGATGATGCCGGGAGAAAGCGGCATCCGTCTGTATCAACACCTGAAGCAGGACGAAACTCTCAAGCAGATACCGGTCATCATGCTCTCTACGCTGGATAAAGACACGTTTCTGAAATGTCATAACCTATACGGTTACAGACAATGTAAAGCATATGAATTGATCGATAAATTTATGGAAAAACCGGTCGAAACCGAGGATCTCCTGGCGGCTGTCCAGGATCTTTTCGCTCTGGGGCATGTATAAATGAGGGTTCGAGGTGTGAATGAGCAGGGTTGGAGGGTTGGAGGGTGATACAAGGGTAGCTATTAACCTGGCAACTAAATAGATCAACACGTCATACCGGACTTGATCCGGCATCCAGCGCTTTCCTGGATTCCCGCCTGCGCGGGAATGACAGTTTTAAGGTATTTAATTGCCGGAGTAATAACCGATAGAAGCGGATAGCAACATTCCAGCCTTCCAGCGTCCTAGCTTCCCAGCTATCTTTAATATGGGGTCAAGTGAAAGATTATCAATAGCCATGGCCCGGGGCCCGGGAAAATTCCCAAGAGAAGAATCACACAGAATTGTTACAACGTAAGAGAGGACGTAATATGTACCACGGCGTTGACTTGAAACTCTACCAGGAAGTAGCGAAGTTCGGGGCCAGGGATATGGAAAAATGCATGCAGTGCGGTACCTGCAGCGCATCGTGCCCGCTCTCCACCGGCACGGATACCTTCCCTCGAAAGACATACCGCTATCTTCAACTGGGATTAAGAGACAAGTT
>Ga0190293_1000170_pt1 | contig 23124 bp, 23 predicted proteins | sample 48693001_MG_FD_161671 | JGI IMG/M metagenome (GOLD analysis project Ga0190293, IMG submission 161671) | Hydrothermal vent microbial mat bacterial communities from Southern Trench, Guaymas Basin, Mexico - 4869-30-0-1_MG | ecosystem: Environmental > Aquatic > Marine > Hydrothermal vents >...
GCTATCCAGCTGTTCGAGAATGTTCCTCGCAACACCGACCTGCTCCTCATTTCCCTCTGCCAACACTTCGTAGAGCAGTTTACGCGCTTCATCGTGCTTCTCTTCATCACGCAGGGTCATGACGCGTTGTAGTTTGGAGTCAACCACGTCTTCGATAATGGCGACGGCATCTTCATCGTCATCATCAAACTCCTCATCCATGTAGCTGTCGTCGTCATCGTCGTCTTCAACACTCGTTTCGCTGGATTTTGATGCGGCCTCTTCAAGCTCCTCCTCTGCTTCGATGCGATCGAGTTCCGCATCCATCTCCGCATCTGTCGGCGCCACATAGTCATCCGGATAGCCGGCTGTTGCCGCAGCTGCTGAAGCCTCCTTGTTCACATCCTCATCATCACCTGCAGCACTTTGCGCCGCCCGGATCTCCTCTTCACTACGCACAAAGTAGCGCGAAAAGAAGATACCCACTTCAAACAATACCCACATTGGTATCGCCAGCAGGGTTTGCGAGATGATATCCGGCGGTGTCAGAAACATACCGACAACGAAGGCGCCGACGATGACATAGGGACGCTTCTTGGTCAGCTGCTTCGGGGTGACCATTCCCATCCATACCAGAATGATGGTCGCGATCGGAATCTCGAATGCCAGCCCAAAGGCAAAAAAGAGCGTCAGTACAAAGTCGAGATAGGCTGCAATATCGGGCATCGCGTTGACGCCTTCCGGTGAAATACTGGAGAGAAAAGCAAATACCAGCGGAAACACGACATAGTAGGCAAACAGCACACCCAGATAGAAAAGAATGGTGCTGGAGATCACCAGCGGCATCACCAGCTTGCGCTCATGCTTATAGAGCCCCGGCGCAACAAAACCCCACATCTGGTAGAAAATAAAGGGCATCGAGAGGAAAACCGATGCGACCAGCGCCAGTTTGATCGGTGTCAGAAATGGGGAGAGAATACCGATTGCAATGATGTCGCCCGGATAGGCGTCCATCAACGGCCGCGCAACCATCGTAAAGAGATCATTGGCGACGAAAAACAGCCCCAGAAACACCACCAGCACCAGCATGACGATACGCAGCAGGCGGTCTCGCAGCTCAAAAAGGTGGCTCAAAAATGGCTGTTCGCTTTCTATCGACTCTGACATGATGGCTTAAAATGCAGGGTTAGCATGAGGTGAGTAGAGTGAGATCAGGTTTCAGATTGACGAGGCATAAAAAAGATCATTTTCTCTCGCCAAGACGCTAAGCTCGCCAAGAAAAACCTTTGCGTTCTTTGCGTCTTGGCGAAAGTTATTGTGAAATTTGACCCATTTGTAAAGATGTTTGTCACACAAGGATTACTAATGCAATTTTTTATCTTGAGTGGATTCAGATTTTGATTCAGACCGGGATGAGGCTGTTTCGTGCTCCTTTTTTGCCTCATCGAGGGTTTTCGTGGTTTCCCTGCCAACATCTTTCAGGCTCTCGCTGGTCTCTTCCATAATTTCATGCAACGGGTTCAGCGTTTTCTGCTTATCCAGAATGCGCTTGAGTTCGTCTGCCCGCAACTCCTGATCGATGTCCGCCTTCACGGAGGAGACAAAGCGTTTACCGCGGCCAACCCATGCGCCGACCGTGCGCGCCACTCCTGGCAGCCGCTCGGGGCCAATCACCAGCAGCGCAACAACGCCCAGGACCGACAACTCCCAAAAGCCAATATCAAACATCTGTCATTGAATCCGGATTCAGACTTTGTCTTTTTCGCGGGTTGACTCGCCTTCGATGATGTTGTCATCCTTACTCTTTTCATCGTCCGCATTTTCAAGCTTGGCGGGCTCTTCAGCCTCACCCTCTTTCATGGCCTTCTTGAAGCCCTTGATAGCGCCGCCAACGTCGCCGCCGATATTTTTCAGGCGTTTGGTGCCGAATAACAGCAATACGATTGCCAGTACAATTAACAGTTGCCAGGGACTAATGCCCATTGAACATACCTCTTATATATTGAAAGTGAATAAAAAACTTACTTTGCTATTATAACCGACTTGATGATTGTGCGAAATCGAGCAGAGAATTAAAGAACAGGTAACATCTCATATAACTCCGTGCATTGAATGCTTTTTTTAACAACAGATGTCATTGCGAGGAGCCGTAGGCGACGCGGCAATCTGGTTTGGAGATTGCCGCAGTCGCTTAGGCTCCTTCGCAATGACGGCATTCACACGAAATTATTGAGTAGTTACGTTTTAACCACGAAGTACACGAAGAAACAGGGGGGTACCTTCGTGATCTTCGTGTTCTTCGTGGTGAACTCTTGTTTACCTGCTTCGCTGCGCCTTCTCTTCCAGTCCCGAGAGTCCGAAGCGCCGCTGCAACTCATCCAGCACCTGCTGGTGGCTGATTCCCATGTGCGACAACATCACCATGGAGTGAAACCACAGGTCGGCAGTTTCGTAGATGATGTGTTCCGCATCGCCGTCTTTTGCGGCCAGCACCGTTTCAGTCGCCTCTTCGCCGATTTTCTTGAGGATCGCATCCAGCCCTTTTGCGTGCAGCGAGGCGACATAGGAGGCATCCGCAGCGGCGCTCTTGCGCTGCTCCAGCACTGTTTCGAGTTGTTCCAGCACACTGCTCACAGGCGCATCTCGATACCGGCATCGGCCATGTAGTGCTTGGCTTCTCCGATGGTGTATTCAGCAAAGTGGAAGATCGATGCAGCCAGGACTGCATCAGCGCCGCCTTTGGTGACGCCTTCAACCAGGTGCTGCAGATCACCGACGCCTCCGGATGCAATCACCGGAATCGGCACCGCCCTGGAGATCGCCAGGGTCAGATCGTTATCGAAACCGATCTTGGTGCCGTCACGATCCATACTGGTCAACAAAATCTCACCAGCGCCGAAATCCGCCATCTTTTTTGCCCACTCAATCGCATCGATGCCGGTGGGCTTGCGACCACCATGGGTAAAGATCTCCCAGCGAAGCGGCTCATCATCGGCTGAAACTTTTTTGGCGTCGATGGCGACCACGATGCATTGTGAACCGAAGCTTTCGGCCGCCTCCCTGACAAATTCCGGATTGAATACCGCCGCCGTGTTGATCGCAACTTTATCCGCACCGGCATTGAGCATACGGCGAATATCGTCGACCACACGGATACCGCCACCCACTGTCAGCGGGATAAAGACCTCGCTGGCAACATCCTCGACCACGTGCACGATGGTCTCGCGGTCATCCGAACTGGCGGTAATATCGAGAAAAGTAATCTCATCAGCGCCCTCTTCATTATAACGGCGTGCCACCTCGACAGGATCACCTGCATCACGGATATCAACAAACTTGACACCCTTGACCACGCGCCCGGCATCCACATCGAGACAGGGAATGATTCGTTTTGCAAGACCCATGAGTTCAGCTCAGAAAATTATGTTTGAATTTGCGCATGGAGTGTATAAGCTTACCAGTACAGTGTCCACTAGTAACCCTGAGTACCGACATCTTTACACAATGAGTCATAATGACTCTCGCAAAGACGCAAAGCTCGCCAAGAAAAACCTTTGCGGTCTTGGCGAGAGAAAGTGTTTTTTTCATGCCTTGATAGTCTGAGACCAGATCTCACTAGCATTAGCACAACAGAGGAATACCCAATGAAAGCATCACTGATCGCAACATTGCTTGTTGTTACGGCAACCCCATTAATGGCTGATGATGAAGTCCCCATGACAGCTCCGATACAGCGCATCACCATGGAGACTGCGCAAACCATTGCAAAGGCAGCCATAGATGCCTGTCGCGAACAGGGAGTCTCAGCCGGCGTCACTGTCGTCGATCGCAACGGCATCGCCCAGGCGGTACTGCGCGACACGCTGGCCCCGCCGATCACACTCCCCGTCAGTCAGAAAAAAGCCTACACGGCCGCCAACTTCAATGCCGCCACCTCATCACTGGAGGACCGAGCAAAGACAGCGCTTGGCAATATGCCGGAGATGATGCTGGGAGCCGGTGGACTCCCAATCCAGGCCGGCGGCAGCATGCTTGGAGGCGTTGGCGTCAGCGGCGCGCCATCCGGTGAAACCGATGAAGCCTGCGCCCAGGCCGGACTGGATGCAGTCGTTGACGATCTCGAGATGGGCATGTAACGAAAAACCCCTACCCCCCTTGCATGGCGAGTTCACCGGAACGGCCCGGCAGTTCCCCCCAAATGATTCTCTCCCGAGGCAACCGAGAGAGATCAAGGGAGCGATAAATCTCCTCCATGGCGCAGAGTTCATCCTCACTTTGCCACATCTGCAACAGACGCTCCATCACCGGCAGCAACCCCATCCCCTCCAACTCCGCATGCAGTGTGTAAACATGCCCATGAGGAAGTTGCTTCCTGCTGTCGGCATAGAGTCTCTCATGCACGTTCTCCTGCGTCATGCCATCAAGACCAATCAGTTCATCCAGTGTGGGAAGCGTCGTCGGTATTTGCACACAGCTTGAGTCGACACCACCATAGTGCGGGAAAAAAGGAGATCTCCCGCGCACGTCGCTGGCGTAACTGAATCCCAACTCCTGCTCAAGTTTCAGGGTGGAGGCGTTGAGCTGCCAGCCTGCTGCTCCATGCACCCTGGCTGCATACCCAAAGACCTCTTCAAAGGCTTCCACCGCCCTGATCATCTCACGTCTGGTCCAGGCCTCGTCCCTGTCGGCCACAAAGTCCTGCCAACGAATGTGGTCGTAACAGTGGATACCGACTTCATGTCCAGCATCAGCCACGGAACGCATCACTGCGCCCGCCTTACGGCCGATATGCGGCCCCGGCAACAACACACCATACATCAGGGTTTTGAGTCCGTAATGACTTGCTACCGAGGTGCGGCGCACCTTCTGCAGGAAACCGGGGCGGAAAATCCGCCGCAGAGCACGACCAGTGTGATCCGGCCCCAGACTGAAGAGAAAGGTTGCGCGAACCTGGTATTTATCAAACAGATGCAGCAGGGATGGCACCCCCTCGAGGGTGCCGCGAAAGGTATCCACATCGACTTTCAGCGCAATCTGCATGAGATTTACCGGCTACACTTCGACAGATGTTTGCAGAGTGGCAACAGCAATCTGCAACGCTTTGCCGCTATGCTCAATCATCCAGCAAGGCCCTGGCTGTTCCCACTTCATGCCTGTAAGCATCAAAGATATTACGCAGCGCGTCATGCAGTGAGACCTTGGGGGACCACTCAAGATCTGTTTTTGTATTTTCGATCCAGGGAACCCGTGTCTGGATATCCTGATACCCCTCTCCGTAATAGGCTCCGGATGAGACATCCACAAGTTCGACCTTGTCGGCTCCGGGTTTATATTCAGGGAACTCCTGGGCGATCTGCAGCATCAACTCCGCCAGTTCCCGTACCGAAAGATCATTACCCGGATTACCAATATTGTAGATATTCCCTGATGCACAACCATCTTCATTTGCGATAATCCTCATCAGCGCGCTAATGCCGTCACTGACATCGGTAAAACTGCGGCGCTGCGCACCGCCATCAACCAGCTTGATCTGCTCGCCGCGCGCAATGTGGCCGAGAAACTGGGTGACGACGCGGGAGCTCCCCTCCTTCGGCGTATGCATACTGTCCAGCCCGGAGCCGACCCAGTTGAATGGCCGGAACAGGGTGTAATCGAGTCCATCCTGCTGCGCATAGGCGCTGATGACACGATCCATCAACTGCTTGGAGCAGGAGTAAATCCAGCGGGGTTTGCTGATGGGTCCAAGCACGAGATTTGACTCGTTGGGGTGAAACTCCTCATCACTGCACATGCCGTATACCTCGGATGTCGAGGGAAACAGCAGACGTTTTTTATAGCGGACACAGTAGCGGACAATCGGCAGATTGGCCTCGAAATCAAGCTCGAACACCGCCAGTGGATTTGTCACATAGGTTGCCGGTGTGGCAATCGCCACCAGCGGCAGGATCACATCACACTTCTTGACATGATATTCAATCCATTCGTGGTTGATCGTGATGTCGCCTTCGAAAAAAGTGAAGCGCTCATGCTCGACCAGATCCTGCACCCGGTCAGCGTGCATATCCATGCCGAAGACTTCCCAGTCAGTCGAATCGAGGATACGACGCGACAGGTGATGGCCAATAAAGCCATTCACACCCAGTATCAATATTTTCATGACTATAATTTTCCCAATAAATATGACCCGGAAGCCTCTCCGGGAACAAATATTAACCACGAAGAGCACGAAGCTTACTGAATAGTGTTCGCTATTCTTCGTGAGCTTCGTGCTCTTCGTGGTGCAAAAAGGCGTTTCAACCGAGCTCCAACAACCCCGGTACTAGTAATCCTTGAGTGACCAACATGTTTACAAATGAGTCAAGTTTTAATAATGGCTCTCGCAAAGCCGCAAAGAACACCAAGAAAAACCTTTGCGGTCTTGGCCTACATGGATGTAGGTCAGGGGCGTGAGCAGGGATGCGGAAGCTTTGCGTCTTGGCGAGAGGAAATGTTTTTTTCATGCCTCGTCAGTCTGAGACATGGTCTCGCTAGGATTGAAGTGGCAACTCCTCGCCAAAGTGCGCGTAAAAACCTTTCTCGCCGATCATTTCACCTTCGAGCTCCAGACTTGTCAGCTCGATACGCCTGGCGTCGGCGCAATCGGCATAACAGCGGCCGGATTCCCAGTAGAGCCTCACAGCATCACATTTTGCTGCGTCGCCTCGCCAGTAACTCCCGAGAAGCCTTAACCGCTCTCCCTGCACCTGCATAAATGCTCCCGGATAAGGCGGCGCTACAGCGCGAATCAGATTGTGTATCTCCCACGCACTTCGCGTCCAGTCGACGAGGCCGTCTTCAGCTCTGCGTCCGCCAAAATAGCTGCCGGCGCGCAGATCCATCGGACGTTCTTCAAAACTGCCCGCAAGCAGTCCCGGAAGCGCACGCTGCATCACTGTTTCAGCGGCGCACACCAGCTTGAGGAAAAGATCATGGGCTGTGTCATTCGGAAGAATCCGTACCATCTCCTGATCCAGCAGATGGCCTGCGTCGGGTTTGAGCTCCATGCGATGCAGAGTAACGCCTGATTCGCTTTCACCATACAACAGCGCCCAGTTCACAGGAACCCGCCCACGATATTTCGGCAGCAGTGAACCATGCATATTGAAGCAGCCGACAGCGGGGATCTCCAGCAATTGTGCACTCAGCATGTGGCGGTAATAGAAAGAGAAGATCAACTCCGGACGGCACTCCCGAGTCTGTTCAATTACCGCAGCACTGTTGGGATCTTCAGGAGTGATAACCGGGATGCCGGCCCGCCCTGCCAACCCGGCTACGCTCTGCCACCAGACTGATTCATGCGGATTATCCTCATGGGTCACCACCAGGCGCACATCCACCCCATGAGCCAGCAATACCGACAGGCAGCGGAAGCCTACCTGGTGGTAGGCAAACACCACCACGGAGGGTTTAGCTATCAAGCCGACTCCTTCATATCGGCATCGCCTTCAATAACGGTCGGGATGGCATCCTCACGCTGCTGCCTGACCACTCTCCGCAGCAGGTAACGCGGACGTCCCTGTGCCTGGACATAGATGCGTCCCACGTACTCACCCAGCAAGCCAATGCCAAACAGCATGATGCCAATAAGAAAAAAGAGGATGGCAAAGAGTGTAAAAACGCCCCCCACTTCCGGTCCAATCAGCAAACGCCGGACTACAAGAAAGACAACAAAGAGGAGTGACAGCACAGAGAGCAGAAAACCGGTGATGGAGAAGAGCTGCAATGGCACCAGCGAGAAACCGGTCATGAGATCAAAATTGAGCTGAATCAGCTTGTGCAGCGGGTACTTGGAATCTCCTGCAGCACGCTCCTCATGCTCCACCACCACTTCCACAGGATTGCCCGCATAGAGGTAGGCAAGCGCGGGAATAAATGTATTGCTCTCCTCGGACTCGAGGATGGCATCGATGATATCCCTGGAGTATCCGCGCAGCATGCATCCCTGATCAGTCATGTGAATATTGGTGATGCGTTCACGCAGGCTGTTGACTAACTTTGACGCCCAGTCGCGCCAATGGCTGTCCCTGCGCACACGCCGGATGGTGCCGACATAGTCATGCCCGGTTTCCAGCTTCTCAAGCAGCTTGCCGATCTCTTCCGGCGGATTCTGCAGATCCGCATCCAGGGTGATGACATAGCGCCCGGTCGAGTAGTTGAACCCGGCAAGAATGGCCGCATGCTGACCCGCATTGGTGCGCAGGCACACCAGGTTGGTCTGCGTCGGACGCCGATCGTACTGCTCGCGCAGCAACGAGGCAGTGTGGTCGCGGCTGCCGTCATCCACAAAAATCACCTGGTAGCTGCGCTCAAGCGCATCCAGGGCGGCATAGAGCCGGGGAAAGAGCGCAGGCAGCACCTCCTCTTCGTTATAAGCAGGCACAACCACGGAAATGACCGGAAATTCGTCCTCTTCCAACTCATCCATTGGTGTCATGTTGCATTCTCTCCGGAAAGTAATTGACTCACTGCAGCGCAAACCTGTTCAACATCAGCGTCCTGCATACCTGGAAAAAGTGGCAGCGTCAGTGTTTGTTCACCAATACGCTCCGCCACGGGAAAATCCCCGGGTCCGTAGCCGTAGCTGCGATAGAGCGAAAAGAGGTGCATCGCCGGATAGTGTACACCACTGCCGACTCCCAGCTTCTGCAAGCGCTGCTGAAACGCATTTCTTGACATCCCCAAAGCGGCAAAATCGATGCATACGCACAGCATGTGCCAACTATGACCTGGTTGATCCATCGGGATCACCAGCGCCGCATGCTGCGGCAGCAACTTGATATAGGCCTGCGCCAGCTCACGCCGGCGCTGGTTGAAAGCATCCAGCCTGGAGAGCTGCACCAGGCCGATTGCGGCGCCGACATCGGCAAGATTCATCTTGCCACCCCACTCCGGAACATTCATGTTGCCATCGATGTCACGTTCAATGCCGTGAAAGCGGATGCGTTCGATGCGGCGAATCAGATGCCTGTCGCTGCTTGCAATGGCGCCACCCTCGATGGTGGTCATATTCTTGTTGGGGTGGAAACTAAAGCATACCGGATTGCCCGCAGCGCCGACCATTCTGCCATCCACCTCTGTTCCTATGGCCTGCGCAGCATCTTCGATGACAATAAGTCCTTGAAGCTCCGCCAGATCATACAATGGCTGCATCTCTACAGCCAGACCGGCAAAATGGACCGGCATCACTGCCCTGGTGCGGGGCGTCACGGCAGCTTCCACCTGCTGCACAGCAAGGTTGCGACTCACCAGATCGACATCGACAAACACCGGCGTCGCCCCGACTCTAACCACGACGTTGGCTGTCGCGGTAAAACTCATGGCAGGGATAATCACCTCATCCCCGTGGCCGACATTCGATGCAATTAGCGCCGCTTCGAGGGCGCTGGTGCCGGAGTTGAAGAGGCGCACACTCACGCCGCCGCCGATATAATCAGCCAGCGCCTGCTCCAGGGCTTCAACCTTTGGCCCCGTTGTCAGCCAACCTGATGCGAGCACCTCATTCACAGCCTGCTGCTCTTCATCTCCGAGAGTCGGGCGTGTAAATGGCAATATGCTCATATTCATGCTCTCGCCAGGATGTAGACGCCAATGATGATGATCCCGATACCAGCGAGTTTGGCGACACTCAACACCTCGCCAAACAGCATCCATGCAGCAAAAGCGTTGACGACATAGCCGATGGAGAGCATCGGATAGGCAATACTGACATCCACCCGCGAAAGAGCGAGTATCCAGATGATCACGCTGATGCCATAGCAAAATAGGCCGACCCATAACCAGGGTTCGGACATCAGTCTCAAAGCCACTCCGGAAGAGCCGGAGACGCTAAGACTGATGGCTCCCATCCCTTTGACACTCGCCTTGAGCGCCAGCTGGGCAACAGCATTGAGCAGCACACCCGTGAGAATCAGTAGAAAGCCTGACATTGTCATCTTCTTCGCACCGCCGCTTTTTTAGTATCTTTATAAATCAGGACCATTGGAAACCCGTCACTCTTCAAACGTTGATAATCCTTGAGGCGAAAAACAGCCACAGACTGCCCCTTCTCCTGCAACCAGCGGGTGCGAAAACTCTGCATGTCAGGAATCCATTTATCAGGCTCCTGATTAATGCCCATCTCCAGTTCAGATGTTGTGTTCGCCAATTGAAGCGTCCGCCCCAGATAGAACGGCAGTGACTGCGGATAGATTCCCACACTATAGACGATAGTGTCCGCTCCGAGATAGGGTTGTATCACATCAGCCAGTTTTCTGCTTGAACGGTACTCACCCAGGTGCTGATAACCCAGCATCAGCAGCTGCATCGACAGCAGAGCGGCAACAGCCAGTGTTGTGACTGCTTTGACTCCCCTTGCAGCGAATAGATAGCGCGCCACCAGCCCTCCGGCAATCATAATCAATGCAGCAGGAAGAGCCCAGTTGCGAAAGCTGTTGATGTGTTCGACAGAGACTTTCTGCGTTGCAAACTGCTCAGCAAAAAAGCTGGCGCCAACCAGCAGGACGCCAAATCCAATCAGCGGCCAGACAGTCAAATTGACATTTGCATCAGGCTTCAACTGCCGCGCCATCAGCAGAGCAAGCGGTGGAAACAGCGGCAGCAGATAGGGCGCCAGCATCGAACGTCCGAGTGAAAAAAAGAGGAACATAAAAACGACATAAACCCATAGCAAACGCACAGCATTAAACCCTGCTGACTCTTGCGGCAGCCACTGAAAACCAGGGCGAATCAATGCACGTATGCCGCTGCCGATCCAGGGGAAAAGCCCCAGCAGCAGCACCGGCAAAAAGTACCACAGCGCCTCTTCCCGTCCATGTACATCGGAGGTATAGCGATCGAAGTGTTCATGGATAAAAAAGAACTCCGCGAATCCAGGGTTGGCATTTTCGGCCATGACAAACCATGGCGCCGTAACCAGCAGGATCAGCAGCACCCCCTTGACCAGATGCAGATGCCTCCACAACGCCCAGTCACGCTGCCACAGAGAGTAGATAACTATTGCCGCACCCGGAAGCACGATCCCGACCAGCCCCTTGGAGAGTACGGCGAGGCCTGTCATGAGCCAGGCCAGCAACATCCAGTTGCGCACCTGCTTGCTGGAATCACGCCTGGATTGAGCGATCAGCACAGCACCAAGAGCGCCGGCCATGAAGACACTGAGCGTCATATCGAGAATCAGCAGGTGACCAAGCACGACATAAAGCAGGCTGCTCGAGAGGATCAGGAAGGCATAATATCCAACCTCTCTGCCCCACAGGCGCCCTGCGACAAACATCATCCACAGTGCACCGGAAAATCCTGCCGCTATGACCCACAGACGTGCAGTGGCATTACTCTCGCCAAAAAGTTTAAAAGTCGCTGCCGTCATCCAGTATTGCAACGCAGGCTTTTCGAAATATTTAAAGTCGTTCAGACGCGGCGTCACCCAGTCGCCGGAGGCAACCATCTCACGCGGTATCTCGGCATAACGCCCCTCATCAGGTTCGACAAGATCCCGATAGCCAGGCAGCATGAACCAGATCAGAGCGACCAGGATGATAACAAGCCACTTTGCAACAGGAGAGAGCGGGGAATCATTCATATGGGGAATGAGGGAAGAGGAGCGATCTGTCCGTGAACTATTGATGAGTGTGAGATCATAGCCGTGTAACACTATGAAAGCAAACAATAGACAACCGCTTTTCTCTTGCCCGCAAATCGATGATAATCCCATTCAACCCTACCAGCCCTCCGATCACTTCCAGCATGAAAATCGCCTTGCTATCTGCCCTGCTTCTGCTTGCTCTTCTACTTCTGGGCGCTTGTGAAGCTGAGAATCATAACCACACACAGGGCACTGAGATATTCCCTCCACGCAGCATCGAGTATGCTGCGCTGTGGCAATTGAATGGTCTGGGAATCAATCCTGTATTTTTCAGGGAGCACTGGAGCCTGGTCATTATTGAGAATGCCGAGTGTCAAAAGGGTTGTATGCAGCAGCTTGAATTGATCGCTAGCATCAGCAATGTACAACGGCTATTTGTTGCCGCCGATGCGGCCACGCATGAGCAGATGCGCAACATCGCGCACCATCATCCCGGCGTGGAAGTCGCCATGGGTACGACCGCCGCTTCGATAGACAGTTTTCGCAGGCAGCTCTCAAGTGAAGATCTCGACAACGATACAACATTACACTTTGTCTATGTCATCAACCCTGATGTCGAGGTGATTCTCACCTATCCCGGTAACGGGGATGCCGAAGGCCTGCAAAATGAGCTAAAGAGATTGCGTGCTCAATGGTAGAAAAAGGTAACTATCTTGCACATTCGGGGCCGTCACTGCTACCGGGCATATCTTCCAGAAAACGTCGTAAATACATCCATGTAGACTCGTGTCGGCATCCATGCCTCCAACGTTTCTTCCAGATACACCCAATAGCAGTAACTGATTTGTGCTTTATTGAAGATGCTGAATAGTTACAAAAAAAGGTATCATGCTCCATCTTTTGTTTAGCCTGGGTCTATAAAGCACGATATGCACATCCACATTCTCGGTATTTGCGGAACTTTCATGGGTGGCATCGCCCTGCTGGCCCGACAGGCCGGCCACACGGTGACTGGTTCTGATGCCAGTGTCTATCCCCCAATGAGCACCCAGCTTGAAGATGCCGGGATTACGCTGATGGAGGGCTATGAACCCGGGCACCTGCAGCCTGCTCCGGATATGGTGGTGGTTGGCAATGCCATGTCGCGTGGCAATCCAGCCGTGGAATATATGCTCGACAACGGACTGCCATACACCTCGGGCCCGCAGTGGCTCTCTGAACATATATTAAAAGACCGCTGGGTGCTGGCTGCATCCGGAACCCATGGAAAAACAACCACAGCTGCAATGCTGGCGTGGATTCTTGAGGATGCAGGCATGGCGCCGGGGTTTCTCATCGGCGGCATCCCGAAAAATTTCGGCATCTCTGCTCGCAGCGGCGACTCGCCTTTTTTTGTGGTCGAGGCGGATGAGTACGACACCGCTTTTTTCGACAAACGCTCCAAGTTCGTGCACTACCGTCCGCGCACCCTGATACTGAACAATCTTGAGTTTGATCATGCCGACATCTTTGATGATCTCGCCATGATCCAGCGCCAGTTTCATCATCTTGTGCGTATTATTCCTGGCAATGGCCTGCTAATCGCTCCTGCCGATGATGTGCCTCTACAGGAGGTTCTGGAGATGGGAAGATGGACGCCGCTGGAAACATTAGGCCCCGGTGGCCAGTGGCAGGCCGAGTTGCTGCATGAAGATGGCAGCGCATTCAAGGTATTACTGGAGAGCAAGGATTGCGGAACAGTCAACTGGACTTTGACGGGCGACCACAATGTGCGCAATGCACTGGCCTCCATTGCCGCCGCCCGCCATGTCGGTGTACCTGCCGGCATTGCCATCGAGGCCCTTGCAAAATTTGAAAACGTCAAACGCCGTATGGAGCTGCGTGGAGAGGTCAACGGCATCCGGCTCTATGATGACTTTGCTCACCACCCGACTGCGATTGAAACCACATTGAATGGCTTGCGCCGTAATACAGGAGATGCTCGCATTATCGCCATTCTGGAACCGCGCTCCAATACCATGCGCATGGGGATTCATGCAGAGTCACTGCCGGCATCGCTGGAAAAAGCAGATCAGGCGCTGATCTTCTCTCCCGCCTCCCTGGAGTGGGACGCAAACGGAGTTTTTGCACCGATGGGAAACAAGGCGAAAATTTATGACTCGACGCAGGAAATTGTCGATCGTGTCGCAGCAGAGGCCCGCAGCGGCGATACCATCCTGGTGATGAGCAACGGTGGATTTGAAGGGATACATCAACGCATTCTGGATGCGCTTAAGTCATCTCAGGAGAGATAGAGGAGATACTGCTAAGGAGGCGCGATGAGACGCGATGAGACGCGCCTCCATTTCGATAATTAGAGAGAGCCAACCCAGAGCAGGGTTGCAGCACTCACAACAGCAATAATGACCAACGCAGTTACAACGCAGGAAACACAGATATTGCCAAAAAAATGGCCGGCACTTGATGTAGTCATTCGATACTCCTTTGGTTCGATATTTATAAGTTGATTCACTAGCGGATAATTTACCCGGAAACCCGGATAGATTGATAATTATCAACTCGGAGGCAGAGTGTATGCTTTTATACCATGACTAATCAAGTGGTTTTTTCTGCAGCCCTGAAAAGCAGACTCCCAACCCAGCTTCCTGCACGGGGTTATTGAGAAATTTATTAACCGACCTATATGCCCATGATATTCAGCAACTCCCCGCTACTGATGACATGGCAGTAGATCATGTTAAGTATCTCAAGCTCCTTTTGGTGAAGTTCATCTGTTCCCGCCGCACAACAATCCTCGACCAGGATCACGTTGAAACTTTCATCCGCCAGGCTGCGTACCGTCGATGAGATACACTGATCGGTAAATATACCGGTGAGCACCACATTCTTTATGCCCATGTTGTGCAACACCAGGCGCAGGTTGGTACCTGTGAGGGCGCTGTCGGTGGTTTTGGTGGCCACGATCTCACCTTCTCGCGGCGCAAGCTCCGCAACGATCTGGGCATCCTCCCTCTCCTTTGGCAGCAGCAGATAGTTCCAGCCTGGCTTTTTCTGGCTCAATGAGCGATCCTTTCCATCCTCCAGCAGGCAGGCAATACGGGCATGCAGCACTTCCATCTTATGTTGCCGAAAACGGTTTTGTAGTTCGGCCGTCGCCGGGATGACGACCTCATGCATACGCTTATGAAAAGGCGCCCAGCGCGCCCTTTCCAGCGGGTTTTCCGAGGGTCTCATGTAAGTGTTTTGAACATCGATACTCAACAGCGCAGTTTCATCAGCGGGCAGCAAGAGATCCGATGGTTCAGCGGCGCCCTCGTAGTAGAAGGAGCGGTAGTCGGTTTTCCAGTTCATATTGATATCAGTTGCTTCGATGTGAATGTGGGCCGGTTCATTGTGACTGCCCGGAGATAGCAAGCTTGAAAGCAGCATCAGATATCCCGGCATTGAAGTCGATAATACACTGGAGATGGCCGGGCAGACAGAGGTGTAGATCATGGATGGCTGGCAGAATCAAAACTGAATTGTTGATCACCAACCCTAAACGTTCATTGGCATAACTCCTTTCTGATATACAATCAAGTTATTGTCGAGAGTAAGTAAGCCTGATGTAATCGGAGATCGGACTCTTTATAGCGATTGTCAAAACGAATAACAGGAAATTATTGATGAGTTATAGCACACCGGATACAAAGTACAAGGAGCAGGGGAAAAACGACAAATACCGTCAAAATGTTCGTGATTCCTATGCCAAAGTGGCCCAGGCCGATAATTCAGGCCAATGCTGTGGCATAGAGAAGAGTTGTTGTGGTGTGTCGGACGAAGCAACCATCAACACCTTGATCTCGACTCGCCTGGGTTACAGCGATAAAGATATAAACAATGTCCCGGAAGGCGCGGATATGGGCCTTGGATGTGGTAACCCAAAGGCGATAGCAGCATTACGTTGTGGTGAGATTGTGGTAGATCTGGGGGCTGGCGGAGGCTTTGACTGCTTCCTCTCCGCTCATGAAGTAGGTGATAGTGGTTACGTCATCGGTATAGACATGACGCCTGATATGGTGACAAAGGCACGTGACAATGCCGAGAAAGGAGAATACTCTAACGTCGAATTTCGTCTGGGCGAGATCGAGAACCTGCCTGTTGCCGATAATACGGCTGACGTGATCATCTCCAACTGTGTGATAAACCTCTCTCCCGATAAACTCCGGGTATTCAAGGAGGCATTTCGCATATTGAAGCCTGGTGGCCGTCTGGCGGTCTCTGATGTCGTAGCCACGGTAGAACTACCGGAGGAAATGCGTAATGATGACGTGCTCATCGCTGGTTGCATGGGAAATGCCTCATTAATAGAGGAGCTGGAAGCCATGATAAAAGAGGCGGGGTTTTCCGATGTCCACATCGAGCCCAAGGATGAATCCAGGGATTTTATTCGTGACTGGGCTCCCGGCAGAAATGTTACTGATTATGTCGTATCGGCCACTATAGAAGGAGTAAAACCTCTGAGTAGTACTTGCTAAGTTCTCAATAACCCCGTGCAATTCAAATTAGTTCATAGGATGTGCAGAGGCACGAGGCGCATCATACATGGTCGATGCGCTTCGCAAGCTCAGCACATCCTATGCATGCCCAATTTTGCACTGACGCCAAACCGGATTATGGTTTGATATAGCTGTATCCCTCAGCCTGTAACTTGGCCACCTCAGCCACACCGCTTGGCACGATGTCTGCTGTTTCGACATCGAAGAGGTCATCCTCATAGTTGATCTTTTTTCCTTTCAGTGTATTTGCACAGACCTCAAAAGCCACACCCTGATTCTTCAGTCCGGTGATTTTTGTCTGCATCTCATCGGTTGCATTCCCAAATTTCAACTTGGTGTTTTCAAGCTGATCAGGTGTTAGCAGCAGCGAGAGTCCCTTGCCGTGCATGACAACCTTTAATTCAAGGTTCTCTTCGCCAACGGCATTGATGTGGTTCTGAATATTGCGCAGTGCACCGGCCTGGGATTTGGGATTGTCATAGTTGATATGGTAGACAACTTTCTGTTTGCCGTAGCCAGCACCTGCAACAGCGATGCCTCCGACAAGTAGGCTGATACAGGCAAGTAGTGTGAGTACTAATGTTGATTTCATTGTTTGTTCCTCTGGTAGATAGATTGCTTTCTTAGAGTGAAAGTCTGTACCTATAGTGCATACAATGCGGAAAGGATTAAATTGGAGAATGTGGTAACTGCTATTCAGGTAAACCTTAACCGGAATCGTTATTAATGGACAACTCCTTAGGTTAAGCATGAATATCAGTGGATAAGCATGGGTTATACTACTTTCGAATAGACTATTTTTTCGCTTACAGGGTGGCGTTATGAACAATAGCAAGGCGATCACACTCGCCTGGACCGGAGCTTCCGGGGCGCAATATGGTTTGCGTCTGCTGGAGGAGTTGCTCAAGGCCGGGCGGCAAGTCTATTTGCTCTACTCCCAGGCTGCCCAGATCGTCATGCGCATGGAGGCCGGAGTGGAACTCTCGTCACGCCCGCAGGATGTCAGGCAACAGTTATGTGATCGCTACGCCGTCGCTGCTGACCGATTAAAAGTTTATGGCCGGCAGCAGTGGACTGCTCCAGTAGCCAGCGGTTCCAATCCTCCGCAGGCAATGGTGATCTGCCCCTGCACCACAGGCACATTGGCAAGTGTCGCGCACGGCATCAGTGACAACCTGATTGATCGTGCTGCCGATGTCATGCTGAAAGAGCGCAAACCATTGATCATGGTGGTTCGTGAAACTCCATTCTCGATTATACATCTTGAGAACATGCTCAAATTGTCACAGGCCGGTGCAACCATCATGCCGGCAAATCCGGGATTTTATTTTAATCCCTCCTCTGTTGATGAGATTATTGATTTTATGGTTGCGAGGATCCTGGATCATTTGAACGTAGCGCATTCACTTGGTGAGCGCTGGGGGGATTAAGAGAGTTTTCTACGGGGCAAGCCCTTACCGTATTGAGCAGTTGCTGCACCTCCCTCTCCTGCTCTCTTGCAAACTCCGAGCCGACACTGTCAGGGATGCGCAGGATTCCCGCCAATGATCTCTCCCGCTGTTCAGTGAGATGTCCAAGCCAGACCTGACAACCTCCCACCTCAAAATTGCTCAACCACAAACGCAGTACCAGATAACGGTTGTCGATTATTTTTGTCATGGTGAGGGTGGGCTCCCGGCCATCATAGAGTTTTGGCACTGCCGGTAACTCTGGCGCCCGCTGCTGTGGAATCAGATTCTGCATCAGATCCAGCGCCCGAAAAGGCTTTGTGAGAGTCCACTCATGCTGCAGCAATAGTTGCTCAATCTCCCTGAGATCACCACTAAATCGCAGACCGAGAGGGTCGCGCCCTGCAAACAGCGTTTCCCGCCACTGTGGCAGGGGCGCTCCCTGCAGCCACTCCTTCCTGTCAACGCTAATCACATCATACTGCGGTTGATAGAGAGCCAACTGTGCCTGATGACGCTCTGCCAGATGCCAGCCACTCGCAGCCAGCAGCCAGATAACCACGGCGATCACCACTACTTTCGTCTTCAGTGCAGGATGTGGATGATGACGCCACGCAAGTCCCAGGATCGTCACCCACAGGATACCAATAGACCAACCGGCTGCCACATCGGAAAACCAGTGAACCCCGAGATAGAGACGTGAAAATCCGATCAGGGCAACTAGCGCGGCAGTACCTGCGTAGATAAGCATGCGCCCGGAGGGTTTCAGTGGCGTACTCATCAACAGGGCGAGAAAGCCGTAAATCACGGTGCTCTTTAATGTATGCCCCGAAGGAAATGACCACCCTTCCGCGGTCGCCTCCTCCGGCCGGGGAACACGCAATCCATGCTTGAGCAGAAACACCACAATGAATGCAAATGCAACGGCCGCCAGCCAGTGCCATGCTGTTGCCGGATGTTGCTGCAGAAGCAGCAGCATCACAACGAGACTCAAACCAACCAGCACCCAGGTATCGCCAAACATGGTGATAAAGACCATCAGACTGTCAGCAGCAGGTGAGCGCAACGCCATCAGGCTTTCATGCACCGCATGATCGATGGGGCCAAAGCCATGGAAGCCGAACAGCAGCGATGCAATCAGCGTGATGAAGAATATCATCATCAGCAGCAGAGCCGCCATAAATGCAAGTCCCTGAGCCTCTTTATGCTCCGGATCAGCCAGTGCAGCCGCCAGACGCCTTGGCAGGGTATCTCCGCGGGAGAAATCCAGCAGCCAGCGAACAAAACGTACTGCCACAGGCTGAAACAGAAGAAAAAACAGCTTTGCCAGCCACAATAGCAGCCACAGCCCGGCAATGACCACCACTCCCAATACCAACAGATGCAAGGCCACTTCGGAGGCAAGGTCCAGAGAGACGCCAACGACAATACCCGGCAGCAGATAAGCGATGGCCCATCCCAGTGCCGACAAAATATTGGCAACCAGGAATCGCTGCAGCGGCATCTCCATCATACCGGCAACCAGTGGGATCACTGCCCTGACAGGACCAAAAAAACGACCCAGCGCAACGCTTTTGCCACCCCAGCGCCGGAAAAATCGGGTTCCCTTGTCGAGCATCTGCGGATGTTTTGAAAATGGCCACATCGAGCAGAGCTGCTGCTTATAGTGATGACCAACCCAGAAACTGAGGCCGTCGCCAAGCACAGCCCCGGCAACAGCCCACCAGTAGATTCCCATGAACTCTACTGCACCGGCGCCGACCAGGGCGCCTGCCGCAAACATCATCACCACGCCCGGAACGATCATGCCGACAACAGCCAGCGATTCACTAAACGCGACCAGAAAAACGACAGCTCCGGCCCAGTGCGGATGCGCATTGACCCAGACAATCAGTGAGTCAAGCAGTTCCATCATGGAGTGTTACCAGGCTGCAAGGAGGTTTTCACCACGGACCACAGCTCATCCTGCTATTTCTACCGAGACCAGGTCTCAGACTAACGAGGCATAAGAAAGAGATTATTTCCTCTCGCAAAGGCGCAAAGCTTCCGCATCCCTGCTCACGCCCCTGACCTACATCCATGTAGGCCAAGACCGCAAAGGTTTTTCTTGGCGATCTTAGCGTCTTGGCGAGAGTCATAATTAAAGTTTGAATGATTATCCAAGTATATCCAAATCACTCCTGAGGGTAGTGCAGCGTATCACACCACTTCGGCAAAGGACTCTTCTGCAGCATCCAGGGTTTGTTGCAGGTCCTCATCGCTATGTGCAGCAGAGACAAAACCCGCTTCAAACGCAGAGGGAGCCAGATAGACGCCCCGATCCAGCATCGCATGGAAAAATTTCCTGAACTGCTCCTGATTACAGGCCATCGACTGCTTAAAATCCGACACTTTTTCAGCATCGCTGAAAAAGAGCCCGAACATGCCACCGACCTGGTTCGTAGCCACAGAAACACCGGCTGCGGCGGCTCTCATTTTCAAACCACTAACCAGCGCTTCAGTTTTGGCTGTCAGCTTGCTGTAGAAGTCGGTCTCGGAGATCAGCTCCAGCGTCTTCAGACCGGCAGTCATGGCAATCGGATTGCCGGAGAGTGTTCCCGCCTGGTAGACAGGACCCAGCGGCGAAATTTTTTCCATGATTTCGCGTTTTCCGCCAAAGGCGCCGACCGGCATGCCGCCGCCAATTACCTTACCCAGCGTGGTCAGATCAGGTTTGACTTCATAGAAGGCCTGCGCTCCGCCAAGCGCCACGCGAAAACCCGTCATCACCTCGTCGAATATCAGCACCGCACCCGATTTGTCGCATTCACTGCGCAGAGTCTCGAGAAAGCCGGGGAGAGGTGGGATGCAGTTCATATTACCGGCAACAGGCTCAACGATGATGCAGGCGATTTGATCACCTATGCTGGAGAAAGTCTCACGCACCTGCGCGCTGTCATTATAGTTCAGCGTAATGGTGTGTTCGGCCAATGATGCCGGAACTCCCGGTGAGGAGGGCACGCCAAAGGTGAGTGCACCAGAACCCGCCTTGACCAGCAGCGAGTCGGAGTGACCGTGATAACAGCCCTCGAATTTGACGATCTTGTCCCGCCCGGTAAAGCCGCGCGCCAGGCGAATGGCGCTCATGGTCGCTTCTGTGCCGGAGGAGACCATGCGCACCATCTCGATGGATGGCATCAGCTCGCAAACCTTGTCGGCCATTTGTGTTTCGAGCGCGGTAGGGGCGCCAAAAGAGAGCCCCTTGCGCACCACGGCTTCAACGGCCTCGATCACCTGCGGATGGGCGTGTCCGAGGATCATTGGTCCCCAGGAGCCGACATAATCAATATAGCGGTTTCCGTCTGCATCATAGAGCCAGGCTCCTGCTGCAGAATCGATAAAAAGCGGGTCGCCGCCAACGCCTTTAAAAGCGCGTACCGGTGAATTGACCCCGCCGGGTATGTGCAACTGCGCCTGTGCAAACAGCTCGCTGGACTGACTCATTGTTTCTCCTCCGAAAAGAGTTGTGCAAAGCTGCGGCTTGCCTGTTCGACATCCGCTTGAGCAAAGAGTGCTGAAATCACCGCCAGCATATCCGCACCGGCCTCGATCAATAATTTGCCATTGTCCGGTGTTATTCCGCCAATCGCAACTACAGGAATCCCAAGCTCCTGTTTTGCACGCTGCAATAAGGCTCTATCAGCCTTTGTTGCAAGCGGCTTGGTCGGGGAGGCGAAAAAACTACCGAAGGCGATATAGTCGGCTCCATGCTGCTGTGCCTGCAGTGCCAGATCAAAGTCGTTGTAACAGGAGATGCCGATAATGGCGTCATCTCCAAGATCCCGGCGCGCATTTTTAAAAGCAATATCATCGCGTCCCAGATGCACACCGGCAGCTGAAACCCTGGCCGCCAGTTCAACATCATCATTGATTATCAGGGGAATCTTTGCTGCACTGCATATCCGGTTTAACTGCTGCGCCTGTTCAAGGCGCAGCGACTGGTCACTGCTTTTATCACGATACTGAATCACCCGCGCGCCACCTGCAATGGCCGCTTCAACCTGTTGCGGAAGATATTGCGAGGGTGTCGTAATGGCATACAACCCGGATAGTTTCACTCTGCGTCACCATTACCGCCACCGGCAATTCGCAATGGAATCAGCTGCCCTTTGCCCAGTTGACGAGCCTTGTCCAGGGCGTCACAGGTATATGCCTGTGCGAGACGCAGCGCAAGTTTCAATGGAATTTGCTGCGCTACAAAGGCGGCTATCGCAGACGCCAGGGTGCAACCTGAACCGTGAAATTCACCTTCGAGAATCGGCCATTCCCACTCTTCCACTTTTCCGCTGAAATCATAGAGGCGGTTAACGACAGCTTCCGCCTGTTCATGTCCACCGGTAATCAGAACATTCTTTGCTCCTTTATCCAGCAATGCATAAGCGCAGCTATCAACCTCACTCTTCTCACTAAGGCGCTGTGCTTCGGGGAGATTCGGAGTGAATACCGTGGTCAATGGCAGCAACTCATTTCTATAGAACTGCAGCAGAGCATCTGTGGCCAGTTCCGAGCCTCCGCCGGCAGCAAGCACGGGGTCTACGATGACAGGAACCTGCGGCATCATCCTGAGTCGTTGTGCAATCAACCTGGCGTTCTCGGCATTGCCGATCAAACCGATCTTTACGGCAGCAACCGGCATATCATCCAGCAGTACATCAAGCTGGCGGCGTAATATACTGGCCTTTATCGGGATCATCTGAAACACATTGCTAGTGTCTTGAACCGTCAGGGCCGATATCACCGTCACCGCATGACATCCATTGGCCGCAATCGCTTCGATGTCAGCCTGAATGCCCGCCCCGCCACTGGGGTCGTGACCACCTATTACCAGTATATTTTTCATTGTTTATTTAATCTGTCCTGATGATGAGACATGGCTGGATCCAAAATATTGATACGCAATTATCCCACAAGCCACAAACACTTTTTTACCACAGATGAACACAGATACACACAGATATTATTACATCTCTTGATCTGTGGTAACTATTCAGTATCGTGCTAAATGAGCTAATAAGTCGCTGCTATCGGGTATTTCTAAAGGAAACGTTGGAGGCATGGATGCCGACACGAGCCTACAGGGATGTATTTACGGCGTTTTCCGGTAGATATACCTGATAACAGCGACGCTCCTTCATGCGCTGAATAGTTACGATCTGTGTTCATCTGCGTGTATCTGTGATTAAGGAAGCTTTGATCAAGTCGCTTCGCGCCTCAATCAAAGCATACCTGCAAGTTTTTCTACGGGGGAAGGGCTAACTATCAATGAATTATAATGGAGATTTACTTCCCCTTCCCCCGAACCCCCATCCCATCGACTTATTCAGAGGCTCCTGAATCAGTAAATAACTATTGAGATCTCAAACAGCAACTCAGAAGAGTGTATTTATAGCATAATAAGAGTATGCGACATCAACCAAGAAAACGCTTCGGCCAGAATTTTTTACATGACCCTGCCGTAATACGGCGCATTGTCAATGCCATTCAGCCGCAAGCAGAGCAG
>Ga0190293_1000171_pt1 | contig 23076 bp, 21 predicted proteins | sample 48693001_MG_FD_161671 | JGI IMG/M metagenome (GOLD analysis project Ga0190293, IMG submission 161671) | Hydrothermal vent microbial mat bacterial communities from Southern Trench, Guaymas Basin, Mexico - 4869-30-0-1_MG | ecosystem: Environmental > Aquatic > Marine > Hydrothermal vents >...
TACGTGCTCGGGTCGCCTATTATCATCAGGTTGGGTATTACATCCTGGGGCTGGGAGAACCAAGGTCAGTACGAAGCAAGCTTCGCCCTCTCTACATGAAAGTCCTTTCCGGTCTCGACAGTTTATAGCTCTATCCATTTATTTTTTTCTTATTTTCAGGGACACATTTGCGTTTTAACATACAGGTGTGTATGTTAGTTACATACACACCTGTATGTTGGATGCTTAAAATCAGTGGAAACAGTTCTAAATACCGTTACGAGATCCATTCCGAATCGAAATGATTTACTAGCTGATGCCTACCAGTATCATGCCCGTTCATTGAAAAGCTATCTAATGCGCACGGTTGATGAGGCTGATGCTGAAGACCTGATGCACGACGTATATTTACGCATGGCTGGGCATAGTGACCTCGGTGTAGTCGATAACCTGAAAGCTTTTATGTTCACCACGGCAACCAACCTGCTGCGCGACCGCTGGCGTCGAGCCAATGCGCATTACGCGCCAACATTGGTAGATTTTGAGGAAATGAACCTGGCGACCGGTGGGTCAGATCCGGCAGAAGTGGCCGAGTGGCGTGAAAGTTTGACTCGTGTTCATAAGGAAATGGGTCGACTGCCAACAAAATCGCGCCGGGCTTTCGAATTGAATCGCATGGGCGGTTTCTCCTACGCCGATATCGCGGATATGATGATGGTATCAGTCAGCATGATTGAAAAGCATATATCACTGACTTTGAACCGTTTGCGCATAGTTCTTTGAAGTGTAGACTACCAGGTAATCCTTGTCCTCCTTTAGTGTTCTGAGCGCGTTCATCCTTGAAAATCCCTATCTGGACGCTATACTATTCCTGTTTGGACGTATTTGTATTCCTGTTTGGACGTAATCAGTTTCCGATATCACCACAGTAGGAAATTCAATGATCTACATTGAGCGCTTTGCAGAAAGACAACTTCTTGAATCCCTTGAAGACACACCTGTTGTGGTTATCGCCGGTCCCCGGCAATCAGGAAAATCAACATTGGCACAACATATTGCTGATGAAAACTGGAGTTATCTCACGCTGGATGATACCAACACCCTGAACGTCGCTCTTGATGATCCTATAGGGCTACTGAAGCGTACTAAAAAACGTGTAATCATTGATGAAATACAACGAGCGCCGGATCTTCTCAGAACCATCAAGTTATTGGTTGACCGCGATCGACAGGCAGGGCGTTTTCTCATTACCGGGTCAGCCGACATACTCTCCATGCCAAGAACATCTGAATCACTGGCGGGTCGTTCAGAGATTGTGCCGCTACTGCCATTGTCCCAAACTGAACTATACAGTCGATCTCCCAGGCTGATTGCAACCGCGTTTGGAGGTGACGTGCCTCAACCCGGCGAAACCCTGGATGAGAAAGAACTTATTGACCTTATACTAAAAGGAGGTTTTCCAGAAGTAATTAAGCGAAACACTTTGCGAAGACAACTACAGTGGTGCCGGGCTTACCTGGATGCGATTGTGCAACGTGATATTCGTGAAATCACTGATATCAGAAAAGCGCAGGAACTTCCGCACCTGCTCTCAGCGTTAGCTGCTTATTCCGGAAAGCTGGTTAATCAGCAAGACCTTGGTCAAAAAATTAAACTTGATGCAAAAACGATAAATAGCTATATCACTGCATTTGAGCAATTATTTCTGATACACCGTTTACCTGCATGGCATAACAACAGGTTAAAACGCCTGGTGAAAAAACCCAAACTACACTTCATGGACACAGCTTTACTGGCGAGCATAATTGAGGCGAATCCTGCTTTGATCGAACAGGACCGCCAGATACTGGGGCCACTTTTGGAAACTTTTGTATTTACAGAACTACAAAAACAAATCACCTGGCAAGATCACCGAATCACACTGACACATTATCGGGATAAAGATAAAGTTGAAGTTGATTTTGTATTGGAAAATAGTCGATCACAACTTGTAGGCATCGAAGTCAAAGCCGCCAGCACGGTTCATAGCAAAGATTTCAAAGGACTTAGAAAACTGGCCAATATAGCCGGTGAAAAATTTTGCCTGGGTATTGTATTCTACACGGGAGAGCAAGTTCTTCCCTTTGGAAAGCGACAGCTTGCGGCACCCATTAACTGCTTATGGGCTTAGTCCATTCTATTCATTCAGTGCGGTTTCCCGCTATCAGATAATCCCTTGTTTTCTCATGGCAACATAACTTTTTCCAGGGCTTTGGTAACCCTGCCGGGGTCGGGAAAATAATCCCATTCCTGGGCATGGGGATAAGGCGTGTCCCATCCTGCTATCCGTTCGATGGGTGCCTCGAGGTAATGGAAGCAAAGCTCCTGTACCACGGCAATCAACTCCCCTCCAAAACCACTGGTTTTGGTAGCCTCGTGGACGATTACGCAACGGCCGGTTTTCTTGACCGAGGCTTCGATGGCTTCTTCATCCAGCGGCACTAATGTGCGCAGGTCAATGATCTCGGCATCAATGCCGGTTTCCTGGACTGCAGCAGCCACCACATGCACCATGGTGCCGTAAGTTAATACGGTAACGGCTTCACCTGCTCTTGTAATCGCAGCTTTGCCCAGTGGCACGGTGTAATGCCCGTCCGGTACTTCGCCGGAATCTTGCTCGGACCAGGGTGTGGCTGGCCCATCGTGACGACCATCGAAGGGGCCGTTGTAGAGTCGTTTGGGTTCCAGGAAAATCACCGGGTCATCGTCTTCGATGGAGGCAATCAGCAGGCCCTTGGCATCGTAGGGGTTGGATGGTATGACCGTTTTCAGCCCGGCCACATGGGTGAACAGGGCCTCCGGGCTCTGGCTGTGGGTTTGTCCGCCGTAGATACCACCGCCGCAGGGTGCCCTTACCGTGATGGGCGCACTGAACTCGCCGGATGAGCGGTAACGCAGGCGGGCGGCCTCCGAGGCAATCTGGTCGTAGGCCGGCAGGATATAATCCGCAAACTGGATTTCCGGTACCGGGCGTAAGCCGTAGGCTCCCATGCCCACTGCTGCACCAATGATGCCCAATTCGGAAATCGGGGCGTCGAAAACCCGTGATTTACCGTACTTTTCCTGCAGGCCCTGGGTGGCCCGGAATACGCCACCAAAATAACCAACATCCTCACCAAACACGACCACATTGTCGTCATCGGCCAGCTTTATATCGAGGGCGTCACGAATCGCCTGAATCATGTTCATCCTGGCCATGTCTACACTCCTGCCTGTTTGCGCTGTTTAAGCAGGTGCGCGGGCATCTCTTTGTAGACATGCTCAAACATTTCGCCGATACCGGGTACGGGGCCCTTGCCCAGCGTGCCATAGGATTCGGCATCTTTGGCAGCGGCCCTGACTTCGTCCTTCAGTTCCTGTTTCAAAGCGGTGTGGCGTTCCTCATCCCATATGCCTTTGCGGATCATGTGGTTCTTGAGTCTTTCAATGGGGTCTCCCATTGGCCAGGCTTCGAGTTCATCTTTGGGACGATACTTTGTCGGGTCATCCGAGGTGGAGTGGGCGGCTGCCCGGTAGGTGACCCACTCGATCAGGGTAGGGCCCAGATTGCTTCGTGCCCGCTCTATCGCCCAATTGGAGGCTGCATAAACCGCCATAAAGTCATTGCCATCGACACGCAGGGAAGGGATGTTGAAACCGTGGCCACGGCAGGCAAAATTAGCTGCCTGACCACCGGCAATACCCTGGAATGAGGAAATCGCCCATTGATTGTTAACCACGTTCAAAACCACTGGTGGCTTGTACACCGAGGCAAAAACCAGGGCTGCATGGAAGTCACCCTCGGCACTGGCCCCGTCACCGATCCAGCCGGATGCGATACGGGTATCGCCTTTAATGGCAGATGCCATGGCCCAGCCAACGGCCTGCATAAACTGTGTACCCAGGTTGCCCGAGATCGAAAAGAAACCATGCTCCCGTTCAGAGTAGAAAAAGGGCAGGGAGCGGCCACCCAGCTTGTCTTTGGCGTTGCTGTAAATCTGGCAGATCATATCCACGATGGGGAAATCCTGCGCAATTAACAGGCCCTGCTGGCGATAGGTTGGAAAGCACATATCACCCTTTTTCAGTGCCAGGCGTTGACCGCAGGCGATTGCCTCCTCACCCCTGCATTGAACATAAATCGAGGTCTTTCCCTGGCGCTGTGCCATCTGCATGCGTTCATCAAATGCGCGGGTCTTTTCCATGGCACGCAAGCCTTTTAGAAGCAATGCGTCATCAAGATCCATTGCCCAGGGGCCAACTGCATCGTTGTTCTTATCCAGCACCTTGACCAGTTCAAAGGCCAGATCACGCATGCTGTTGGCAGCACAGTCGATTTCCGGACGTCGGGTGGTGCCTGCAGCGGACAGGTCGATATAGCTGAAGTCGGGCTTGTCCCCCGGTCGTGATGATGGCTCGGGTACCTGCAGGCTCAGGGGTTTGGTTTCAGTCATGGCAGGGTTCCTCGGGTGTTTTATCGATATTTAGTCTGTATAGAAAATATCACGTTCAGCCTTGAGTCGTCATACCAAAAAAACCGACAAAATTACTATAAAATGGCATATATAGTCAATATTATGAGTATAATTAGTGATAAATGCCAATATGTGACAAAGTAGATAGTAAGAGTCTCGGCAGAGGTGTGGCAGGGGTCAGATTCAAATGCGCCAAATGCGGTAAAGAATCAAGCAGAATTAATCGCATTTGAGTCTGACCCCGGTCAGCCACCCCGGTCAGCCACGCGGGTCAGTCACCCCGGTATTAACCACGGAAAGGAAAGGAACATGAGCGTTCAGCCATTGGACAAGATAGACATCCAGATTTTGCAATGCCTGCAAACCGACTCCAGCCTGTCCAATGTGGAATTAGCAGAGAAAGTTCACCTTTCACCATCTCCTTGCGCACGAAGGGTGAAAATTCTACAGGATAGTGGTTTTTTTCGCGGCTCGGTGACCCTGTTAGATCCCGAAAAGGTCGGTCTGTCGGTAAATGTATTTATCCAGGTCAGCCTCAGTCACCAGATCAGGAAGAACTTGCAGCAGTTCGAAAACGTGGTGGCAAGCTGGCCGGAGGTGATGGAGTGTTATTTAATGACAGGCGATTTTGACTACCTGATTCGAGTGGCAGTACCCGATCTGCACGCCTACCAGGAGTTCCTGGATACTCGTCTGACACTTGTAAAAGGCGTGGATAATATTCGCAGCAGTTTCTCGCTCAAACAGGTGCGCTACAAAACAGAGTTACCGTTGGATCATTTGCAGGTTTGAGTGTAGCAATAAGACACCAACATCGTAGTGCTTTTTCGGTGTGACATTCCGCCAGGCAGGCTTCCATTTCTGATGCCTGCCCAGCGCATTTCTAATAATTGATAGTGCTGAATATCCTTTCATTTAAGCAACATATTAACCTGCCAGCGCGGCTTTAATAGCTTTACTGGTCGCATCAACAATAATGTCTGCCTCTTCAGAACTCAGACACAACGGCGGAGCAAGACCGAGGATATCACCCTGTGGCATGGCGCGACCGATCACACCTTGTTCTAATAATGCCGCAGCAACCTGGGGACCAACCTTCCCAACCGGGTCATAAAATTTGCGTGCTGCTTTGTCTTCAACAAACTCGATGGCAAGCATCAGACCTTCGCCGCGAACTTCACCCACATTCGGATGATCACCAATGGCTTCCTGTAAGCCCTGTTTGAGATAGGCGCCCACTTTACCCGCATTACTAACCAGGTTTAGTTCATCGATAACCTGGAGGTTGGCAACACCCGCTGCCGCACCAATCGGGTGCGCGGAGTAAGTCCAGCCATGGCCGATGGGGCCGATTTCGTCGGTACCCTGTTCCAGCACTTTCCAGACCTTGTCAGAAACAATTGAGCCGGATAGCGGTACATATGCCGAGGTTAGCCCCTTGGCAATAGTGATGATGTCCGGCTCGATCCCATAATGCGTCGAACCAAACATCGAACCAAGGCGACCGAAGCCAGTCACCACCTCGTCGGCGATAAGCAGGATGTCGTATTTCTTCAATACTGTCTGGATGGCTTGCCAATAACCATTGGGCGGCGGTACCAACCCGCCTGTTCCTAAGGCAGGTTCACCAATAAAGGCTGCAATGGTATCTGCACCCTGTGCAAGGATCAGCTTCTCCAGTTCTGCAGCACAATGGGCCGAGAAGGCCTCCTCGGACATATCATTGTCTTTGCGATGGTAATAGTAGGGTGCCTCGGTATGAATTACCTGTTCCATTGGCAGATCAAACTTCTTGTGAAACAGTTCCAGCCCGGTCAACGACCCTGTCATCAGGCCCGAGCCATGGTAACCACGCCAGCGGGAGATAATTTTCTTTTTCTGTGGGCGACCGAGGATATTGTTGTAGTACCAGATGAGCTTGATGTTGGTCTCATTCGCATCCGAGCCCGAAAGCCCGAAATAGACCTTGGACATATTGTCCGGGGCACGATCAAGGATCATTTTTGCGAGTGTGATGGATGCTTCGCTGCCGTGGCCGACATAAGAATGGTAATAAGCCAGTTTTTCAGCCTGTTCAGCAATCGCATCTATAACCTGACGACGGCCATAGCCAACATTGACGCAGTAGAGGCCTGCAAAAGCATCCAGCAGATGATTGCCCTCCATGTCGTCAATGTATACGCCTTTACCACCCGTCACTACCCGGTTTGGTACGTCTCCACGGGCAAAGCCAGCTAAGTGTGTTGAGGGATGGAAAAAGTTCTCCCGGTCCCATTTTTCCAGTTGTTTCAGATGATCCATGTTGTTGTCCTGGTTGAGTTTCAATTGATTTGGTTTGCCTTTGTACTTATACCTATGCCTGTGCCTGTCTCAGGCGTAGTCCCTGCACACGTACTTGATCTCGGTAAATGCTTCCATACCGAGACGGGCACCCTCGCGGCCGATGCCGGACTGTTTTCTACCGCCAAATGGAATAGGGGCCCCTGTTACCTTGGTCCGGTTGACGGCGACCATGCCGTATTGCAGGGCACGTGTTAAGTGGTAAACCCGGCGGGCATTGCTGGTGTGTACATAAGCCATCAGTCCATATTCGGTGTCATTCGCCCGGCTCAGGGCATCGGCTTCATCATCAAATGGAGCGATTGCGGCAACGGGACCGAAAGTCTCTTCATTGAAAATCAGCGCATCACCCGGCACATCAGCCAATACTGTCGGTTGGAAGAACAGCTTGCCCGCATCGTGACGGTCTCCACCGATGAGCACCCTGGCACCTTTTTCTATGGCATCAGAAACTTGCTCAACTTGCTTGGCCACCGCACTTTCGGACATCAGTGGGCCAATATCGGGATCGTCCATACCGGGACCGACACTGAAGCCGGATACTTTTTCAGCAAAGCGCTGACAAAATTCATCATAAACCGGCCGTTCTATCAGAAAACGATTGGCGGCCAGGCAATCCTGCCCGGAGGTTGCAAACTTGGCCGACATCGCGCATTCCACTGCACGATCCAGGTCTGCATCGGCAAATACCAGGAACGGGGCATGTCCACCCAGTTCCATGATGACGTGTTTGACCGTATCGGCGCATTGCCGGTAAAGAATACGCCCGACTTCGGTGGAACCCGTAAAGGATATAACTCTGACCTCTGGCATTTCCATCCACGGTACAACGATGGTTCTCGCGCGACCGGTCAAAACATTGAAAACACCCTTCGGTAACCCGGCACGCTCGCCCAGTTCGGCCAGTGCCAGAGCAGAGAATGGTGTTTCATGTGACGGGTGAGTGACGATCGTGCAACCTGCCGCCAGTGCAGCACCGGCTTTGCGGGTCAACATGGCAGATGGAAAATTCCAAGGTGTGATCAACCCTGCAACACCCAGGGGTTCACGCCAGACTTCCATTTCTGCATCCGGCAGGTGGGAAGTAACACCCTCGATATTCGGGCGCTTGGCTTCCTCGGCATAAAACTCGAGGAAGGAAGCGGCGTATTCTATTTCACCCAATGACTCAGACCACGGTTTGCCTTGCTCAAGTGTCATCAACAAGGCCAGGTCCTGCTTGTGCTGCAGCATGAGTTCATACCAGCGACGCAGTATGACGGATCGTTCCTGGGGCAGCTTTGCCGACCATTTGGTAAATGCGGCCTGGGCTGCCTCAACTGCTGCACGGCTTTGGCTTTGCGAAATATTCGCTACTGAACCTATCCAGCTGCCATCCGCCGGGTTGCTTACATCGACAACTTCACCATTGTCACCAGCGCACCATTCGCCGTTGATGTAGGCAAACTCCCGAAACAGTACCGGGTCCTGTAACCGGTCCAGGTACGATGCTCTTTCCTGTCGTTTTGCCATTGTGCTCATTCAGGTCACCTCCAAAACAGTGGGTTCTATGTAACCTGTTAATTGTAGACTCGCTATGGGCGACAGAGATTTTGAAATCAGACCCTGAAAAGAAGGAAAAACTTTTTTACCGGCTGTAACAGACAGTTTGTCTTATTCGTATACTTGTTCAGAGGTTCCCTGGCAGGGGAGGCGAGGGTGATGTTTTGACATGCTTGGTAACAACATAAGTGAAATAGCGCTTAAGCCCGATATCTGCTTTGAGTATTGAATCAACAAAACGCTGGTAGTCATCAATGGTTACAGTGACAATTTTAATCAGGTAATCAATGCCGCCGCCAACCGCCCAGCATTCGAGTATTTCATCCATGGACTGTATTGCCCGCTCAAAACGATCAAAGTCCTGAGCCTGGTGGCTTTTTAATTCGGCCTGCATAAATATGGTGGTGTGAGCACCGAAAACGGCAGAAGAAATCTTTGCCCCATAGCTCTCGATAATGCCAGCCTTTTCCAGTCGCTTCAGACGCTCCCAGCAAGGAGTCGGAGACAGGTTGACACGCTTTGCCAGTGCTTTCTTGGTTATCCTGCCCTCGCGCTGAAGAATGGACAGTATCTGCATATCCCGGTTATCAAGTTTGATCATCATCCATGGCCTCTTCCGCAAGTCAACCCTATCATATCCAAAGTGTTGCAGGTGATCAGGCTTTCCCAGATATTAAGATCCAGCTCCGCATGTGCCAGGGCAGTTGCAGAAGCCTGGTGCAGGCCGGTCGCCTGCATGGAAAGTTGCATGGTGTATTCGGGAATGACCGGGTTGACCTTGCCCGGCATGATGGATGAGCCCGCCTGTGTGGCCGGAAGGTCAATCTCCTTGAGCCCGCCTACCGGTCCGGAGTTGAGCAATCTCAGATCTGAACCAATTTTAATCAGCTGGCGGGCAAGCACTTCGTTGACGTTCATGTTGGCCGACGTGCCGCCACCGCCATGCAGGCTGGCAATGTTCATCAGAGTGCTCCTGTCTATTCATGTACGCTATATTGCTCGCAATCCTGCAGGAATTCCTCGTTTATGCTGGCACCCAGTCCAGGCGTATCGGGCAGGCTGATGCCACCAGCCGTTACATCGCTGTAGACCATACCGCCTGACACCGGGTCGGTTTTCAGGTTGAGGGGGGAATCCAGATCCAGGAAGTGGATGTTTGGTCGCGCGCATGCAAGGTGGGCGGCAGCGGTCAGGCCCAGCCGGGATTCAGCGAAGCAGCCAATCATGCATTTACAACCGGCGGCGCGAGCGATGGCTTCAATACGAAGACCTGTGTTGATACCACCCGATTTGCCCAGTTTGATGTTCAGGTAATCCACGGCACCCATAGAGACCAGTTTCAGGGCATCCTTATCATCGAAAACGGACTCGTCTGCGCAGATTGGCGTGTCAACCTTGTCCCTTAAGCGTCGCAGATTTTCGTAGTCCCAGGCAGCAATGGGTTGTTCGGAGTAGGCAATGCCGTATGGCTCCATTGCCTGCAGGTTTTTTACCGCCGTGGCGTAATCCCATCCCTGGTTAGAATCGATTTTTATGGTGATATCCGGTCCGGCGTGCTCGTGAACTGCCGCAACGTGTTCCACGTCGGCCATGCCCGGGCGGCCAACTTTGAGCTTTACTTCGTTGAATCCCTTTGCTCTGCCTTCGAAAAACCTTTCCAGAGTCAAAGCCACGGTCGTTTGCATTCCAATTGTGAAGTCAGTTCTCAATGGCCGGTTTTCACCACCGAGTAATCTGTACAAAGGCATATTTGCAGCCTGGCCAAGAATATCGAAAAAGGCCATATCGAATGCTGAACGTAACGATGAATCACCTATTGTAGCGGCATTAATTTCCGCCATACGGGCCTCATTCGCCGTCGGATCCTTACCCATGACGGTACGGGCAAACAGACGGGCATTCTCAAAGTTGGATTCCTGGGTGTCGCCGGTAATGGGCGCGAACGGGCTCGCCTCTCCCCAGCCTTGAATACCACTATCGGTCGTGATGCGCACGGCAACGTTGTTGGCTCCTGCCAGAATTCCGATCGGCACGACTACTTCGTGGATAAATGGTATGTTGAATTTGTATATATCGACACGGGTAATTTTCATGTGTTCGGTCCTGTTGGAGTTGTAGAGATCAGCTTCGATTCTGGCTAGGGGTCTGACCCCGGGACTACCTGGTACCTTACCGCTTGCTTAGTCAGAGATCGGTAAGCCCGAAAAAGGTTTGATTTTTTTAATCACCACCGAGGATGCAATGTCCTTGACGCTGGGGTGACGCAAAATACCCTCCATGGTCAATTTCCCAAGGTCTTCAATATCCTTTGCGACCACTTTTAAGATCAGGTCATTAGATCCGGTGATTGCAACACACTCGATAATACGCGCTTCATGTTGAACGGAATCGAAGAATGCGGTGGTATCGGTTTCTGAGCGTTGATCCAGGTTCACCATGATATATGCTGAAATGTCATAGCCTGTTTGTTTCTGGTCAACAAATGCGCGGTACCCACTGATCACCCCGGACTCTTCCAATGCCCTTGTTTTGCGCAGACAGGGGGACTCCGAGAGATCGACTGCCTTTGCCAGGTTGACATTACTTATGCGACCATCTCTTTGCAGGACTTCCAGGATACGTCGTTCCTTACTTTTGAGTTTCATGATGGATTCCTGCTGTAAAGCATCAATAATAGCTATTATTCGCCTTGAATACACTTTATATGTCATATATAGGCAAGTAAACCCTGAAAATTAGCAATATAATTATATTTTCTGGCTTACCGGCTACTTAATGGAGCCAATAATGAAAAAGATAGTCGCCAGAGTTGAAGCACTGTTCAAAGGAGTAGCATTCGACTGCCACGCCTGCGGTCAGTGTGTGTTATCACAAACCGGCATTATCTGTCCGATGAGTTGTCCCAAAGGGCTGCGCAATGGCCCCTGTGGGGGCGCGGTTAATGACAGCTGTGAAGTCTACCCCGATAAACAGTGTGTCTGGGTGCGTATCCACAAACGTGTCGCCAAAGAATCCAGCGAGCTGCCAAACTTGCTGCCGACACCCGACAGTGCATTACAACACACGTCTTCCTATATCAACCGGCTGCGGGGACGTGATAAGTACGGACGTACACCTCTTGCTTATATGGATCTCGGTAAGGCGAGGACAAAACAGGGATTGCAGACAGAATCGTCACTTGAGGTCAGGCTGAAGGCGGGTGAGTTTGTTCGTACCAGCGAGATTCGTTCACCTCGCGATAGTAACCTTGAGGGTGTGCGTCATAAGGCAGAAATATTGGGGCCTCATTTTGATGCGATAAATGCGACCGCTTTTTTGAATGGCAAACCTTCCTTGCCGTCCCCAAGGGTTGCCGCCGAACTGGTTGAACTCGGTATCGAGCCGGTTTGCCAATCGACCTGCCGTGATCACACCAAGACATCCTTTGTTTCCGAGGTCATCCACAACCATAGCAACGGCGTGCACAACGTGCTTTGCCTGACCGGCGACTCGTATGCGACTTTTCCAAAGATACAACAGGTGTGGGATATGGACTCAGCGCTGATGATCTATGAGGCCCGGTATCTGCGTGAAACCGGCAAGATCCATTTTACCGATGAGCAGGTCAGGATCCGGCCGCGGCCATTTATCGGTGGTGTGATCAACCCATTTACACAACCTGCAAATATTCCGGTTCGCCGCTTAAAGCAGAAGGCTGCCGCTGGTGCAGACTATATCGTGACACAGATGATATTCGACATTGATGTATTTCGTTCCTTTATGGGGCGTGTGTGTGATGAAGGGCTGGATGATGAGATCTTCATAGTAGCCGGAATCCCGGTGGTCACGTCCAGCTCGGCGCCTCACTTCATTCCGAGTATCCCCGGTGTGCATTGCCCCGAAAAAATACTCGCCCGCCTGGCGCAAGCCACAGACTCGCGGCAGGAGGGTATGGCGCTGGCATCGGAGCTGATAGCAGAGGTCAGGCAGATAAGGGGTGTGAGTGGTATCCACCTGATGTTATTGGGACCGGATTCAGCGGTATTGCCGCCACTGGTCGAGAACCTGCCTCGTTAGGGTAGGGCATGTAAAGTAATCGATGACGGGAGATGAACCATGAGTGAAGCCATGAATGACATGCAAACGCTTTACGAGCAACGCCGGCTGAGAATTGAAAAAACGATTGCCCTGGAGCCGGTAGACCGTATTCCGACCGCATATATGGGCATGGCTTTCGCGCCGCGATACATGGGCATGTCCATTGCGGATTTCTGTGAAGTACCTGAAAACCGCACCGAGGTAACCCTGGCTGCGATGGACAAACTTGGTGCTGATGTATGGGACGGTATCAATGCCTTGCCCTGCGGCAGAATTGTTCCATCCCTGACCAGTGCATGGTTATCGCATATTGCGGCACCAGGAAGAGAACTGCCGGAGGACAGCCTGTGGCAGGTACAGGAATCCGAAGTCATGAAACCTGAAGATTATGACGTCATCCTGGACAAGGGCTGGCCGGAGTTCGTTGAAGGATATTATCCGCGCGTGATCGACATTGACGAGTTGAAAGAGAGCCGGGTCTGGGTTCGTAAGAACCTGCAAAGCGTCAAGGATCAATGCCGTGAGCATGGCTATGTCCCCATCTCCTTCGGCGGTACCGCGATCCCTTTTGAATATCTTTGTGGTGGCCGTTCAATGGGTCGTTTCTATATTGATCTGTATCGCAACAAGGATAAAGTCAAAGAAGTGATGGACCATATGATGCCCTACATGATTAAGGACGGTATTCATACTGCCGAGGTGTCCGGCATACCCGCGGTCTGGGTCGGTGGCTGGCGCACCGCCAGTTCACTGTTAGCACCGAAGATATGGGATGAAATGGTGTTCCCTTATTTTCTTGAATTGACCTGGGCACTCGCCGATAAAGGCATTGTTTCCGTGTTGCATCTGGATCAGGACTGGACCCGGGATCTTGAGCGTTTCAAGGAGCTACCGGCAAAAATGTGCCTGATGAATGCAGACGGCATGACCGACCTGCGCAAAGCAAAAGAAATCCTTGGTGATCACATGGCAGTGATGGGCGATGTGCCCTCGTCTCTGCTTTATTCCGGCACGCCGGATGACATATTCACTTATGTGCGGGAGTTGATCCGGGACGTTGGCCCAACCGGTTTGATTCTATGTCCGGGTTGCGATGCACCGATCAACGCAAAGCCTGAAAATATGGAGGCAATGGTTGCTGCAAGCAGGGAATACGGAAGCTGTGTGGGCTGAACAACTTTATGACAGGAAATAGACATTCAGGAGAAAACCGATGTTAGAACAACTGATAAAGGCCTTGGCCGAACTGGAAGAGGACCAGGTCCTTGAGATCGTGCGCAAGGAGTTGGCCGGCGGCACAGAAGCGCTGAGCATACTGCAGGCTTGCCAACAGGGCATGACAGAAGTCGGAGATCGCTTCGAGAAAAACGAATACTTTGTTTCTGACCTGATGATGTCCGGCGAGATCTTCAAACAGGTCGGTGAATTGCTGGAACCGTGGCTCCAATCGGCAACCCAGGCCAGTGCTGGCGCAGTCGTCGTTGGTACAGTACAGGGAGATATTCACGATATTGGCAAGGATATCGTCGTAAACATGTTGAAATCGGCAAATCTCGACGTGACTGATCTTGGTGTCGACGTGCCACCGGCCCAGTTTGTTGATGCACTTAAAGAAACCAATGCCAGTGTGCTCGGTATGTCCGGTCTGCTGACACTTGCTTTCGATTCGATGAAGGAAACCGTTAAATTGATAGAAGAAGCGGGTCTCAGAGATAAGGTCCGGATCATGATCGGTGGTGGGCCGGTCGATGGTGGCGTGTGCAAAGTTGTAGGCGCAGATGACTGGGGTGCGGATGCACAGGCCGCTGTCAGGCTGGCGAAAACCTGGCTGGAGGTCGGTGCACAGACATGAAATGAACGCGTCCGGTTCAATCAAAATTGTCTTTCAACCCATCGGAACACGGGTTGAGGTGAGTGCTGGTTCAACGGTGTTGGAAGCCGGTCGTGAAGCCGGCCTGATCCTTGCTGCCAATTGTGGTGGTAACGGTTTATGTGGCCGTTGTCGTGTGACGGTGCTGGGTGAAAACATTCCGGCACCGACCGGGGCCGAATGTCGTGCACTGAGCAAAGAGGAGATTGAAACCGGTCAGCGACTCGCATGCCGTGCACACTTGAATGGCAATGCAGCTGTACACATACCGCGCACCACACTGGGTAATCAACAAAGACTGCAACTGGATGGAAGGACCCGGAGCGTTCGCGTCGATGCCTGTGTCCGGCGCCATGATATCGATGCATTTGCACCAACATTGGAAGATTCGGTTTCTGATTTTGAAAGAATCACACAAGTCCTGAATTCAGAACTGGGTGGTAACACCAACTGGCACGCAACTACACGGCTTATCCGCGATCTTTCACGTCTCGCCCGCGAGTCCAACTGGAAACTCACGGTGTTTACCAGGGGCGATGAACTTATCGGCTGCTGCGAAGCAGGCAAGCGCCCGCTGGGTGTGGCGGTAGACATCGGCTGTACCAAAATTGCTGCTTACCTTCTTGATCTCGAAACCGGCGATCAACTTGCCGCCTGTGGTATCCCCAACCCGCAGATCACTTATGGTGAAGACCTGATCAGCCGCTTGGTTTATGCCAGAAAAGGCCGCAAGCAGGCACAGGAATTGGCGCGTTGCGTGCAAACAGGGATCAGCAAACTCATCAGGGAATTACTCGATACCCTGGCAGACCCGGCAAGCGCCGGCTCTGACCAGGTAGTGGACCTGTGCGTGGTGGGAAATACAGCAATGACGCATCTTTTCCTCGAGCTGCCGGCCGACGGTTTGCTGGCTGCTCCATTTATCGCTGCAACGACATCAGCGGTGGATGTCAGGGCGGGGGAGGTCGGTATCGATTTGCCCAACGATGTGTATGTACATGTGCTGCCGGCTATCGGTGCATTTGTCGGCGCCGATCACGTTGCAATGATTCTCGCGAACGGCTTGCATAGCTGTGGCCACGTATCACTGGGCATTGATATTGGCACCAATACCGAGATCGCACTTTCTAAACCCGGGCATGGCCTGTTATTAACAGCATCCTGTCCGGCCGGGCCGGCTTTTGAGGGAGGCCACATCCGTCACGGGATGCGCGCTGCACCGGGCGCCATTGAGAAAATCAAGTTCACTGCGGATGGTCTTTCAGTGAAAACCATCGATGATCAAGCCCCCGTCGGTTTGTGCGGCTCCGGTGTCATTGATGCAGTTGCTATGCTCTGGCAAACGGGTGCTGTCGATTATCGCGGCCATTTACAGCCGGATGTAGCGGGTGTTCGCCAGGGTGTTTCGGGAAAGGAGTATTTGCTTGTCGAAGCAAAAGATTCCGGTCACGGCAAGGACATTGTGATTACTCAACAGGATATCAGCGAAGTCCAGCTTGCCAAGGCAGCAGTAGCCGCCAGTGTGAGGACCTTGTTGACGCTTTCGAACACGAAGGACGATGAGATCGATGAACTGGTGTTGGCCGGTGCATTTGGGACTTACCTGGATGTGGAGAGTTCCATCGCAATCGGCCTGTTACCAAACCTGCCCAATGCCAGCTATTTACAAGCCGGAAATGCTGCCGGAACAGGCGCCAAGATGGCGCTCGTATCCAGTGGAATGCGTGAGCAGGCAAGTCATATATCGCGACTTGCGGTAAGGATAGACCTGATACAACAGAAAAATTTTAATCGTGAACTGGCGCTTGCAACCCGTTTTCCGAAGAACCAACCGGAATGCGGGTCAGAAAAGGAAAAGCAGACATGCTGATTATTGGTGAAAAGATTAACGGCACCCGCAAACAGGTGGGCGCTGCCATTCGGGAACGCGATGCTGCGTTAATAGAGCAGTTGGCGCGTGAACAGGTTGAGGCCGGCGCAGACTACCTGGATGGCAATGCCGGTACCGGCTCAGAAAGAGAGGCCGAAGACCTGGTCTGGTTGGTACAGACTGTGCAGAAGACCGTTGCTGTGCCACTGTGCCTGGATAGCCCAAACGCAGCAACGCTGAAACTGGCGATCAAGGCGGTCGACCAGTTGCCGATGATCAACTCAATAAGCGGCGAACCGGAACGTCTTGAACAAGTGTTGCCATTGGTCGTCGAACACCAGTGCCCGGTTATCGTGCTTGCGCTGGACGATAGGGGTATCCCAAAGACTGTAGATGATCGAATGGACATCATTGACCGCCTGGTAAACGTGACCCGCGAGTCTGGTATCGCAGATGATAAGCTTTATATCGACCCCTTGATCATGGCGGTCTCCACCGGTGATGACGCAGGAATTGTCGCCTGTGAAACCATGCGTAGGGTGCGCAAACAATATCCTGACGTACATCTGACTGGTGGGCTCAGCAATATGTCATATGGCTCGCCAGCAAGAAAGTACCTCAACCAGGCATTTCTGGTGCTGGCGCTCGAGGCCGGCATGGACTCAGCAATCATGGACCCGTCATCACCCGGTATAGCCCCGCTTCTGTTTGCAACCGAGGCCGTGCTGGGCCGTGACAGGTTTTGTAATAAATACAATCGTGCCTTTCGTGCGGGAAAGCTAGAGGCGTTTTAAATACCATCCCCATGGATAAACTTGTCCTGTTTGGCACGTTGTTGCATCACATGGCTGTTGGCCGGGACGTCCCTGGTTATCCAGACGTTTCCACCAATGACCGAATCGGGGCCGATGTGGGTACGGCCTAAAATGGTGGCTCCTGCATAAATGGTAACGCGATCACCGATGATGGGGTGGCGGTCAATTCCCTTGATAATATGCCCTTCTTCACACCTTGGAAAAGAACGTGCCCCAAGTGTGACTCCCTGGTAAATCTTCACATCGTCTCCAATAATGCATGTGGCCCCAATAACGACGCCTGTTCCGTGGTCAATAAAAAAACGTCTGCCAATATGAGCACCTGGATGGATATCGATGCCGGTGACGCTGTGGCCTATCTCGGATATTAATCGAGGTAAAAGTGGTACATCAAGGCTGTGCAGTGCCCGCGCGATGCGATAATACGCAAGCGCCCGTAAGCCAGGATAGCAAAGTGCTACCTCGTCACGGGAAGCGACCGCCGGATCACTTTGAAGGGCGATTTCAGTGTCTTCGTGGAGAACCTGCCGTATTTGAGGTAACAAAGTCAGGAAGCTATCTATGGATATGGGCTCCTGCCCTGGAATGTTACTGGCTGATGCGCAGGTATTTAGTTGTGAATTAAGTGCATTTATTGCCCTGGTTAGTCTTTGCTCTACGTCTTTGGGGTCCAGGGTCATCAGTAGCAAGGTGCGTAAATCTTCCAGGAGTGTGGCCGTTTCTGTCCATGACGGAAGCGGGCAAGCAGAACCGGTTTGTTTGTCCTCCGGTGATGGGGCAATCAATTGGGCGAGTGTGTCTGCGAAGGCAGCGCTGGTTTGAGTGGGAATTTTGGTCATGAGAAGCTCACTTTTAGTCGAGGTTGTTGAACAACCATGTACTGAGATAGCGTTCACCACTGCTGGGTGCGATGGTAACGATTCTCTTGCCAGCGTTTTCTTTTCGTTTGCCAACTTCAATTGCGGCCCACACGGCGGCGCCCGACGAGATTCCAACCAGAACGCCTTCCTCACTGGCTAGCCGGCGGGCAGTGATGCCGGCCTGCTCATGGTCGACGAGCATAACCTCGTCTATCAAGTCGATGTTAAGCACTTGCGGAATGAAACCTGCGCCAATGCCCTGGATTTTGTGTGGGCCGGGTTTGCCACCGGATAAAACAGGGCTTTCAACGGGTTCAATGGCAATGGCTTTGAGCTTTGGGTTGTATGATTTAAGCACCTCTGCAACGCCAGTGATGGTTCCACCTGTGCCCACGCCGGAGATGAGAATATCAACGTTTCCACCGGTATCACGCCAGATCTCTTCAGCGGTTGTTGCCCGGTGGGCTGCCGGATTAGCGGGGTTATTGAACTGCTGAAGAAGCAGGTAATTCGGGTTTTCTTCGGCAAGTTCTTTGGCTTTCGCAATAGCTGCCGGCATTCCCCCGCTCCCGGGCGTCAAAATCAGCTTTGCACCGTAAGCGGCGAGCAGTTTACGACGTTCTTCACTCATGGTATCTGGCATAGTCAGAATTAACGGGTACGATCTTGCGGCGGCAATAAAAGCGAGCCCGATACCGGTGTTCCCACTCGTCGGTTCAATCAGCACGGTATCTTTATTAATGAGTCCTGTTCTTTCCGCGTCCTGAATCATCGATAGTGCGATACGATCTTTGACGCTGCTTGCCGGGTTAAAAGACTCAAGCTTGATAAGGATCTCTGCATTGATGTCAGCGGTCACTTTATTGAGGCGCAGTAAAGGGGTGTTGCCAACGAGATCAGTAATGTTATTGGCAATGTGTGTATTAGCTGTCGTTTGGGACATGGTGCAACTCCAGTACAGCCCGGAAAACGGGCATTAACTAACAGTGAAACTTAAGAGTGCCAGTTTTAGAACCAAGCTGCGATGATAATCAGGATTTTTCAGCTCGCAAGCTCAGGTTTACACATTTGCGTGCTAATACCTCTGTTGGGTCTACGAACACCACCGGTTCTGCGCCGTTTCGGATAGTCAGGGTATCCAATTTCAGCAATGGCAATTCGGTACAGCCGAGGATTATGATCTCGGCGCCCTTGTTGGTGAGATGGTCCAGTACGAGTTGAAACTCCTCTAAACATTCACCATCGGTATAGCCGGCCTTGATGCCCTTATCGCCATAGATCACATTCATCAGCTTTTGCTGAAAGCCCTGCTCGGGGACCAGCAGGTCGTAGTCTGTTGCCTCAAATACATCGCGATATACGCCGCTTTTGATCGTGCCGGATGTTGCTAGCAGACCTACCTTCCGGATATCCGGGTGAGCGTGCTGCAAAAACTCAACGGTTGCCTGCAGCATGTTGACGATGGGTATGGTCAGCCTGGGCTGGATTCTCGCAAAGAATGCATGGGCCGTATTGCAAGGTATCGCAATCATATCTGCGCCTGATGCTTCAAGTTTTTTGCAGGTGGTATAAATGGCGTCGGTGGGGTCAGCGCCGTCACCGAGCAGGTGTTTTGTACGGTCGGGTATCTGCGGATTATGCTCTACAACCATTTTGAGGTGCTGCTGATCGGTGACCGCGGGTGTGCAACGGATGATTTTATCCATCAGGTCAACTGTGGCCGATGGCCCCATGCCACCAACGATGCCGATAATTTTATGGGTATATGGCGTATCCATCAGTCCTCAATGAAAATCGTTGCTGGCTGCTCCAGCATGGCTTTCAACTCCTGGATCATCATGGCTGCATCGTAACCATCCACGAAGCGGTGATCGAATGAAGACGACAGGTTCATCATCCTGCGTATCACCACCTGTCCATCCACGACCATGGGCCGCTCCACGGCTTTATTTACACCGATAATGGCGACCTCGGGCAGGTTAATCACCGGTGTGGTGACGATGCCGCCCTGTTTGCCCAGGCTGGTGATGGTGATGGTGGAGCCCATCAATTCATCACGTTTCGCGGTGTTTTCACGGGCAGCTGTAGATACCCGGCGTATTTCTCCGGCAAGGTTGTTCAGGGAACGGATTTCGCTGTTCTTCACGACAGGAACTTTCAGACCATCCGGGGTTTGCGTGGCGATACCCAGGTGCACGGCGTGGTGTTGGCTGATGACATTTTTTTCGCGGTCATACAACGCGTTACACTGCGGGAATTGCTTCAGGGCGCGAGTCAGCGCCAGACCAATAAACGGCAGCAGGGTGAGCTTGTCTTCACCTGTGGCTTTTTTACTGTTCAGATGCTGGCGTAATGACTCCAGCGCGGTGATGTCGATTTCCTCGACATAGGCGAAATGCGGGATTTCCCGGTTAGCCTCTGACATCCGCTCGGCGATGATACGGCGTAAGCCGACCACTTTGATTTCGGTAATTTCGGTGGACGGGGACTCCCGCTTATTGGTTTTCGTGTTCTCCAATGCATCCAGATCCAATCTCAGTATTCGTCCACGGGGCCCGCTACCTTTAATCTGACTCAGGTCGATACCTTGCTCGCGGGCGTACTGGCGGATGGAGGGTGAGGTCAGGACTTTACCTGACGGGACTACGGCAGCTGCATCTTCCGCCACAGCCTGGACAGCTTCCGGCTGTATGCTTTCCTCGCTGACGGATGCTGTCGTGATTGATTCATCATCCGAAGCGTGCTGTTCAGCTTCGGTTTCAAAAACAATCAGCGGCGCCCCGACCGCGATCATGTCACCAAGCTCTCCTGCCAGGCTGACCACACGGCCCGAAACCGGCGCCGACAGTTCGACCGCAGCCTTGTCGGTCAGCATGGCGCCGATTGGATCTTCTTCCTCGACAATGTCCCCGACTTTTACCATCCATTCGGCAATTTCTGCCTCGACCAGGCCTTCACCCAGGTCGGGTAACTTGAAAATATACTCGCTCATACCGCCTCCATGACGTTACGGATGCCGGCAAGGACACGATCCTGGCCGGGGAAATAATCCCATTCAAATGCGTGAGGGTAGGGCGTCTCCCAGCCTGCTACCCGCTCGATGGGTGCTTCGAGGTGAAAGAAACACTCTTCCTGGACCGTGGCTGCCAGCTCTGCACCGAAGCCACAGAATTTGGAGGCCTCGTGTGCGATCAGGCAGCGACCGGTTTTTTCAACCGATTGCTTGAGTGTTGGGACATCCAGCGGCACCAGTGTACGCAGGTCGATGACATCAGCGCTGATGCCCGCCTTGCGCACCGCCGCCTGTGCGACATGCACCATCGTACCGTAAGTAATGATGCTCAGTTCAGTGCCTTCCTCTACCAGTGCCGCTTTGCCCAGCGGGATTTCATAATAATCTTCCGGTACTTCGCCGCCAGGATGGGTGGTCCACGGTTTTGACGGTTTGTTCGGATCACCATCAAAGGGCCCGTTGTAAATACGCTTGGGTTCAAAAAATATAACCGGATCATCGGATTCGATCGCACTGATCAGCAATCCCTTGGCATCGTACGGATTCGACGGCATGACCGTTTGGATGCCGGAGATATGCGTAAATAAAGCCTCAGGGCTCTGTGAATGCGTTTGTCCACCCCGGATACCGCCGCCGCAGGGCGTGCGTACTGTAACCGGTGAGAAAAATTCGCCACCGCTGCGGTAGCGAAGGCGCGCCAGTTCGGAGACGATCTGGTCGAGGCCCGGATAGATGTAGTCTGCAAACTGGATTTCTGCTACCGGTCGCAAACCATTAACACCGATGCCAATGGCGGAACCGATAATACCGCCCTCGGAAATGGGCGCATCGATAACCCGGTGCTCGCCATACTTGGCCTGCAGGCCATCGGTGCAGCGGAATACACCGCCGAAATAACCAACATCCTCACCGAGAATAATAACCGTCGGGTCTTTTTCCATCACCGCATCGAGGGCGGAATTGATGGCCTGGATCATGGTCATCTGACTCATTGTGACATCCCCTTGATTGCCAGCAACTGTTGGCGCTGGCGCTTCAGGTGTTCGGGGATTTCAGCGTAGACGTCATCGAACATCTCACGGACATCCAGCCTGGGGCCTTCGGTCATGGTGCCGAAGCTGATAGCTTCCTTCCAGGCTGCGGCCACGCCTTCTTTCAATTCCTGATTGAGTGCGGCGTGTTGCTCATCTGACCAATGGCCACTATTGATCAGATGTTGTTTCAAACGTTTGACCGGGTCACCCAGCGGGAAGGCCTCCCACTCGTCCTTGGGACGGTAACGGCTTGGATCGTCACTGGTGGAATGGGCGCCGCCGCGGTAAGTTACATGCTCGATCAGGGTCGGGCCACCGCCATCGCGTGCGCGTTGCGCCGCCCATCGGGTTACCGCGTAAACCGCCAGTAAATCGTTACCGTCCACGCGTATGCCCGGTATGCCCAGGCCCAGTCCACGGGCAGCGAATGGCCGTCTTTCGCCACCGGCAAAACCCTGGAAAGTTGAAATGGCCCACTGGTTGTTGACCACGTTCAGGATGACCGGTGCATGGTATACGGCAGCAAAGGTCAGGGCGTAATGAAAATCTGCCTCTGCGGTGCTGCCATCGCCCACCCAGGAGGCAGAAATATGCTCTTCGCCTTTGATAGCAGAAGCCATTGCCCAACCGACTGCCTGTGGATATTGCGTGGCCAGGTTTCCGGAAATGGAAAACAGGTTGCCCTTTTTGTTGTGGTACATGATGGGCATCTGCCGACCCTTGCACATGTCCCGGGTATTGGAAAGGCACTGGCACATCAGGTCTACGATGCTGGTGTTGCGCAGGATAAACAGCCCCTGGTTACGGTAGCCGGGGAATAACATGTCACTGGTTTCCAGCGCCATACCCTGCCCGATGGATACCGCCTCCTCTCCAAGGGATTCCATGTAGAAAGATATTTTTCCCTGTCGTTGCATGCGGCGCATACGGTCATCGTATTGCCGCGTCAGCAGCATCAGGCGCAGTGCCTCAAGTAACACCACGGGCGCCAGATCCGGATTCCACTCACCCTGCGCAATGCCATCGTCATCCAGCACCCGCACCAGTTCCTGGGCCAGGTTCTCGATATCCCTGGCAGGGACATCGGTGTCGGGTCGTGTTACCGCACCGGCATCTGACAAGGAGAGGTAGCTGAAATCAGGTGCTTCCCCCGGCCTGGCCGAGGGTTGCGGGATATAAAGGC
>Ga0190293_1000172_pt1 | contig 23057 bp, 20 predicted proteins | sample 48693001_MG_FD_161671 | JGI IMG/M metagenome (GOLD analysis project Ga0190293, IMG submission 161671) | Hydrothermal vent microbial mat bacterial communities from Southern Trench, Guaymas Basin, Mexico - 4869-30-0-1_MG | ecosystem: Environmental > Aquatic > Marine > Hydrothermal vents >...
ATCCGATATCCATCCAGCTCAATAATGCATGGCAGATCACCTGTGAGAGGGCGGAGGATTGTCAGGATAGCTCCTTCTACGAAGCCCCTGTCGATGAGAATTGCCCTCGAAGATACCGGACCGGTAACTTTGCCGATCCTGCAGGCTTCTCCGATAGGCTGATCAGACAATCTGCTAAAGTCTGTTCCCACCATGTGCTCCTCAGTGAGGATGAAGGGACAGGAAGGGGGAGTTTCAGTACAGGGATCAGTGAGTAAAGGCAGTCGGCCATCCTCCCAGTTTTCAAGTCCTGAATGCACAAGGTTATCGAAACCCGGGCACACTGCCATAACCTCGAACAGGGTGGCAAGCCGAAGAAGCGCCTCGCTTGATAACGAATGCTCCATTGAGCAGGCATCCCTATCCGCCAGCTCTTCATCTATACCGAGTACTTCCACCAGGAAACGGAAGAGGATATTGTGACGGACAAGGGTTCTTCTTGCAACAGAAATTCCCTCATCTGTGAGACGGACATGCCTTCTCTTCGAATAATCAACCAGACCCATCTCTGCGAGCCTCTTCATGGCCGGAGTAACGGACGCCGGGCTCACTTCCATCTCCATGGCAATATCCCCGACCCGAGCAACAGCATCGCTTCCAAGAAGCCTGTAGATGGTCTCGAGATAGTCCTCAAGAGATCTGGATATACTGCTATCGACTTCATGCATTATGACAACCCTTCAACTCTTAGACAAGTCTAAATAGCTGGTTAGAAAATGTCAACATCATACATGTTTCAATGATTTATCCAGGTTGCACCGGGGCAGAGAGGAACGCCCCGGATGTCGAATTGAAGGGCGTTCCTGCTACTCGGCGGTGTGGAGCTGTCTCTTGAGTCTGTCGGCTTTGTTAGGATGTATCAGCCGTGTTCTGCCTGCTCTGTCGATGAGGCTCTGAGCCCTGCGGAGAGCAGTTTCCCGCTCTTCGGTGGTCTCTGCGTCCCGGACCCTTTTGATGGCCGTGCGCATTGAACGTCTTCTGCTGTGATTGCGCTTCGCCTTTGCCTTGTCGGTTCGAAGCCTTTTGAGCGACTGCCTGCTCCTTGCCAAAGGGGAACTCCTTTCACACATTTGTGCTGTCTGTACGAAGAAACATTATAAAGCCTGTCAGCGAACCGCAAAACTAAACGCGAAGCAGGTGAAAGTCAATCTCCATCGGAGGAATGTAATGCGAAAGATGCTTATACTGTGCGTGATGGTAATTTTCGCTGCGGGTTTATCAGCAGGACGCATAGTCAGGATCAACTCACTTCCCCAGGGCTCCGTGACTGCGCTCATGGAAGAGGGATTCGATATCACCTCAGTGGACATGGTGCGGGGATACACCGATGTGATGGTCCCGGAGGAGATGATACCGGAACTGGAACTCAGATTCCCCGATATCGAAGTCATGCCTCTGGAATGGGGAGAGTTGCTTGCCGAGAACAGCAAGAACGCAGGCTATTATTACAGTCCGGACGAGAATCTCGCCTTCTGGTGTACACTTGCGGCTGATCACTCCGATCTCGCTGATACACCAGTTAACATTGGACAGTCCTACCTCGGTGAGGATATCTATATGATACAACTCACCAGCCCGATCGGGGACTCGGACTACAAGCCACCCATCCTCTTCAACTCTCTTATCCATGCCAGGGAACCCGGCGGCAACAGTGTCGTTATCGACTTCGCAATGTGGCTCACCGATAACTACGACGGAGGAGATACAAGAGCAGCCTGGATACTCGACAACACCACGCTGTACATTGTTCCCATAGCCAACCCGGATGGATACGCATACAATCTTCCATCTGGAGGGTATCACAGGAAGAATATGAATTTCACACTCGGTGACGGTGTAGACCTCAACCGGAACTGGGGCTACGAGTGGGGTTATGACAATATCGGATCCAGTCCGAAGCCCAGTGATGATACTTACAGGGGTACAGCTCCCTTCTCGGAGCCGGAGACTCAGGTCCTGAGGGACTTCATACTCTCGGTCAACCCGATAGCCCTGATGAATTACCACACCTACGGTGGGTACCTCCTCTTTCCATACTCCTATAACAACTCAGCCACTCCGGATCAGACCACTTTCCAGGCATGGGGCAGCGCTATGACCTCCTACAACGGCTACTATGCCGGAAGGTGTGGACAGGCCCTGGGGTACAACGCCAATGGTGACCAGGTCGACTGGAGCTACTCTGGGAATGGTATGCAGGGAATCATGGCGTTCACTCCAGAAGTAGGCGACAACGGATTCTGGGGCGGGCAGAACGATACGACCCTCATCGAGGAATTCTGTGAGGATTGTCGCTACATGAACATCTGGCTCTGCATGACCGCTCCCGGGTTCACCGGTATCACCGGAGAGAGCATCGAGCCGCTTCTTGCCGTCGGCCAGGTCACTCCGAACCCTGTGGTCGGTCTAGCCTCGTTCAGCCTCTCCGTCTCCGGTTCCGGCTGCGCCGATCTTGCCATATACGACACAACAGGCAGGATCATTGCTGATCTTCCAACAGATGAACTCGTCTCAGGAGAGAACCAGATACTTTGGAATGTTCCAGCAGGCACGCCTTCCGGGCTCTACATCATCAGAGCCAGAGGGGCTGACGGCACGACCGGTGCCGGCAGGTTCACTCTGCTGAGGTAAAACGAATGCCTGAAAAGGAAGCTCCCAGCTACTACGAGATACTTGCTGTACATCCTAGAGCGAGTCATGATGAGATAGAGGATGCCTATCATGCTCTAGCCCGTGAGCTCCATCCGGATGTGACTCATGATGATCCGGAGCTGACAGCGAAATACATGAAGGTCAATGAGGCATATCAGACGCTGAGCAGGTCGGAATCAAGGGAGAAGTACGATGAATCGATAGGTCTCGAGCCCCCCTCCGCTGAGAAGCAGGCGAAGGAACGGATCGTCCGAAAGAAGCAAGGCGATCTGTCAGATATGAGGCTGCTCGATATCAAGCTCAAGAGGGCCCTCAGGATGGCGAGAAAGCTGTGCGACTCCGGTAGCTTCTGGCAGGTCACAAGGCTCCTTGAGAGTTTTCTCAGTACTCACGATGACAATCCCGTTCTCAGACGAATGCTGGCACTTGCTGCAGCGGGAAGACATCGATACCATGAGGCTGCGAACCATATGATAGTGGTATGCAAAGTGGAGTATTACCACGCACCGAATTACGCACTATTGGGAAATATCTACATGCGAGCGGGACAGCTGGACCTCGCGGAGAGCGCGCTGTATGAGGCTCTTACCTGGGACGAGAATCTTGAGGAAGCCAAGAGGGACCTCTTGAAGATAGCTGAGCTGAGAGCGGGTTCACAGCCTGTTCTGAAGCGTCTTCTTGGTAAGCTCAACAGTGCCATCGCGAGCAAGAAGGAATAGCGAATGGGGTCAACCGGGAGCAAACTCTACTACTCCATCAGCGAGGTCTGTGACATGACCGGTCTGAAACCTCATGTCCTCAGATACTGGGAAACGGCTTTCCCCATGCTCAATCCCTCGAAGAACCAGGCTGGCAATCGTGTATACAGGAGCGAGGATATCACCCTTGTTAAGAGTATATCCCGGCTTCTTTACGAGGAGCGGTACACCATCGACGGAGCAAGACAGAAGCTTGCGGAGGCTGTCGGATCAGAGGATCAGATGGAGCTGCGGCTTGAATCTTCCAGCATATCGACGGAATTGCTGGTAGATATCCGAACCGAGATCGTGGAGATGATAGGCATTCTTGACCGGGACCCGATGGCGGTTGACGAACGAAACGATACAGGCTAATTTTGACCTTCCGGTCGGGGCGTGGCGCAGTCCGGTAGCGCACTTGAATGGGGTTCAAGTGGTCGCTGGTTCGAATCCAGTCGCCCCGACCATTTCATTTTGATTAACTTGTAGCTTGCCAGCCACAGGCCACGATGCTCTCCGGCTGAGCAGATACCTTAGAGAATGAGGATCGCATAAGATGGGTGAAGGCATTCTCCATTGGCTGGGTGGCATACCAGGGGAGATCCAGATGATGGTCCTTTCCGCCTTCCCGCTCACCGAACTCAGAGGAAGTATTCCTCTAGCATGCACAGTCATGAGCAGTCAGTGGGTTTGGCCATGGTGGAAGATCTACCTTCTTGCAGTTGCCGGGAACCTGTTGCCGGTGCCTTTTGTGCTATGGTTTCTCGGGCCTGTAAGCCGCTTTCTGCGCAAATGGCCCCCGATGGACCGCTTCTTCGAGAAGCTGTTCGAGAGGACCAGGCGGAAGGTCGGGAGTAAGATCGAAAAGTATGAGGCACTTGGTCTTACTCTGTTCGTGGCAATCCCTCTCCCTGTGACAGGCGCATGGACCGGCTGTGCTGCGGCCTTCATCTTCGGAATTCCTAAAAGAATGGCTATCCCGGCTATAGCTGTGGGTGTTGCCATTGCTGGAGCTTTGGTCACTCTCATTATGACCGGTGCTCTCGCCGGTATTCGGTTTCTGGTCTGAAGCGTCTGCTGTTTGCTATTGCCGGTGAAGCTGGCGTTTACTAAATTTGCGGATGTCGTCGGGGCGTAGCGCAGCCCGGTTAGCGCGCCTGGTTCGGGACTAGGAGGTCGGAGGTTCAAATCCTCTCGCCCCGACCACATCCACTACCGCGTACTCGCATTCTGCAGATATTCAGGAACTTCATCTCCGCATTCCCTTTGGAGGTAATTTACATTGCCGGTAAACATTGTTGCAGTCATCGGCGGTGCAATCCCAACTGATGTCGAACGGAGCAAAGCTGCAGAACTCGGGTGCCTGCTTGCAGAAGCGGGATTTACAGTTATCTGCGGTGGTGGCGCTGGAGTAATGGAAGCGGTTTGCTCAGGTGCCAGGTCGAAGGGGGGCAGGACTATCGGTGTTATCCCTGGAACTGACCCTTCGGAAGCCAATCAGTTTGTTGAAACTGTTATCACTACTGGATTGGGAACATCCAGAAATAGAATGATCGTGCTTTCAGCAAATGCGGTGGTCGCTGTCGGAGGCGGGTATGGAACTCTATCTGAGATAGCTTATGCTCTACAGGCCGGAAGGCCGATCTGCGTTATAGGGAAATGGAGTGCAATTGAAGGTGTCGCGGCAGTGGATACTCCTGCCGAGGCTATGGAGTTCGTCACTGGACATACCGGAGGTGATTGATGCTGACTGCTGAAGAGATCGGTAAGCTGATACGAACTGTTCCCAATTTCCCCATTCCCGGCGTGATGTTCAAGGACATCACGACGATACTGACACATCCGGATGCCCTTGGCGATACAGTGACTCACCTGGAGAGGATCATCGAGGGCTTCGATGATATCGGTGCTGTTGCCGCGATCGAGTCAAGGGGTTTTGTATTCGGTTCCGTTCTTGCCGCACGGAAGAGTCTTCCGCTCGTTCTTATACGAAAGCCCGGCAAGCTCCCCGGAGATGTGCTTACCGAGAAGTATTCTCTTGAATACGGTACGAACGAGATACAGGTGCACAGGCATTCGCTTCCCAAAGGGACATCAGTTCTCATAGTTGATGATCTGATCGCGACAGGGGGCTCGGCAATGGCTGCTGCCAGACTCATGGAGAGAGATGGCTGCAAGGTAGCTGGAGCAGTTTTTGTAATCGACCTCGAGTTTCTTGGCGGAAGTGCAAAACTGGCTGATGCGGGAGTACATAACCTGTCTCTTCTATCGTATGCGGGAGAATGAGATAGAGGTTTGACAATATGAATCCCGGGAGTGCATGTTATATTACTTGTGTCTCAGGTCCTGAGAGGGCCTGTATTTGTTGCTGAAACAGAAAGGGGATACTATGAGTAAGATTCTGTTCATACTTGTCATGATAATGGGACTCGCCGTATTCGGATGCGGTGAGCAGCCGGATCAGTCTGCTGATACAGCCGCAGATTCCGGTGATGCTGGAGTCGATGCTGACTCGCACGAATCCGGATCTGGTGACACCGAGGATTCCGGCGACCGGACCGAGGCTCGCGTTGTGGACGAGGATTCCTCTGATAGAAGAGGTGACCGTACGGCTGTTGCGGGTACTTTCGATCTCTCCACACCCGAGCTTTCTGTTGGTCAGTGGATAGAGTTCGGCGCTGATGACCTCCGAGAGACCGTCACTATCTCTGTTGTTGGTACCGAGGTCAATCAGGGAGACGAGTGCCTCTGGGTGCAGTTGAGCGGCCCCGACTTCGTCGCTCAGATACTTATGGACCCTTCCGGTCTTGATATCGCCATGGAGGGATATCAGGAGCAGATGGATGTCTTCTTCGCTGATCCTGCTGCATACATCCGTGACAACATGGCCGATGCAGAGGGCATGGCCGGTATGATGAGCAATGAGGATGGCATGGAAATGGCCCTGGAGTTCGTTAAGGCGATCAGAATGGTTAAATTCGACCAGGGCGGAATGGCTATGGCCATCGATATGACTGGTGTTCCTGAGTTCCTCGAGGAAATGATGAGCGATCCTTCCTTCCAGGATACCTTCCAGGAAGGCTTCATGCAGGGATTCAACGAGGAGCAGGGTCAGGAAGGTCTCGATGAGATCATGACCGAACTCGACAACATGGACTTCGCCTTCGAGGCCGCATCCGTCGAGGCTGGCGGAAGCCAGGTAGAGGGTATCGAGTTCTCCCTCAACCATCCGGACGTCGAGGTCACCGTTGTCTTCTCCAGCGAACTTCCCATCATCCCTCTCGCATATGCGAGTTTCTTCTCCGCTGAGGACAACGAATCGCATACGGTCGAGGTGCGCGGTTTCGGCTTCAGCGGTGCTGAGAACCTTATGCCGGGTGAGCCTGCACAGGTCATCCCCGCGATGATGTTCCTTCAGGGTATGACCCAGCAGATGGGTGCACAGGAAGGACGCTCCGCCGGTATCAGGTAGGGTATCCCGATACGTCAGATTCAAACGCCCGGCGCATCCGCGCCGGGCGTCTTCCTACACCTGAATGCCACTTCCCAGCAGGTCTCTGATAGTGTATTTTTGATTTCAAATGGATCTTCTCGAAAACCTCTCCACAGCAAGTGTTCGACCTCCGCTGGCCGACCTTCTTCGTCCGTCAGGGCTGGAGGAGGTCTCCGGCCAGGAGCACCTTCTTGCCGAAGGAGCAGCCTTCAGAGAGGCTCTGCTGAAGGGGGTGCTGGGCTCATTCATCCTCTGGGGTCCTCCCGGTTCAGGTAAAACGACTCTCGCCCTTCTCGTATCCAGGTACACAGATCAGCATTTCGTCAGATTCAGCGCTGTCACTGGAGGAGTGAAGCAGGTCCGGGCAATTGTGGAAGAGGCCGCAAGGCTGATCCATTCCGGGATCAGCACAATGCTCTTCGTCGATGAGATCCATCGGTTTAACCGCGCTCAGCAGGATGCTTTCCTTCCTCATGTTGAGAAGGGGACCATCAGACTTGCCGGTGCTACTACGGAGAACCCATCGTTTGAGATCAACGCGCCGCTGCTGAGTCGATGCACAGTGTATGTTCTCAAGCATCTTGAGGAGGGGCATATACTGGAGATACTCAGGAGGGCAGCTGTTCATCCGGTGATTCAGGAGGCTGTTGCTCCAGGCATTGATGAGGGGGTTCTTGAACTACTTTCTTCCACTGCGGATGGCGATGCGAGGAGAGCCCTGAACTCGTTCGAACTTATTGCTGGAATGTCGGGCGAGGGCAGGATCACACTTGATCTCGCCAGAAGTGCGCTCCAGGTTTCACCGATGAACTACGATCGCTCCGGAGACCGGCATTTCAACATGATAAGCGCCCTCCACAAATCTCTCCGGTCCAGTGATGCCGATGCAGCCATGTACTGGCTCGCCAGAATGATAGAGGGTGGTGAGAATCCACTGTATATCGCCAGGCGGATGATCAGGTTCGCCAGCGAGGACATTGGGCTTGCCGACCCATCAGCACTGACAGTAGCGATGAGGGCTGCTGACGCCTACAGGTTCCTCGGCTCACCGGAAGGTGAACTGGCCTTGGCTGAGGCCGTAGTGTACATGGCCCTTGCTCCGAAATCCAACTCGGTCTATACAGCCTGGAAGGCTGCACTTGGCGCAGCACGGGAGTACGGTAGCCTTCCGGTCCCCCTCGTACTTCGGAATGCCCCGACATCCCTGATGAAGCGCCTTGAATATGGCAGGGGTTACCAGTATGCCCATAGTGCCGAGGATGGTATAGTGACCCACTCCAATTTTCCCAAAAGTATGGCAGAGCTTGAATTCTACCGTCCAACAGCATCCGGCAGGGAGGAGCAGCTGGCAGCAAAACTCAGTGAATGGAAGAGGCTCAGGGAGATGGCGAGGAATACAGATGAGAGTTAAGACAGCTGAACACCGCGAATTCATTGACATCACCGGCAGAGTGGAAGAGCTTCTTCCTGATGGCTTCTCTGGTGCAGTTATGCTCTACACACCGCACACAACTGCAGCTGTTACAGTCAATGAGGGATTCGATCCTGACGTAGTGACAGACATGTCGAATATGCTCGAGCGCCTTGTCCCCTCCGATATGCCCCAGCTTCATGCCGAGGGCAACTCAGATGCGCATTCACTCTCAACTCTCATAGGTGTCTCCCTGCTTCTGCCCGTCTGTGACGGGACCCTCTCCCTCGGGAGATGGCAGAGAATATTCTTTTGCGAGTTCGATGGACCGAGATCCAGGAAAGTATCCATGACGTATCTTCCAGGTGAGCACCGCGATGGGTGAGACTGGACTATCCTCCAGCTCCTTCAGGGAGAGAATGGTGCGAACGGATCTGGAGGGAGCCGGTGTCAGGAGCCGAAGAGTGCTTGATGCCTTCATGAGTGTACCCAGGGAGCTGTTTGTACCTTCCAGAACCGGGCTTGCAGCCGTCTACGGGAATCACCCACTTCCGATAGGATTCGGGCAGACAGTATCTCAGCCCTTCATTGTGGCCTACATGCTGGAACTGCTTTCCCTCCCTCCTGGATCCAGAGTGCTCGAAATAGGGACCGGTTCGGGATATCAGACTGCTATCCTCGCTGCAATGGGTATGGAGGTAGTCACGGTTGAACTAATCCCTGAACTCGCATCCAGAGCACGGAGAACCATTATGGAGTTCATGCCTGATGCGGATATCAGGTTCCTGATCTCAGACGGATATCGCGGATGGGAGCCTGCCGCTCCTTATGCTGGGATAATCGTGTCTGCCGCCCCGCTCTCCATTCCATCGGCTCTCGAGGAGCAGCTTGATCCTAAGGGAGGGTGTCTGGTCCTTCCGGCAGGCGGTTTTATACAGAAACTGGTAAAGATCACCAGAGCAGGAGAGGATCTGACCATGCAGGAGTCCCTTACGGTAAGGTTCGTCCCCCTCATCGCGTCAGATGATCGGTAGTTAGGAGAACTTCATGAACGGGAGGCAGATCGGGGAAGCCGGCAGCGGTCGAGTGCTTCTTTCGGGGAGCGAGGCAGAGCGTCTATCCAGTTCTTTGCTTGAGAGATACCCGCAGGTTGCTGTTGCAGTCGTCTCCCCAGGAGCATTCAGGAAGGCCGCATGCGGGGATATTGCAGTCCTCTGTCCGGCCGATGGAGCAGAGCTGCATCAGATGACTGTCGATCTGTCGTCTGCAGAATCAGGAAGATCAAATCTGACGGTGCTCTCTCCTGCAGAACTGAAGACGCCGCTCAATGGCCCCTGGATCATTCTCAGGGAGTGCTCCACCGCCTTCGATATCCTGATGAATATGCCGAAAATGGGATTTCCCATGACTGGTCAGACGCCGGTCTCCGATCTGCTCTCCCTTGCCAGAAGCGGTGTCCTTCTTCCGTTCTTCTTTCATAACATCAACAATATACTCACCAGGATACTTGGCAACGTGGAACTGGCTGGATTCGACCTTGAAGACAAGGATAAACTCAAGAGACGCCTTAATAACGCCCTGGAAGGATCTGAGGAACTCAGGGAGTTCCTCAGAGACCTCTCACTGCAGGCGCACGACAGCGGTCAGGGTTCCGCAGATTGGTCTCCGGGGCATTCACAGGAAATCTTTGAGACTGGCAGGATGTCCAGTGGTACTTCCGTCGAGTTCACACATCTCAATGATCCGGAGCTGCCAGGCTTCCTTCCTGTTAGCAGGACCACTCTGAACTCGCTGCTGGGAGCTCTTTCAGGGGCAGCTACGTTGTTCGTCAACGGATGCGGTTCGGTCCATCTGGAATCCATAGCTGCGAATTCAACCGTACGATTCGTACTGGAGTGGCACTCGACCGCCGGAAGTGACACCAGGAGCGCTCATCAGAGCACTTCTGCCATCATTCTCCTGGCTTGGACCGCGATACTGTCACCGCCTGCCGGTGTGACATTCGTACTTGACGAATGGAGTGAGGATCGAGGGAGAGCAATACTTATTGTAAATACAGACACTGCCGATGGAGGTGTGGAATGAATTCCATCGAAACCGGAATCCTGACCGATGATACCCTCCCTGATTCTGCTAATGCGGTACTCGCCGTCTTCCAGGATCAGCCATCAGCCAGGCTCTCCATCACGGACATCCGTGAAGCCCTGCCTGAGCGGGTAAATGATCTCTCGGATATACTGGATGATCTGGTAACCAGAGGTCTGCTCTGGAAAGCGGGTTCCGGCAAGTACGTGCTCCCGGCTGAGCTTGGAATATTCAGCGGCAGCGTCAGAGGCAGACCTTCTGGAGGTGCGCTTGTTCTGACCGGTGAGGAACGATTCGAGGTCGTTCCCGGTGAGCTTGGGGGTGCTCTGGACGGAGATTCGGTCATGGTCAGGAGACTGGGGCGCAAGGACCGTGACGGAAGGACCTTCGGGAGTATCGAGATGATCCTCAGTAGAGCTAGAACCGGCATCAGCGGAGTTACCAGACGCTTCGGGAAAGGCTGGAACCTCGATCCGGTGAATCCGCTGCTTCCACGAGGGATACGACTCACTCTCGCTCCAGATCTCAGAAGTTCAATGGAAGCAGGGAGGATCGTCTATGCCAGGCTTGATTACTCCGGCTCGGATTACACCGCAGTTGCGCTCAGCGATGTAGGTTCACCTTCCTCGCCGACTGCGCTCATCGATTCGGTTGCAGCCGACCACGGGCTTGAATCCGAATTTCCGGATGATGTTCTTGAAGCGGCTTCACTCAGTGCTTCAGAACCGATTCGGTATACTGACAGGGATGACCTTCGCGATGTCTTCACCATTACGGTTGATCCTGTCGATGCAAGAGATTTCGACGATGCGATCTCCCTCGCCAGGGACAGGGATGAATATATCCTTCAGGTGCATATCGCTGATGTTGCCGGCTATGCTGTTCAGGGCGGAGCAGTCGACTTGGAGGCAAGAAGAAGGGGGACCAGCGTCTATCTGCCTGACAGGGTGATCCCTATGATACCGGAAATCCTGTCCGCAGGAGCATGCAGCCTCAGACCCGGTGAGGAAAGACTTACCAGAACAGTTGTCATGCATTTCGATAGAGAGGGTGAGCGGACCGAGTTCACCGTCGGAGCTTCGGTAATCCGCTCAGATGCCCGATTGTCGTACGAGGAAGCCCTGGAATACATGCAGGATGGAGGTACTGATCCAGAAATAAGAGAACTGCTCCTTCTATGTGGTGAACTCTCCGCCGTCCTGGACAGAAAGCGGACCGAGAGGGGAGCGTTGGATTTTGGCGGCAGCGAGTTCAGGGTGATTTTCGGTGAGGAGGGCTGGCCTTCCTCCTTTATCCGGGAAAGCGGGGATATCTCGCACCGAATGATAGAAAATTTCATGGTTGAAGCGAATCGGGCAGTTGCCGATCACTGCACCTGGTCAGGTCTGCCGGTCCTCTACAGGGTACATGATGATCCTGTCCCTGAATCAGAACAGATCCTTGCATCGAGGTTCGAGGAGCTCGGCATCCGTCTGCCCGGGGGAAGGGTGAGGGATCCTTCCGTTCTTAGAGAAGCGCTCGACAGGCTTGCCGGATCTCCGCTGGAGGATCTCGTGAGGGAGGCGGTCCTCCGCTCGCTGAGCAAGGCCGTTTACAGTCCGTCCAATATCGGACATTTCGGACTTGCACTCAGGAGTTACATGCATTTCACGAGCCCAATCCGGAGATATCCCGATCTCCTGGTTCATCAGGTTCTGGCTATGATCGAGGAAGGCAGAATGCCGACTCCTCCGGGCGACATTAACTCTCTGGCCGATTCATGCGGCAGGACAGAGCGTAACGCTGAGGGCGCAGAGCGGGATGCAATGGAACTCATGGCCATCGTATGGCTGTCAAGACACATTGGTGAGAGCTTCTCAGGTGTGGTGAGCGGGATCAAGCGTTTCGGTATATTTGTCAGGTTCGATGATCTTCCTCTGGAGGGTCTTGCTCCTGCGGGTGAAATAAGGAAGGCCGGTATAGCCTTCGGAGAGGCCGGCGGTCCTTTCAGGGATGGTTCAATAGTAGAGGTTCGAGTGGTTTCGGTCGATGTGCTGGAGAGAAGGGTTACCCTGAGTCCGGTGGGAAGGCCTTCCAGAGGTCCGGCGGAATCAGAATGATGGGAGCGCTGAAGCAACTGGATTACGGCGAATTGGCATCAGCCATTGCTGAATGGATCAGGGAGCGTGTGACGATTGCAGGGGTCGATGGCGTTGTTTTAGGTCTCAGCGGAGGTATTGACTCTGCGGTTGCCGCTGCTCTCGCCGCGAAGGCACTTGGTCCTGACTCTGTCCTTGGCCTCGTAATGCCCTGCGCCAACTCCGAGGAGGATACTGCTGACGGTATTCGCACAGCAGAGCATCTTGGTGCATGCTATTCGGTTATTGGCCTTCAGGATGTGCTGGATAGCTTCATTGCCGCCGGGAGCCTTGACAGGAGCAATACCCTCGTGAATGCAAACATCAAGGCCAGGCTTCGAATGGCCATGCTGTATGCACATTCGGCAGGCAGACTCGTTCTGGGGACATCCAATTATTCAGAATATATGGTCGGCTACTGGACCAAATGGGGGGATGGCGCTGCCGACATCCAGCCGATAGCGAGACTATACAAGGACGAGGTCGTCTTGCTTGCGAGTGCCCTTGGACTGCCCGACTGGGTGATCAGTAGAGTACCCTCCGCAGGACTCTGGCCCGGTCAGAGTGATGAGGGGGAGATGGGTGTGACATATGAAGAGATTCGGAAATACTTTGAGGGTTCCAAAATTGGGGATTCTGCAATGATGAAAATAGGTCAGATGGTTCGGAGCACTGATCATAAGCGAAAGACAATCCCTTTCTTCGATGCAAGGACTTGGATGGTGGAGAATGACGAGTGAGAACGGACGTACTGCGCTCATATCCGCATGGAACAAGAAGGGTCTGGATGACTTCGCCGCTGGACTCAAAGAGGCGGGTTGGAAGATTTATGCGTCCGGAGGGACCTTCGCTGCTCTTGAAACTGCCGGTATCGAAGCCACTCCCACTGAGAGCATCACCGGGATAAGCTCGCTTCTGGGAGGCAGAGTGAAGACGCTGCATCCGGAACTGCATGCAGCCATTCTGGCTGCCGGAGAGGACAGGCAGGAGCGGATCGAGGGAGGGAAGCCGGTCTTTGATCTCGTCGCAGTCGATCTGTATCCTTTCAGCGAGACAGAGGGCATGGACCCCGAGGATTCCCGAATGGTCGAACTGATCGACATCGGAGGTCCGACTATGCTGAGGGCTGCTGCAAAGAACTGGAGGTATGTTATATCCGCTTCCGGTGCACATGTTTTTCCCGAAGTACTCGAGACAGTGCTGAATGGAGGGGACGGACCGGAATTCAGACGTCTCATGGCAGCCAGGACATTTGATGCCAGCTGGCGCTATGACCTCGAGGTGGCACTCTCCCTCGAAAAAGGATTCGTTCCGGAACTCAGATACGGTGAGAATCCTCACCAGGAAGCAAAAGTACATTTCAGCTGGCCGCGAACAGGTTTCGGATCAGCTGCAGTTCTTGGAGGGATACCTCTCAGCTACAACAACTACCTTGATGCGGGTGCCGCATGGGACCTCACAGCTGTCATGCCAGCCGAAACACCTGCAGCGGTTCTGATGAAGCATGGCAATCCCTGTGGAGCAGGTACAGGCAGATCACCTCTGGAAGCGTTTGAGAATGCCTTCAGAGCAGATACCATCTCTCCTTACGGCGGTATCCTCGCGCTGAACTGCCCGGTCGATATGGAACTGGTCGCCAGGCTCAAGGGCATATTTCTTGAGATTGTGATGGCTCCCTCGTTCAATGATGATGCTCTGCAGAGGCTGCGGAAGAGAAAGAAGCTAAGAATACTCGAGATGCCGGAAGGATCGGATTCCTCGAAGCAGATGAGAAGCATCTGGGGAGGTATTCTCCTCCAGGGACAGGATCCCATTATTGAATCTGCCGGGTCGGCAAGAGTTGTGACTGAGAGAGCACCCAGCAAGCATGAGCTCAAGGCGATGGATATTGCATGGAGGATATGCAGGTCGGTGAAGAGCAACGCGATAGTGATCGGTGACAGATTCGGTGCTCTCGGAGTCGGCGCCGGTCAGATGAGCAGGATCGAGAGCCTCGACCTTGCAGTGAGAAGAGCTCTGCGGGAGGGAGCCTCGCTTGAGGGAGCTGTTCTGGCTTCGGATGGATTATTCCCTTTCAGGGATGGACCGGATACCGCCGCGGCTGCGGGTATTACCGCCATCATACAGCCGGGAGGTTCCATCAGGGATGCGGAAGTGATAGAGGCCGCGAATGAACATGGTATGGCAATGCTTTTCACCGGGACCAGGCACTTCAGGCATTAAGTCTGCGAGGGAGAAGTTGTGTTTCAATCCTTGGGTATTCTGCTCATGCTTATGGTTGGTGCCGCACAGGGCATAAGCATCGAAAGGGCGGATTCCCTTTCTATGGCCGGAGCTGCCGGTCCCGCTGAAGAGGAGCTGCTTGCCCTTCTTGCCGATGGCTCAGACACACTAGAGGAACTGCTATTCCGTCTCTGTGGGCTCTTCCATGCTACAGGTAGAGAAAGCGAGTGTATTCTTCTGCTGGAAGATCTGGAGGAGACACTCGATCTTGACCTGACAGGATGGAAGGCCTCGCTGCTGGACCTGGCCCGGAGACCAGGTGAGGCTGCGGCTCTCGTTCCGGATGATGTTCTCCTTAACCTCTGGCTCGACAGAGCCTCAGGGGAGCCTTCAGTTCAAGGCTTTCTTCCGCAGCCTGAAAACATAGCCGGAAGGGCAGTCAGATCGATGAACTGCCCGGATGGGACCATGACAGGAGCGCAGATCGATCAGACTGTATTCGATTCAGCACTTCTTCCCTTCCTTGCCGATGAAGTATCAGATGAACTTGAGCTCTCGCTCGAGACTGCAGGTCCCTGGTGGGATGATGTCGCAGAGGAACTCTGGACGAAGGCTCCTTCGGAAAACCTTGCGAAACTCATTGCTCTCAGAAGAGAGCATCTGTTCGCAGGGACCGAGGAGTACTGGAGCACGCTTCTCAATGAAACTGATGAACGGGCAGCTGCAGCCGCCTCGATGCTCCTCCGCCTGGCACCGGAGGAATGGCTGAATTCATGGAAGGTGATGGATGCGCTTGTCTCTTTCGGACGAATGGAAGTGGTTGACAGCCTGCACTCCTCCACCACAGACAGCATGTTCGCTTATGGTGTTGAGATGGCGCTTCTCAGGGAGTCCGGCAGGTTTGGAGAATTGCTTGCGCTCTGCGATTCACTACCTGCGGGAATCCCTGACAGTCTCGCAGCCAGGGCCCTCCTCTACAGGGCGAGAGCTCTGAGGGCTCTCCAGCATTCTCCCTCAGCATATTACAATGCCTATCTTGCCTTTGCTGTTGCACATATGGAGCATCCCACATCATCAGAGGCGGCTTATCTTGCTGCAAAATACTATGATGCAGAAAGGAACTGGCCTGCTGCCGCAGATGCATACCTGACTTCGCTCTCATCCGGGACGTACGGTGGCTCTCTAACTTACTGGCGGGGGGGCTTCTGTCATTATATGTGCGGCCGAGGAGGTGTCGGAGATTCCATATGGGCGGCCGGAATATCCGCCTATCCCTACTCCGTCTGGAATGATGAAATGCGCTTCTGGAGGGCCAGGTACGCTAATCGCATTGGAGATACACGAAGCGAATTGCAGCTCCTGGAGGAGACCGCTGACAGTCATCCATGGGAATTCTACGGTATTCTTGCAGCGATTAGACTTGGACGGTCGCTTCCATCCGGTTTTGAACCCGCACATATCGATCTCACAGCTGATCCTGTACTTGCAGCAGCACTTGATATGTACTCCATGGGCTACGGGAGCATGGCTTCACTCATGCTCCGCACCACTTCTCTTGGAGATCCCGGCACCAGGGGGGCGGCACTTGCGCTAATGGGTGAGCATGGCAGGTCACTCGCTCTCCTTTGTGAATGGGACACCGAACTCCGCAGGAGCGGAGAGGGAATGCTCCCAGACAGCCTACTGGCCTATTACTTTCCGGCGCCATACATGGAGCTTACCGAGGCACTCACTGCCGACCTGACAATTCCCGGGGCTGCTGTGACAGCACTCATGCGTCAGGAGAGCTATTTCAATCGGTGGGCCGGGTCCAGCGTTGGAGCCAGGGGGCTCATTCAGCTGATGCCAGGGACCGCCGGGGATATTTCCAGATGGTATGGGCTCCCAGTCCTTTCCGGCGATGATTTCTACAACCCGGAGAACTCAATACAGTTTGGATCTATCTACCTTGACAGGCAGTATCGCTCCTTCGACTGCAGCCTTCCCCTCGCCATGGCGGCCTACAATGCCGGTCCCGGAAGCGCATCGAGGTGGATGAGCGAATTTCCAATGGAACCCGATGATCCGGAGCTGTTCATCGAACAGGTTACTTACGTTGAGACCAGAAGGTACATCAAGAAGGTGATGGCAAACGCATGGCTTTACGATGGAGCCTCCATATGAGGACCGCCCTGTTCCTGACGCTGCTGACCTTTTCCATGCTCGCCTGCAGGTCTGTCGGACAAGGGGAACCGCCACAGCCTCCGGATGTCCAGCAGCAGCTCCCTGGATACTCCTTCAGTTCAGCGGACTCACTCATGCTCACCGGTGCTTTCACGCCAGCGAGAGCAGTTCTTCTTTCTATGCTGGAGGATACTCTTGTACCGGGGGACGAGGTTCTGCTGAGACTGACAGGCCTCTATGCCGGCAGGGCTATGGAGGATGAATTCGTTGAGCTCCTAGACAGCCTCGAGGCATGCGGGATGGGACCGTATCTGGGATGGAAGGTCTCAGCTCTTCAGCTGACAGGCCGACCACTCGATGCCCTTCCCTTTACGATGGATGAACCTGTTCTTTCCGCCTGGCTGCTGCTTGAGGCTGATTCCTGCCCCAGCATTGTTCCTTCGTCTTACCAGGCAGGTGGTCCTGGTGATATTGTTTGCATTGCTCTTATCACACCGCCTGGAGAGCTTGGTTCTGAAGCTGCCTCGCTCCATATCTCATCCGCCGGTCCGCTGCCGAGACTTACTGAGAGATGCATTCAGGAGCTCGAGATAACCTCGGATACCGCAGGGGTCTGGTGGTGGACCGCCATCGATTCATTGCGCGGTGCGGGGAAGGATGCTGCTGCAGACCTGCTGGAGGCAGAAGCACTAGATAGGGCAGGAGAGGGGAGTGTTGGCTACTGGACCGCTCTTGCTGCCGGGGACGGCGCTACATCGACCATTGCCCTGGCCACTCGCGTATGTACTGAAAGATTTCCTGGAGTACTGGAGCCTGACTGGAAGCTGATAGACGAATTGGCTGTCAGCGGAGAGGATGAGCTCGCGCTTCAGCTTTCGCTGGAAGGTGATCCATATTACAGACTCGGAGCGGAAATGGCGCTGCTCCACTCCAGCGGTCTCTTCAGCAGTCTCAGAGACCTCTGTGAAAGCATCGACCCGGCGATGCCCGACTCGCTCAGGGCCAGAGCCGCTCTCTTCAGAGCCAGGGCACTCCGGGGAATGTCCGCCGGAGGGGATACGATCTACTCGGCTTACGTTCTGTTCGCTCGCAGTTTTCCCGAGCATCCTGAATCGCGGATAGCAGCTTACAATGCAGGCAAATATTACGACTGTGAACAGGAGTGGGAGAGCGCGGCCGAAGCATACGAGGTTTCGCTGACTGCATCCGGGTCATACGAAGGGGATGAAAGGGCTCACTGGAGATGCGGTTTCTCGCTCTATATGTCCGGCATGACGGCAAGAGCCGATTCCATCTGGGCAGAAGGGACGCTCAGGTGGCCGAAAGGCTACTGGAGGGACGAGATGCTTTTCTGGAGGGCGCGGATAGCCTCGGAGACGGGTGACCTGCTCCTGCGCGATTCTCTGCTGGAAATTGTATCTACAGAACACCCATGGGAGTTCTACGGGATGCTTGCCGGCAGGAGGACAGGCACTGCTGGTCCGGGACGATTTGCAGTCCCTGAGATTGATATTGGTCACTCACCGGCTTGCTCCCTTGCACTGGAAATGCTCTCAGACGGCTATGGTTCGCTTGCCGTGGAGCTGCTGGAAAGCGGCTGGGGATCAACCTCTGAGAGAGCCGTAATGCTATCGCTTTTAGGGCAGAATGGAAGCGCTCTGCATGCACTCAGGAGGCTCGATGTCTCTCTTCGGGAAGCGGGTACCGGGATACTCCCGGACTCGCTTCTTTGTTTCTATTTTCCCGCTCCCTATCTTGACTTGGCACTATCCGCCACCGATACACTTGATCTCGATGCCGGTATGCTCCAGGCCATCATGCGTGAAGAGAGCTATTTCAACAGATGGGTTATTTCGAGTGCAGGAGCCAGAGGTGTGATCCAGCTCATGCCGACTACGGCATACGATGTGGCCAGGTGGTATGATCTGCCTGTTCTCGAGGAGGAGCAGTTCTTCGATCCGGTTGTCTCGGTACCATATGGAGCGCTTTATATAGATCGTCAGCATTCTGCGTACAACGGTGAGGAGGTTCTGTTCCTTGCTGCCTACAACGCTGGACCGGGGAACTCTTCCCGCTGGGTTGATATGAATGGCTGGAACAGCCTTGATCCTGAACTCTATATTGAGCAGGTGACCTACAGAGAGACCCGGATGTACATCAAGAAAGTTCAGAGATCCGGGTGGATATACGAAGGGTACGGTGGCTCATGATCCTGACGGTTGTTCTACTCATGCTGGTCGATCCCTCGTTCGTAACCCCTCCGGAGCCTTCAACAATGGTCTTTCCGCCTTTCGGTCACTGTATGGGGATATACAGGGCCGGTACGGACCAGCTCGCGATGCTCCTCGGAGGTCTGGTCAGATTCGATGATCCCCAGGGGATCGCATGCGTAAAACTCGATGACTGGGATGATCCAAACAGCAGTGGGGACGACGATGAACTCGCGGTCTACGGTGTCAATTCCGGCTCGGGACACATCATATACAATGCCGATATGTACACACTCGGCCTGTACGGCGGAACCGGCAGCGGTGAGGATGAACTCCGTTCTCCTCACGGCATTGCCGCAGATCCACAGGGCATGGTGATTGTTGCTGATACCGGCAACCGAAGGGTAGCCGTTTTAAGAAGAAGCGGCTCCAGACTTCTGCTGGAGACATTTCTCGCAGGTGAAATGCTTGAACCCTGGGATGTTGCCATCGATGGTGACGGCAGGATATACGTTACTGACAGAGAGGCAGGATCCCTTCTCATTTACGATTCAGAGGGAGACTCGCTCCCATACATCCTCAATCTCAATAACCCGACCGGTATCGACGCCGTTTACAGGGAGGACTGGCTCCACGACAGTGACGCCTTCGCGGTTATTGTAACCGATAATGGACGCTCTCTGATAAAGCTTGCTGGTGGTGAAACCGCAGCTGAGACCGATGTCGAAGCCTGCGGTGGAGCAGTCTTCAATTATCCTGTGATCGACTTTTACGGGAACACATGGGTCACTGACAGCATATCCTGCTCTGTTCATAAGTTTGACGGGGATCTGGAGTATCTGGCCAGTTTCGGTTTTCCCGGGAACGATGATCTCGAATTTGAACATCCCACCGGCATTGCGATCTGGCGGAGGTTCGGGCAGCTGTTCCTTGCAGAGGCCGAGGGTGCAAGGTACTTCTGGATAGGTGTGGACATCAGGAGTATAGAGGTTGATGTACAGCCAAGAGGTCTCTCAGTTGAGGGCATATTGACGGAGTATGCGAACCTGCGGGTGAGGATTCTGACCGAGGATGGTGAGGAAGCCGCTTCTCTCTCCGACGGGAGGGTCGATTCAGGTCCATTCAGGTTTGAGTGGGACTGTCTCTCGGGTTCGAGGGGCACGCCTGTACAGGGCGGTGAATACATCCTCGAGATTTATGCCCAGCCTACCTATTCGAGCCGCACCTACTTCGACAAGACATGGGAGTATGGATTATCCATCGAGGCTCCCGAGGGAGCTTCGGAGGGTGGGGGGCGCTTCAACTGAAGATAGCGATCATGGTGATCCTCCTGCTCATGTCCGCATTCTTCAGCGGCACTGAGACAGCTTATTTCAGCCTTAATGGCATGCAACAGCGTCGACTGCGCAGAAGCCGTTCGGGCACAAGAGCGGTTTCGCTGCTCTCGGATCCAGGTCTTCTGCTCTCCGCGATTCTCCTTGGCAATACAATTATCAACGTAACCTCTGCCGCCATCGCCGCCTCTATCTCCGCTGACCTTATCCCTGGAGAAGAGGGATTGAGCCTGGTGCTGACAGTCATCGGGATGACCTTTCTCCTCCTGATATTCGGGGAAGTATCCCCGAAAGTCATTGCGAGAGCGCATGCCGAAACATGGGCGGCCAGAGTCTCAGGCATCATGACACTTCACCTCAGGATCGTTGGACCAGTTGCTTCCAGACTTGCGGGATTCGTTGGTTTCGTGCTCAGACTGACAGGTGTCAGACCTTCCGGAGAGAGCCTCTCAAGCGACGAGATAGTAGCGCTTGTCGAACTCGGGAGATCGGAGGGTCTCCTGGGGAGGGAAGCTGCAGCTACTCTCTCTCTCCTTAAACTCGAAGAATCCCACTGCGTCCAGGTCATGAAGCCCCGGGCTGAAGTACAGGTTCTTCGGACTGGCTGGACGAGGGAGCGTTTCAGAGCCGTTATCAGTGGGACTGGCTATACACGATACCCGCTGCTTGACGGCATGAAGGAGGAAGTGACCGGGTACATCGACGCGAGGGAGTATCTTGTATCCTCTCCAGGTGAAGCACTCAGCGTACATAGTTTGCCCTCCTTTCCAGAGAACGCTTCTCTCGAGAGCGTTCTCAAGGGTCTGAGGGCCTCTTCTGAGGAGACTGGAGCTGTATTCGATGAGTATGGTGACTGGGTTGGGATGATAACTACTCAGGACATAGTGAGTTACGTTCTGAGCAGTCCGATCTCCAGACCGGGTGTCCTGCCGGAAGGAGTAGTAGTCTTCGAGGGCGGGGTCAGTGTTCCTGCCTCGATGAAGCTTGAGGCTTTATCGGTTCTTCTCGATAAAGAGGTTACCGCCAGATGGGCGGAAACAGTGGGAGGGCTGCTTGAAGAAGTCTCCGGCTGCATTCCCGAGAAGGAAGAGGTGATATCCGCCTTTGGCCTTCAATTCAAGGTCGATAGCCGGGAGGGGCAGCGGCTCGAGCGGATAGAGGTTACCAGCGGAGAGGAGAAGCAGTGATCCAGTTGATCCTCCTGTCGGTCGCGCTGCTGCTCGCCGCTTTCTGCAGTGGAACGGAAACAGCCTTTATAACTGCCAGCCGCATCAGGGCTTACAGCAGGCTGAGGGAGGGACGCAAACATGCGAAACTCACTCTTGGATTTATCGAGCACCCCAGAAAATTTCTCACTACGGCTCTGGTCGGTACGAACATCGGCGTGGTCCTGGCTTCGGGAGTGACAGCCCGTTTTGCGCTTGGAACAGGTATTCCATGGCTCGAACCTGTCCTGGTGACGCTCCTTTCATTCTTCATACTTGTTTTTACGGAAATGCTCCCGAAGTATCTGCTTCTCCTTGCTCGCGAACGGATGGTTCACAGACTCGCAGTTCCCCTCTTTGTCCTCAGGATACTTCTTTACCCGATCATCATCCTCTCACAGCTCCTGTCAACACTGATAACCGGCAGGAGAAAGGATCCCAGACTCTTCGAGAACAAGGCTGAGATACTGGGTCTCCTGAGTGGCTCATCCGGTGAGGCGGGAAGACTGGCAGGTCGCGCACTCAGCCTCGACTCCCAGTCTGCAGCGGACATAATGAGGGATCTCTCCGATGTGACGCACATCCGGACAGGCGCTTCGAAGATGAGGGTTCTTCTTAGATCCCTCGATTCTGACCTGCCCTTTCTTCTTGTGCGGGAAAGAGCGGGCAATGGTGTCAGAGGTTACGTCGACACATCTACCATCGCCGGTTCCGAAGGCGATCTGGAGGGTGAGTCCATCAAGGGTTTTCCCTATTTTGATGAAAGCTCTGACCTTATGTCCATAATATCCGGCCTCAGCGCCGTTTCCTCCCCGGCCGGGATTGTCATCGGTGCGGACGGTCAGCCCTCCGGCATTGTCCTCCTCGACGATATTGTTGACCTTCTCCTCGGCAAGGGCGGCTCCCCGGATCACGAGAGAACCGCAGAGCTGCCGATGCTCACCTGGGACGGTGACAGGGCGGAGGTAGTATGATGAGTGCAGGAGAGTCACTGAGGAGGGTGGAGGACTTCGGGTGGCTCGGACCCGGTGCATGCCCCATCGCGAATATCCCTTCCATAAGTGAGATGAAGATGCCTGGCGAGGTTCTGGCGGTTCTGGTCTCAGACGACATCGAGCCATCGGTGGCTGCCTCGGAGGTCAGGCGACTCTGTGGTGAACTGATCCCCTTCGTAGCTCTTGCCGCCCCCTCGTCGGCGGAGGACTGGATACGGACTGGTGCCGCGTCTTTCCTGCCTCCGGGGACGGACCCTCAAGCTGTATTGGCCGTTCTCTCGGGAGTTGGCTCTCTCGCAGGCAGGGCGGCTTCGCTGAATCCCCTGACTGGACTGCCGGGCAACCAAGTCATCGCTGAAGTACTTCGGCATAAGGTGCTTCAAGGAGCCGAAC
>Ga0190293_1000173_pt1 | contig 22772 bp, 19 predicted proteins | sample 48693001_MG_FD_161671 | JGI IMG/M metagenome (GOLD analysis project Ga0190293, IMG submission 161671) | Hydrothermal vent microbial mat bacterial communities from Southern Trench, Guaymas Basin, Mexico - 4869-30-0-1_MG | ecosystem: Environmental > Aquatic > Marine > Hydrothermal vents >...
CGGGGGAGATGGGCCGAGGAACGAGGGTCAGAGGGGGAAACTCAAGTCGTTCGACTTGCCTCAAGCGCCTGCCTCAGGAGGAGACGCACAAGCCAAGTCAAACCTCCTGGTCTCCCCCTCCGACCTCGCAAGCTCGGCCACCTCCCGCGTCCAAAGAGTCGAGGGAGGAGAAGCAGAGGCCTCTATCTCCCTGTCCACTCCGGGTCCCTGCGCTCCAGGAATGCCGCCACACCTTCGTTGGCGTCATCGGTGAACGACACTGCTGTGAGACCGATATGCAGCGTATCGAGAGCAGTATCCGGGTCCATCGAAGCCGTGGAATAGAAGGCTCGCTTGCCCAGGGCCATGGCCCCGGACGGTGCATGCTTGAGCTTGGCGACGATCGCATCCACTGCACCATCGAGCTCGGACGCCGGAACCGACATCGTTGCTATGCCGAGTTCAGCGGCGCGCTCTCCCGTGATCACGGCGCCGGTCATCATCATCCACATGAGCGTCTTGCGGGGAACGAGCGGAAACAGCACAGCGGAGATCATCATCGGCCAGAGGCCAAGGCCGATCTCCGGGGTGCCCATCTTGGCCTCATTCACGCAGATGGTGATGTCACAAGCGGCTGCAACACCGAACCCACCTCCGAGTGCTGCGCCGTTCACACGTCCGACCACGGGCTTGGGGAGCGACGTCATGGCTCGGAACAGGTCAGCAAGTTCCCCCCTCGCTGTATGTCCAGGGAGCGGTGAGTCCACGAATCCGGAGGCGAGATCGCCTCCAGCGGAGAATGCGCGATCGCCGGCACCGGTAATCACGACAACCCGCACATCTTCGTCGTCGCCAGAGCGCAGGACCGCATCTTTGAGCTGACCCATGGCATCGTTCGACAAGGGATTACGTCGCGCAGGGTCGTTGATCGTGATAGTCGCTACGCCATCATCCACGAGATAGTCGATCACAGAACTCTCCACACGTCGTCGACCAGAAACACTAGCAAATTCGGTGTTTCGGTGGTCACCGAAGCAACCGGCTTCGCTACAGTGACGGTATGCAGTGGATTCTGCTCGTACTCGTCATCGCAATAGCTCTTGGTGCACTCAGAGGGGGCAGCCTCAGGAACCTCTCCGGCATAAGGGTGAAGCTCTGGTGGCTGCTCCCTGTCGGATTCGTGCTCCTTGCCATTGCTAGCTTCATCCCCGCTGATCAGCATGAACTCGCCGTTGCCCTGATCCTGATCTCCTACCTACCCCTCCTGGCTTTCGTACTCCTCAACAGGAAGCTCAGCGGCATTTGGATCGCAGGCATCGGCATCCTGATGAATTTCACGGTCATCGTGGCGAACGAAGGTATGCCCGTGCTTGCTGAGGCAGCCCAGATCGCCAGCGGAACGGCAGGGAACCTCGTGCTCGGGGCGAAACACGTCCTGCTCACAGCAGAGACCTCGTTTCCGTTCCTCGCCGACGTGATCCCGCTGCCCGGAGCGGTCCTCTCACTTGGGGATGTGTTCCTCGCCATCGGTACAGGCGTTTTCCTCGAGCATCAGATGCGCCAACCACTCGTCCTGTTCGCCCACGGGGTACCCGGTGTCCCTGGCTCAGCTTCCGAACACGAACGCTGAGCATCGCCGGATGGCCCGCCCTTCACGATCGAGGATCCCTGCATGATGAAACGACCAGAGCGACCGCCGCAGGCCCATCTCTCGACTGGCGAACGGCCCGCGACCGACGCCATCGTCGTGTCACCGCACTACCTTGCATCCGCTGCTGGCATCGAGATCATCGGTGCAGGGGGTAACGCCGTTGATGCGGCCATAGCTGTCGATGCCGTATTGGGAGTTGTCGCTCCCGACACATGCGGTCCAGGCGGAGACCTGTTCGCTCTCATCCACCAACCAGGAGTCGAAGAGCCAACAGCTCTCAACGCATCTGGTATGGCAGGGTCGGGGATCACGGCCGAGGAAATGCGGGACCTCGGTCTCGGTGCGATCCCATACCGCAGCCCATGGTCGATCACCGTACCCGGGTGCGTGGACGGATGGGAGGCGCTCGTCGAGCGGTACGCCAACCTGCCGCTCGCCGACCTCCTTTCGCCTGCCATCACCCTCGCCCGGGAGGGGTTTCCCGTATCACTCGAGCTGGCAGCTTCGCTCACATCACTCACCACGATGATCAGTTCCCAACCGTCAGCAGGTTCGCTCTACCCCAACGGACAGCCGGCTGAATTCGGCACGATCATCACCAGGCAAGACCTCGCAGACACACTCGAGGCGATCGCCACGTCGGGGAGAGACTCCTTCTACATGGGTGCTCCCGGTGCTGGCATCACCGAAGCGACGGGCGGTGCAGTCACGCCAGACGACCTCGCCGTGACCCAGTGCGGCTGGGTCGACCCCGCATCACTGGACATCTTCGGCCGGACCGGATGGACCATTGGGACGAACACCCAGGGGTACATAACCCTCGCAACATTGTGGATCTTCGAACACCTCGACCCGCCCACAGACCCAAACGACCCGCTGTTCCATCACCTCTTGATCGAGGCATACCGGTCTGTGGCGTGGGAACGATCGATGTATGTGACCGACCCACGCACGGCGCCGCTTTCATCAACTGAACTGCTTGACACGGATCGCCTGGCACGACGCGCATCTACGATCGACCGAACGAGGGCAGGACGGTGGCCGATGCCAGACCGCGCTCCAGGAGGCACCGCATATATGACCGTCAAGGACGGCAACGGGATGGGAGTTTCGTTCATCCAGTCCAACTTCGCTGGTATCGGCTCAGGGCTCTCCGCTGGTGCGACGGGCGTGTTCCTCCACAACCGCGGAGCAGGCTTCAACCTCATCCCTGGGCACCCAAACGAGTACCAGCCAGGAAGGCGTCCGATGCACACGCTGTCTCCAACGTTGTGGACCAGTGGAGGGTCGCTCGACCTCCTCCTCGGAACCCGTGGCGGAGACCAACAGCCACAGTTCCTGGCGCAGTACGCAGCACATCACTTCCACGCAGGCGAATGCACCGACGACTCACAGATGGCTCCACGGTGGAGCATGGAACAACCGGAACCGGGGACCGACAGTGCATTGCGTATCGAACCTCGGTTCAGTCCGACAACACGATCGACACTCGAAGCACTTGGACACACCGTCACCGACGCAGACAGTTGGGAGCCAGGGTGGGGACCGATCTCAGCCATCGACGTCGGCGGCGAGATGAAGGGATCAGCCGACCCAAGGATCTCAACCTCAGCAGCACTGTGGGCGTAGAGCGCTTTCCGCTCTCCGCTGTCCGCTATCCGCCAGAACTGGGAGCTGTACTTGGTTCTTTTCGCGGAAGGCGGAAGGCGGACAGCGCCGTCTCAATTTTCCGAGAAGAACCCTGGCACGGGGGGCGGGGTAGCCGCGCGTTCCTTCTTGCGATGCTTCGAGTAGAGGCCGAACCCTATCGCGATCACAGCCACCCCAAGGATGCCGACGGCTATGGCAACACCGAACGCCCAATCGGTCGTCGGTGTCTCTCTTCCCGTGAGGTCCGAGCGCAGAGCCACCCGCCACTCTCCCTCGATCTGGCTCCAGGCGGCCCCATCTGTTTCGAGAAGCACACCGGTTCCGTGTTCGGCGACAGCGAAGTCAACAAAATCGCCGATGGCGCGGAAGTTGTTCTCCGGAATCCAATCCTGGACCGCTTCCTGGGATGTCTCCGTCCAATCGATCACAGCGTCGGTATCGAAGAAATTGTCGATCATCACCTCGGCGTGATACAACTCGAGACGTTCAAGTATCCGTGCCCGATACCACTGGGCGATGACGGACGCAATAGGTTCGGGGAAGGCCTCGTTCCCGTTGTTCTGCCACAGCGCCTGGTGTGCCAACGCATAGGCGACCGCTGGGCCCACGAATCCCGGTCGTTGCGTCTCGACGATCACGAAACGCTGTTCGAGATCCTGATGCGCATGGAATCCGACCGATCCCGATGCGAATTGGTCGCCTACGTACACCTCATTGTCTCCAACAAGGCACACTACAGATTCGAAGGAACCGATGTCGTCAGCGAGCCAACCGCTCGAGAGCTCGACCTCACGACCGAATCTCTCTCCCATTGCATCGGGGATACCTGTCACGTATACAGTGACGTCTCCTTCGCTCACGAGCGTCCATTCGACCTGCGGGAACCGCTCCGGGCACGTCACAGGCGACGCTGCATCTACTGGGCTCGCAAGAAAGCCGCTGGCAACGAAGGCCACAAGAGCGGAGACGACGAGCTTTCCGATTGCCTTCATACTCGAACGGTACCGGGGAATCCAGAACATGGCACATGGCTGGCACCACTGTCTGGCTCTCCGGGCTTGCTGTATTCAAGCTGTGGATATATCCTGTCCACAGCAGAGACATCCATCCACGCTGGCGGTGTCGACAAGCACACATATGTGCCCTGAACGAATCGTGTCTGCATGAAGAACTCCACAACACAATCGCGGCGACGTGTGAGACCCCGTGTCCCCGTGGCATATGCAAGCCTGCTGATCATCGCGCTGATAGCCGTGGTCGGCTTCGCTGCGTTCTCCCCTTCCAGCGACTCGACCGATCCAGCGTCCACGACCACACATGCCGAAGCCATCAGCGAAGCTGCACCGATGTCTGCTCGGGTCGCCTCAGCCGTCCTCGCAATCCGAATCGCAGACGCGGACGCGAGGACAGCCACGACGCAGACCGAAGGTTCGGACACCATTGGAACCACAGCCGACGACGCGTCTGATCCAAACGACGACGCTCCACAGGTCGATGCCGCGCCACCGGAGGACGTAACCGTCACCGTTGACGAGACCACGACGACATCTCGCGCACCTGCCGATACCACTCCCCCATCCTTCAAGATCACGTCTCCCCAGGATGGAGCGTCGGTCGATTCCTCGATCGTGGAGTTCAAGGGGACCGTGGAGAAGGGCGCCAGTGTCCGCTCGGGACCATTCGAAGCAAAGGTCGACGATGACGGCACCTGGTCGATCTCACTAGCCGTAGTCGCTGGGGCAAATGGGGCATCGCTCAGCGCAACAGATGCTGCGGGCAACACATCGTCGCTGAGGGTCGTGGTCCATTATTCACCACCGGCCACAACGACCACGAAGGCGTCCACACCAACAACGACAAAGGCACCATCCTCCACGGCTACGACAGCCGCCACAACGACCACAAAGGCATCATCGACCTCTACATCCTCAAAGTGGTCACCGAACTGGCCCGCCGACGCCGGAGGCATCCGCGACGTCGAGGCATGGAGATCGGTCGTGGCAAGGTACTGGGCCGCTGACAGGGTGGATTGTGTCCTCGGCATCATCCAACGCGAGTCCAAGGGCGATCCGACGGCCTATAACTCGTCATATGGAGCATCAGGGCTCATGCAGCACCTGATCAAGTACTGGCCTGGGCGTGCCGCAAGCGCAGGTTTCAAGGACTCAAGTGGCCTCGTCGCCTCCCCCTTCAACGGTGAAGCGAATATCGCTGCTGGAGCCGCAATCGCGGGCTCAGGAAGCAACTGGTACGCACCATGGAGCCGTCTCCCCACCTACGGGTCGTGCTCGGGCTAGCTACTGAGGTACAATCAACACATGAACCAGACCCTAAAGAACCTCATCCGCATCGGCGGCGCACTGGTAGGGCTCGGGGCTGCGATCTGGGCGATGAGCGACAGGCTCCTACCCTCCCCCGAAGTCCACGATGAACCACCCCCGCTGTTCCGGGTCCCGCAACAGCCCGACGATCTCACCGAGATCAAGGGCATCGGCCCCGTCAAGGCTGGTCAATTGAACGATGCTGGCATCGACACGTTCGCCGAACTCGCTGGGATGGAGACCGATGAGTTGGCCACCGTTGCAGATACGTCAGTGACGACGGCAGCACGCTGGAGCGAAGACGCACGAGCACGCAGCTGACGTGCTCTACCTGACAGACCCCGAGAACCTCGGCGAGGCTCTCGACGACGAACCTGCGTATCGGGCCGACCAACTCAGGGAGTGGCTGTACTCCACTCCGGTCCTCACCGTCGATGAGATGACGAACCTCCCGCAAGCGTTGCGCGAAACGATACGAGATGATCTGTGGCCGTTCACCGTTGACGTTATGCAAACCGCAGACCGGGGCCGCACGATCAAGTGGTTGTTCCGCTGCACGGACGGTTCCCCCATCGAATCCGTGTTGATGGGGTATTCCAAGAGGACAACACTGTGCATCTCATCCCAGGTCGGATGTGCGATGGGGTGTACGTTCTGTGCCACAGGCCAATTCGGCTTCGACAGGCACCTCGACGCAGGAGAGATCGTCGCCCAGGTCGCCTATGCCAACGCGTACCTCGCCGCCCATCCTCTGCGGAACAGCCCTGGACGGGTGACCAATGTCGTCTTCATGGGGATGGGTGAGCCGTTGGCGAACTACGACAACACCATCGAATCGATCAGGAGGATGACCGACGTGATGGGCATGTCTGCCCGATCGATCACCGTGAGCACTGTCGGGTTCGTCCCTGGTATGCGCAAGCTCATCGATGAACCATGGCCCGTGTATCTCGCAGTCAGCCTCCACTCGACCATCCCATCTGAGAGGACCAAACTCGTCCCGATCAACGCCAGGTATCCGATATCAGATGTCATTGCAGCAGCCCGGGACTACTACGAAGCCAAAGGGCGACGCATCAGCCTCGAGTGGACCCTCATTGCGGGCGAGAACGACTCGGAACTCGAGGCGGAGGGTCTCGCCCGAATCGCACGCCAGATCAGCGCACATGTCAACGTGATCGCTCTCAACCCGACACCCCTGAGCACAGACAAGCCACCGGACAAAGACCATGTGGACCGCTTCATCGCAACGCTCGAACGCCACGGAGCGAACGTCACACTGCGAGACACGAGGGGCCAGGACATCGACGCTGCGTGTGGACAGCTTCGCCTTCGCGCGGAAACGACGTAGGAAGGAAAGAACGAAGGAACGAAGGAACGAAGGAACGTATTACGTACAACGTACAACGTACAACGTAGAACGAGGATGCGCGGATAGGGGCCAGAGTGCCCTCCGCTGTCCGCTCTCCGCCGTCCGCAAGAAACCCGCCACTACATCGGACAAGGCCTTCAAACACCAGGACTCACGAGCGGATCTTCTGACTGTGGACTGTCAACCGTGAACTGTGAACTGGCTGCCCGGCGCTCCCTATCCGCTGACTCTCTACGTACAACGAGGATGCGCGGATAGGGACAGAGCGCTCTCCGCCTTCCGCTCTCCGCCGTCCGCAAGAAGCCTGCCACTAAATCGGACAAGGCCTTCAAACACCAGGACTCACGAGCAGATCTTCTGACTGTGGACTGTCAACCGTGAACTGTGAACTGGCTGCCCCGCACCCCCTATCCGCTGATCCGCTACATCTTTCCTTCTTCTGGTACACCCGGCTCGGGCGACGCCTAGTCTCTCTCTACGACCAACCGGAGATATATGCGACTCGAACCAGGCGACACAGCACCCAGCTTCACAGGGACAGACCAAACGGGGTCTGGGAGGGATGCGACCGAGTTCCAGGATTCCAAACTCGTCCTCTACTTCTACCCGAAGGCGTTCACGCCGGGGTGCACAACGGAGAGTTGCGACTTCGCTGAGCGATACCAGACGTTCACAGACCGGGGGTACACGATCATCGGAGTGTCACCCGACTCACCGGAAAAGCTCGCTGAGTTCAAAGCGGAGTACGATCTCCCATTCGACCTCATATCTGATCCAGACCACGCCATCGCCACCGCCTACGGGGCGTGGGGAACCAAGAAGAACTACGGACGTGAGTACATGGGGATCATTCGATCTACGTTCCTCATCGCTGACGGTACGATCGAAGCCGCGTTCTACAACGTCAAAGCCACGGGCCATGCCGAGCGCATCGCAGGCGTCGTGACGCCATGACCCAGCGAGTTCGCACAGCTGTCTTCCCCGTCGCTGGACTGGGAACGAGATTCCTACCCGCCACGAAGTCGATCCCGAAAGAACTCCTCCCTGTCGTCGACCGGCCTCTGATCCAGTACGCCGTCGACGAAGCTCGCGCTGCGGGTATCGAGAACTTCGTCTTCGTCACCGGCAGAGGCAAGGGCGCCATCGAAGATCACTTCGATATCAGCTACGAACTCGAGGACATTCTCAAAGCCAGGGGAAAGACGCAGGATCTCGAAGAGTTGCGTACGTTGCGACCCGACCCAGGGCAGGTCGCATATGTGCGCCAGATGAAACCGCTCGGCCTCGGCCACGCTGTGTGGTGTGCGCGCCACATCGTTGGCAATGAGCCCTTCGCTGTTCTCCTCGCCGACGAACTCATCCTCACTGATCCGCTTGCGCTGACATCCATGATCGACGTACACGAACGGACCGGAGGGAACGTCGTACTCGTGGACGAGGTACCCGAAGCGTCAACGGGGCAGTACGGGATCATCGAACCTGGCCCACAAGCAGATTCAGCGATCGAGGTCGTCTCCATGGTCGAGAAGCCCGATCCATCGGTTGCACCTTCGAACCTGGCCATCGTCGGAAGGTACGTACTCACCGCACCCATCATGGAAATCCTCGAGACCACACGCGAAGGTGCGGGTGGAGAGATCCAGCTCACAGACGCGCTCCTGGCATCGATACCGTCACAACCATTCCACGCCGTACGACTCGACGGACAACGATACGATTGTGGATCCAAGACGGGGCTCATAGAAGCCACTCTCAGGCTCGCTCTCGAACGCGAGGATCTCCGAGCAGATGTCCAGGGGCTCATCAACTCCCTTGCGGACGGCTCATAGCCTGCACCAAGCACACCACCCAAACGAACGAGAGAACACCGTGACGAAACTCAATGAACTCCACAACGTCGGCCAGTCGATCTGGTACGACTTCATCAGGCGCGACATGCTCACGGGCCCGGGCCTCACCACCCTGGTCGACGAAGGCATCCGCGGCGTGACAAGCAATCCTTCGATATTCGAGAAAGCGATCGGTGGATCCGACCTCTACGACACCCAGCTCTCCACGCTGGAGATCACCGATGCCCAATCCGCGTTCGAGGCACTCGCCATCGCCGATATCAAGCATGCAGCGGACATCCTGATGAGCGTGTACATCGAGTCCAACGGCGATGATGGTTATGTCAGCCTCGAGGTGTCACCGGCACTCGCACACGACACCGCTGGCACGATTGCGGATGCGCGACGCCTCTGGGCACATGTCGACCGGCCGAACCTGATGGTCAAGGTTCCTGCAACACCAGCGGGCATCCCCGCAATAGAGGAGTTGACAGCCGAAGGGATCAACATCAATGCCACGCTGCTGTTCTCCCTCGCTGACTATGAGGATGTCGCCAACGCATACGTCCGTGGCTCTCTACGAGCTGTGGAACCACTTCACCTGGCATCAGTAGCGTCGTTCTTCGTCTCTCGTGTCGACAGTGCAACAGATGCAGCTCTCAAAGCCGTCGGCACACCCGGGGCACTCGCAGCCCGGGGCAAGGCTGCCATTGCGAACGCAAAGCTGGCCTACCGTCGCTACCAGGAGATCTTCGAAGGCGCCCCATTCGAGGAACAAGCATCAAGGCGCGTGAGGCCTCAGCGGGCACTGTGGGCATCGACATCAACCAAGGACCCGACGTACAGAGACGTCATGTACGTCGAGGACCTGATCGGCCCGAACACCGTCAATACCGCTCCACCCGAGACAATCGATGCGTTCCTCGACCACGGGGTGGTCAAGCCTGACTCCCTTCTGGTCGGTGTCGACGAAGCCCACACATTCATCGCTTCCCTGCCAGAGCTCGGAGTCGACTTCGATGGGATTACAGCGCAACTCCAGATCGACGGCGTCGCATCCTTTTCCGCCGCGTACGACAGTCTGCTTGCCACGATCGCAAAGAAGCTGGGTTGAACCATGTCGATCTCATGGCATTCTTCACCAGAGATCCAGGCCATCACCGACGAGGGTGAGCGGTGGACCCGAGAGAGGCTGATCAACCGCTTGTGGGATCGCGATCCCACCGTATGGAGCGCCGAACCCGTGCCTGAGATAGAGGATCGGCTCGGGTGGCTCACCCTTCCATCCACATCACGGGATCTCGTTCCGCTGATCGATGAACTCCACGACGCAGCTGTCGCGGCAGGCATCACACACATCGTGCTTCTCGGCATGGGAGGGTCATCTCTGGCGCCCGAAGTATTTGCGGCATCCCTACCGCACGCAGCCGATGACCCGACCCTCGTGGTGCTCGACTCCACACACCCAGACGCCGTGGCAGCCGTCCAGGACACCACAGACCCGCTAACAACGTGGTATGTCGTCGCGTCAAAGTCAGGGACCACCCTCGAGACGATGTCGTTCTTCCACTGGTTCTGGTCGGTTGCCGACGAGGCGCTCGATGCCCCTGGCGACCACTTCATCGCGATCACCGATCCGGGCACACCGCTCGACGCTATTGCAACGCAACGTTCGTTTCGCTCCACCATCTCGGCGGACCCGACCGTTGGCGGCAGGTATTCCGCGCTGACAGCCTTCGGCCTGGTTCCTGTTGGCCTCGCCGGGGCTGATCTCACTGCGCTCCTCGACGCAGCGGCCGAGGCAGCTGCTGTGTGCAGTCCCGACATCCCTCTCGACGAGAACCCAGCCTTCGTGCTCGGTTCTCTGCTGGGAACGGAAGCTCTCGCTGGCAAGGACAAGGCACAGATCGTGGCCACCGAACCGGTACGGACGATCCCCATATGGACAGAGCAACTCATCGCAGAATCCACAGGCAAGGAAGGAAAGGGAATCGTGCCTGTCGACGGAGGCCCATACCCGTCACACGCCACAGATGGCGTGGTCGTAGGGGTTGGCGGCGAACCCATCACGGGCACTGACTTCATGATCACGGTCACCGAACCCACGGACATAGCAGGGGCCATGTTCATCCTGGAACTCGCAACCGCAATCGCAGGAGAGATCCTTGGAATCCACCCCTTCAACCAACCTGATGTCCAGATAGCCAAGAAACTTGCAGCATCGGCAATGGCAGGAGAACTCGAGAAGCCAGAGACCCCACCGATACCGGCATCATCGGGTGAGCTCGTCCCTTCACTCAACGCATTGTTCTCGCATTCGGATCCTTCGTATGTGTCGATCCAAGCGTACATTGCCCCAACGCTCTCGGCAGAGCGATCGATCGATTCGATCCGGTCGGTCATCGATAGCACCATTGGCGTGTACACGACCGCTGGGTACGGACCACGATTCCTCCACTCGACGGGACAGGTCCACAAGGGAGGACCCCCAGGTGGCCTGTTCCTACAGATCGTTGACACACCCGGCCACGTACTCCAGGTCCCAGAGTCTGGATTCACGTTCAACGAGTTGATCGCAGCACAGGCAGAAGGGGATCTTGCAGCCCTTGAAACGAATGGACGCAGGGTGCTGTCTGTCGATCTCGGCGAGGACACCACAACAGGCTTCGACTCTCTTCTGACAGCCCTTACCGACGCCATCTCATGAGCCTCACAGTGACGTTCGTCATCTTCGGGGCAACAGGCAGCCTTGCAAGAACGAAGTTGCTGCCATCCCTTGCCAGGGCGGTTATCGATTCCGGGGTTTCGGATCACTGTGTTGTCGGCGTAGGAACAACACACCGCTCGAATCAGGATTTTGGGCAGATCGTTCGGAGGAGCCTCGAGAACGCAGGCCTCGATTCCACATGCGTCGAGCGGTTCCTCGACGGCACGATCGCCTATCACGCGGTTGGTGACCCCGGCTCATTCGCCACTCTCGGTGACCTTGTGCGATCGATCGAATCAAAGACAGATTTGAGCGGAAACCGCGTTCTCTACCTCGCAGTCCCTCCATCCAAACTCGATGTCACCGTTGGGGGCATCGCAGAGAGCGGACTCGACGAAGGGACCGGATGGACAAGACTGGTCGTCGAGAAACCATTCGGTATCGACCTCGCAACGGCAACGGCGTCGAACCGCACAATTCACGGCGTGTTCAGCGAGGATGATGTCTATCGGATCGACCACTACCTTGGCAAGGAGACCGTCAGGAACCTGCTCGTGTTCAGGTTTGCCAATGCCTTGTTCGAACACACGTGGAACCGCGGGCAGATCGAATCGATCGAGATAACCGTGGCGGAGTCAGCAGGGGCCAAGGGTCGGGCTGCGTACTATGACGAGTCAGGCGCGGTGCGTGACATGCTCCAGAACCACCTGACGCAACTTCTGACACTCGTCGCTATGGAGCCACCCGTTGCAATGACGGCAGATGCCATACGAACTGAGAAGGTCAAGGTACTTCAGTCCCTCCGACCGATCGACCCGAACGACGTTGTGGTCGGCCAGTACGGCAGTGGCACGGTCAACGATGCGTCGATCGATGCGTATCTTGAGGAGCCAGGTGTCGCCGACTCGTCGACAACGCCCACGTTCGTTGCGGTCCGCCTGTTCGTCGACAACTGGCGATGGCAAGGTGTGCCGTTCTATCTCAGAACAGGGAAGATGATGTCGGCGCGTACGACACAGATCATCGTTCGTTATTCAAGGCCGCCCGTATGCCTCGTGCATGCTCCCGACGCTTGTCCAGGCCACCAGAACATCCTGATGCTCCGGCTCCAACCAGACGAGCGATTCGAACTGCTCATCGACGTCAAGGAGCCAGGCGACACCTTGGAGGTTCGCCAGATTCCTCTCACTGTCCGATACGACGACATCCTCTCCGAGGCACCCGATGCGTACCAGACGCTGCTCACCGATGTGATAATGGGCGACCAGACACTCTTCGTGCGATCCGACGAGGTTGAGGCATCGTGGCAGATGTACGAGCCGATCCTCGGCAGGAAGGACCCTGCCATATACGATCCCGGCACCGACGGACCCCGGATCGCCGATGAACTGGTGACCACCTTCCCTGCGGCGTGGACATCCCTGGCAGGCCCCCAGCCCGAATCACCCAACTGACGTCCCGAGGAACAAACCGAAGGCTGCAGCTGCAATGCCGAGGACCGCAGGCACAACGGCGATGATCGTTCGCAGAATCCCGCTTTCCGCCGTGTCGATGTCGACCATCCACGTCGAGAACGTTGTATATCCCCCAAGCGCACCTGTTGTGAGTGGGAGGAGATCCACAGGAAGCGTGCCGACCCTGTCGAGGCCGACTGCGAATCCGAGGGCGAGCGCACCGAGGATGTTCACCAGCGTGATCGGGATCGGAAACCCGGAACGATGGTCTGGGAGGATGACCGTGACCAACCACCGCGTCAACGCGCCGGCAGCGCCTCCGAGAGCTATGAGAACCCAGATCATCGCTGATCCGCCAGTCGTCGTCCGACGATCGCAGCAAAAAGGCCAACACCGATCGACACCACCGCGTACCCAAAGCCAACGAACCAATCTCCGTCCTCGAACAGTTCCACAACCTCGAAGCTGAACGCGGCGAACGTCGTAAAGGAGCCAAGGACTCCCGCAGCGATGAACCCCACCATCAACGTCGACCATCGGTTCGAGTGTCGAATATGGGACGCATACCACCCAAGCACCAGCGCGCCAACAACGTTGACGAACAGAACGGCCCACAACGTGGAAAAGCCGTTGTCCACAGCCACCTGTGCGATTACTGCTCGTCCGAGTGTCCCCAGCCCGCCGCCGGCCGCCACGGCAGCACCGATCTTCACCTGGTCCTTCATCGGGGCGTCACGCGTCGCACTCAGATTCGATGGGTTGATCCGAGACCTCGCCGCCCTGGCCAGAGATGACCTGTTCGACCTTGGAACGGACACGCCCGAGGTCGAGCACGGGCTTCCCGAGGCCATCCCTCTCCGGTTTCCAGTACCCATGGACGAAACCGATGGTCTCTATGTCATCGAAATCGAGCTTCGCTGCGGCGGTGAGGAGATCTGGTGCTAGCGAGAGGGGGAAGTTCGTCACGACCGAGCCCTCCACGGCTTCAACGATCGAGGAGAAGCTTCGTAGCAGGGTGAGAGGTTGAGCCTTTGCAGCAACCGCGCGCACCATGCACCGTTGTCTCTGCATCCGTACATAGTCACTCGAGTTCTTCCTTGCCCTGGCGTAAGCGAGCGCCTCTGGCCCGCTCAGGTGGTTCCAACCAACATCAACGTCGACGGTAGCCCACGGGTCGCCCTCACGAGGCGGGGACACCTCAGCCTTCAGCGGTTGTTGGACATAGACGTCGACCCCATCAATCGCATCGACGAGATCAACGAAGGCTGCCATGTCCGCTAGCGCGTAGTAGTCGATGGGGATGCCCATCACGTACGAGAGTGTGTCCCTCAACGCAGCCATGCCAGGATCCACCTCGTTCGGGTACCACCCCGTCCACTTCCTTGTGAACGGATACAGCGCGTTGAGTTGCTCGGGGAAGCACTTGCAATTGGCCGCCAGTTGGCCGCCTTCTTCACTTGTGATCCTCGCATTCACACTCTTCTGCAGATCCACGAATGCATCCTCGAACCGTCGTGGAAGGGGTGTGTGGCCGAGGTTCCTGGGGAACCCGAACAGCGCAGCCCTCCCCGTCGCGACATCGAGCGTCGCGACCATCATCGTGTCCGTACGCATGCCGCCACGCCCAGGGCCGCCATCTCCTCCAGCGAGCAGGATCGTGATCCTGTCTGTCCCAACCCGCTCATCGAACGGGAGGAACGGAACTTGTGCGCCAGCGTTCGGTTGTTCTCCGACGATCTTGAACCAGGAGGCGACCGCGTCAGGGTCGCCGATGCCTTCCCGAAATATGAGGTTGCGCCGAGAACGTTCGCTCTCCGGATCCACGTTGAAGTAGAGGATCGGTTCTTTCTCGTACAGCTCAGGTGCAACTGAGTCCGCGAGGGAAGGATCGGGCACGATGTCTGCATCCGTTCCGATCGGGATGATCGCCTCCGCCGGTACCACCTCGCCTTCGAGAACGAACACCGTGTCAACGAGAATGAGAGCATCAACGGTCAGCTTGCCGATACCGGCAGCCGGGACAAGCACCACGATTCCCACGAGTACCCATCCAACAACAGCAGCCAACCGATTGGGCCTTTGTTCGGTGCTGTACCCCGCAAGGAGGTACGCATCGATTGCCGCCGCGAGTCTCCATATCGCCGCAAGGATGTCGACGACCAGGAGTCCCCACATCGCCTGTGGCGTGATGGCTATGCCGACGATTGAGGACAGGCTCGTTTGCGACGCCCCAGCGACCGCCAACACCGCAAGGAGGGCAGGGGACAGCCAGATCGCGGCGCGCCTGTACCGGCCGAGATACAGCTGCCCCAGTCCCGGCATGAGCACCGAGAGTGCAACAGCGACCCAGCGATACCTCTTTGGGTCTCCGCTGCGGCGGTTTGGTTCGGTCATACCAGAACGGTACCGCGTGGGAGATAACAGGAGTCGTACAACGTACAACGTACAACGTAATCCGTCGATCGTCGCGTGTACGGAATACGGAATACGGAATACGGAGTACGATCATCGGTAGCTACCTCATTTCGAAGAGCGGAAGGCGCCACAGCCGCTACTCTTCCCTCATGCCCTATCCCGCTCTGCGTAACGTCGCGCTCATCGCACATGTCGATCACGGAAAAACAACCCTCGTCGATGCCATGCTTCACGCTGCCGGCGTGTTCGCCGATCACGAACGGCCTGTCGAACGGGTGATGGACTCCAACGACCAGGAGCGAGAGCGAGGGATCACGATCCTCGCGAAAGCTGCGTCGATAGATTGGAAGGGCACGAAGATCAACCTCGTTGACACACCAGGTCACGCGGACTTTGGAGGTGAGGTCGAACGAGCGTTGATGCTCGTGGATGGTGTGCTTCTGCTGGTCGACGCAGCAGAGGGGCCGATGCCTCAAACCCGGTACGTGCTGTCGAAGGCGCTCGAGCAGCATCTCCCTGTAGTTGTCGTCGTGAACAAGGTCGACAGATCCGACGCCCGAACCTCTGAGGTAGTGGACGAGATCTACGAGCTGTTCTTCGACCTTGATGCTGAGGACCACCACATCGACTTTCCCATCCTCTCAGCAATCGCACGAGAAGGCATCGCCGTGGAGGGGATAGGGGTACCGGACGCCTCGAGCACACTCGCTCCTGTCCTCGATGCGATCGTCGAAACGATCCCTGCTCCCGCGGGAGACCCGAGTGCCCCGCTCCAGGCGCTCGTCACCAATCTCGATGCCTCTGACTATCTCGGACGTCTCGCCATGGGACGGGTCGTGAACGGAACGTTGAAGGCTGGCGAGAAGGTCACCTTGATCCAGGGAGATGACAAGCCTCTGATCACCCGCAAGATCGGCGGTCTCATGGGCTTCTCGAATCTGGGCAGGGACGATGTCGAAGAGCGACAGGCCGGAGACCTCTTCGTTGTCGCCGGATTCCCTGAGGTCGGCATCGGTGACACGTTCTCAGACACAGACGTTGTCGAACCTCTGACACGGCTCAAGGTGGATGAGCCGGTTCTGAAGATGACATTCGGGGTCAATACATCCCCGCTCGCAGGGACCGAAGGCAAGTTCGTCACCTCCAGGCAGATCAGAGAGCGACTCGAGAAGGAAGTGCTCGGCAACGTCTCGATCCGCATCGGCGATACGTCAAGCCCTGAAATCATCGAGGTCGCAGGCCGCGGAGAATTGCAACTGAGCGTCCTCATCGAGTCGATGCGGCGCGAAGGCTTCGAGCTTCAGGTGTCGAGGCCGGAAGTGATCGTTAAAGAGATCAATGGCGTCAAGCACGAACCGGTTGAGAAAGTCACCGTCGACGTTCCAGACGAGTACGTCGGCGCGGTCACCCAGGTTGTAGCCCCGAGAAAGGGCAGGATCGCTGAGCTTCACCCTGGCGAGACGGGACGCACGATCATCACGTTCACCGCACCTTCACGCGGGCTCCTCGGCCTGCGGTCACTTCTCCTGACGATAACCAGGGGGACCTCCATGATCCATCAGCGCAACGACGGCTGGATCCCGTGGGTGGGGGAACTGCCCCATCGCCAGGGCGGCGCCATGGTGGCCGACCGTAAGGGCCAGTCGACCGGATTCGCACTTGACAATCTCCAGAAACGTGGCGAGCTGTTCATGGGCCCCGGCGTGGCCGTGTACGAAGGCATGATCATCGGGGAGGCGTCACGACCCGAGACGATGACGGTGAACCCCACGAAGGGCAAACAGCTCACCAACATCCGGACACACTCAACGGACGAGGCCATCAAACTCAAGCCACCACGCGACCTCACGCTCGAGGTCGGCATCGAATGGATCGCTGACGACGAACTTGTCGAGATCACACCTCAGTCCATCAGGGCACGCAAGCGTCTTCTGACAGAGTCAGAGCGCAAGCGAGCAAAGAAGAAGTAAGAGGGGTTTTCCGTTCTCCGTTCTCCGTTTTCCGTTCTCCGTTTTCCGTACGGAAGACGGAGAACGGAGAACGGTAAACGTCCTAAAGAATTGCCAGGGCGCCTCTGGTTCGAGGTCCAGCCTTGCCATCCTGTGCGAGGTTGTGATCCTTCTGGAACTCGATAACCGCCGCTAGCGTCAACGGTCCGAAGATGCCGTCACTCGGGCCAACGTTGTATCCCTCCGCGTTGAGACGCTTCTGAAGGTCGACGACAACGGGACCGCGGGAGCCGATCACAAGTATCTCGATTCCAACGGCGGAGTTGTCCGTGTCGGACTCATCATTGTCGGAGTTGCCACCGGATGCGGGTGCGTCTGTGAGTGCAGCCATCGTGGCAGATCCAACAATGCCGTCAGCGACCAGTCCCTGATCGGCCTGGAATGCCTTCACCGCGGTGCGCGTCTTGGTTCCAAAGACTCCGTCGCTTGACCCTGGGCTGTACCCCTTGTCGGTCAGAAGCGTCTGAAGTGCTTCGACCTCCGGGCCTCGAGACCCAACAGACAACGACCCGACGACATCACTGTGAGTCTCGTCGGCTGCGTCCTCAGCAGTGTCGTCAGAAGAGCTCTCATCGGAGTCGTCCACTGCTGGCGCTGCCTGCAACGCTTTGAGCGTTGCAGGACCAACAAGACCGTCAACCCAGAGCTTCTCAGCCTTCTGGAACGCAAGCACTGCTGCGAGTGTCGATGGCCCAAAGACGCCATCGCTCGACCCAGCGTCGTAGCCCTTCTCCTTGAGCAGATCCTGGAGCTCGGTGACCGCGGAACCAGTTGAACCGACAGAGAGGGTGTCGCCTGACGCATCCTCGAATGAGAGGCCTGCGAGCGCTGTCTTGGTTGTACGTCCCACACGCCCGTCGGGAGTGATGCCGAACGCAGCCTGGAATGACTTCACAGCAGCCTCTGTCGCTGACCCGAAGTGACCATCTATGGTCCCGACGGAGTAGCCGAGGTCTCTGAGCGTCTCCTGGAGGACTCTCACGTCGTACCCGGAAACTCCGCGCTCAAGAACCCGCGCACCACCGACAAGCGGATCACGATCGCCAGAACCAACATCGTTGCCACCTGCGGCGACGAGCGCCCTGTACGGGTTCACAATGGTGAGTGACGGATCTCGTAGTTCGAAGTGCAGCTGCGGTGCCACGTACTCTGCGTTGCCACTGTCCCCGACCCATGCGATGTGCTGGCCGGCTTTGACTCTCGTACCAGGTGTGATCCCCTCAACGATGCCCCACCCCTCACCGTCATCGGTTCCCGGGGTGTCGTTGTTGAGGTGGATGTACCAACTCTCCCAGCCATCATCGTGGCGCAACACGAGCGAGCAGCACCGATCAGGGTTCATCGATTGGCTGCTCGTCCAGTTGACAAGCCGCACATAACCGTCAGCAACAGCAACGATCGGAACCATCTTTTCAGCCATGATGTCCTGGCCCTGGTGGTAGCCGTGCGAGCGACCTGCCCAGAAGGTGTCAGAGAAGTAGTGCGGGCCATCCACGGGAAAGGTGAGGTTGTACTCGACCGGTTCTCCGATGTCTACAGCGAGCGCTGCTCCGACAAGAACAGATGAGAGCAGTGCCATTACCAATAGGGGAACGAACAACAATCGACGGAAATTCATGGTTTACCTCCACGAGCTACCCAGTGCCCGCGTCGTTGAACAATGAAGGGTATCGAGAAATCAGTTTGAAGCAAGGACCTGTGGTGTTGGATCCGTTACCCAAATCCCGATCTCCTCGTCGACAGTGACGGCGGCTGCGACGATGATCTCGTCGAACCATTCCGAGACCGCCGCCTGGGATTTGTTCTGTTCGAGGTACGCACGCACGTCCTCTTCGGGGGCTGCGGTGCGTCCTACAACGAGGATGAGATGATAGCCAAATTCTGTCTGGACGGGGTCGGTCACCTCGTCAATCGGTGCTTCCAAGACGGCATCGCGGAACGGCTCGACGTACCCCGACGGGGGTTGACATCCGAGGTCACCGCCGTTGACGGCCGACCCTGTGTCGAGCGAGAACTCCGTCGCCAGAGCAGCGAAATCAGCCCCTTCGTCGAGTTGCGTCTTGATATCATCCGCTTCGTCCTGCGTCTCGACGAGGATGTGTGAAACACAGACCTGGGTCCAGTCGGCAGGGAACTCCTCGAGCTCAGCAGCGACCTCCTGGTCTGACACGGGTTCGATGTCGTCCGAGATCTCCACGGCGACCGCTTCTTGGACCACGATCGACCTCGCAACCTGCTCGATCCCCTCCTCAGTCGTGTTGACCGATTCGAGGAACTCATCGCGTGTCACATCGGGGCCCGCCTGAGTGACCAGCTCATCGGTCATCTCGTTGACCTGCTCGTCCGTCACCTCGATGCCGAACTGCTCAGACGCTTCTTGTTCCACAGCCTCCCATGTGATCATCGCCCCGAGGAACTGGGCGAACTCCGTCGTGGTCATCTCTTCTTCGTATACGAGCGCCTCGACGTCACCAACGGTGATCTCCGTCCCGTTCACCGTCGCAGCGACCTCGTCGCTACTTGAACATGCAGCGGCCACCAGGGAGAGGGCACCGACGAGGAATACGAGCTTTTTCATACGTGGCCTTTCTGAGTGGTTCGGAGGCTATTGACGACGGGCAGATATCGGCAGCATCCTGCCTGAGAAGACAATGAGAAGGGAGCAGAGCGTATTCCGGATTACGGATTCAGCGAAGAAGCTATCAGCCATCAGCCATCAGCTATCAGCGAAGAAGCCGTCAGCCAAGAAGCCATCAGCTATCAGCTATCAGCGAAGAAGCCATCAGCCACCCTGGCGGACGGCGGTTACCGGTCGGCTCGCTCTGTGCTCTCTCTCCGCTTTCCGCTTTCCGCTCTGTGTTCTCTCCTCTACTCTGTGCTCTGTATCCTGTGTTCTTCCAGGAAGCGAGATCTATGGACGAGCACGACAACAATCATCAGAGTGTTGACATCGACCTCGCCGCGCTGAGCGAAATCGAAGATAGGCTTCGATGGCTCTCTGTCCGGATGATCGATCATGCGAACAACCGTGGTGAGACCGAGATCAAGGTCGGAGGGCACCAGGCCTCATCAGCGTCCATGACAACGATCATGACCGCTCTCTGGTTTGCACACATCACGGGGAACGACAAGGTTGCGGTCAAGCCCCACGCTTCTCCCCTGTTCCACGCCATCAAGTATCTCACTGGCGAGCTCGACGAGTCATACCTCACCAAGCTCCGTTCGTTCGGGGGACTCCAGTCGTATCCCTCGAGAACGAAGGATCCGGATGTCTTCGACTTCTCGACGGGGTCCGTCGGTCTCGGTGCCGTGGCCCCGCTCTTCTCCGCCGCGACACGTCGGTACGTCGATGATCACTTCGACACCGAAGAACGCGCCCGGTTCATCGCCATTGCAGGCGACGCCGAACTCGACGAAGGCAACATCTGGGAGGCGATCTCGGACCCCGCCCTTCAGGGACTTGGGAACGTCATGTTGATCATTGACCTCAACCGCCAGAGCCTCGACCGCATCATCCCTGGGATCCAGGCGGAGAGGATCAAGCAGTTCTTCCACAATGCCGGGTGGCAGGTCGTTGAGGCGAAGTACGGTGCCAAGCTGCAGGCGGCATTCAAGCGACCCCACGGGAACGCGCTCAAGCAACACATCGACGAGATGACAAACGAGGAGTATCAAAGCCTGTTCTCATTCTCGGGTGCCAAGCTCAGGGAGAGGTTCCTGGACAACGCTCATCCCGAAGTTTCCCTGGCGATATCAGAGATCTCCGACAACGACCTTGCCTCGGTGATCCAGAACCTCGGTGGACACGATCTCGGCGTACTGATCGATGCGTACAGGCAATGTGATGAGGAACAGGACAAGCCCTCAGTTGTCTTTGCGTACACGATCAAGGGATATGGACTTCCCATCGTCGGTGACCCGCTCAACCACAGCGCCCTGCTGTCCCAGCCTCAGGTCGACGCGTTGCGCCACAGCACCGGCCTCGAGGAGCCCAACGAATGGGGCAGGCTGGCCGAGGACTCCCCTGCCGGGCAACAATGCCTGCGTGTCGGCGGCGAGGTGAACAATGTCCCTGTTCCACCACGACCCAGGCTCGCTGTGCCCGAAAGGTCGGGCGCGACCCACAAACAGAGTAGCTCCTCACAGGAGGCGTTCGGGCGTGTACTGGTGGCCTACGGCAGGGATCCGATCCTCGGTCCACGGATCGTTACTGCATCACCGGATGTGTCCGTGTCGACCAGCCTTGGAGGGTGGATCAATTCCCGGGGTGTCTATTCACCAGCCCAATCAACGAACTACCTCGACGAGGGGCGTCTGCTGCGGTGGGACCCGAAACCCGAAGGCCAGCACATCGAACTCGGGATCTCTGAGATGAACCTGTTCCTGCTTCTCGGCCAGCTGGGGCTGTCACACGACCACCACGGCGAGATGCTGATCCCGATCGGAACCGTATACGACCCGTTCGTCCTGCGTGGCCTCGATGCACTCATCTACTCGTTGTACAACGACTCCCGATTCATTGTTGCCGGAACACCCGCAGGGATCACCCTCGCACCTGAGGGGGGTGCCCACCAGTCGACTATCACACCATCCGTTGGGCTCGAACTCCCAGGCATCGTGCAGGTTGAACCAGCCTATGCCCTGTCTGTCGAGTGGCTGCTCGCTGACGGCATCGCTGGTCTGAGCGATAGAGAGAGCATGTACCTGAGGCTCAGTACGCGGCCGATCGAACAGGAACCGTTCGACGCTGCAGCCGAGCGCCTCGGTGAGCAAGCACTCAGGGATGCGGTGCTCGCTGGTGGCTACCGCATCAAAGAACCCGGCGCAGGAGCGCCGGTGATCCTCGCCGCCTCTGGACCCGTGCTGCCTGAGGTCCTCGCCGCAGCGGACCTCCTGACCGGCGAGGGCGTAGCGGCAACCGTCGTTGACATCACGAGCCTCGACAGGCTCTTCCGGGGATGGGTTGGCGAGCGATCTGATGCGGTTCGCCATGCCCGCTTGCTCGAAGGTGCCGGACATATCGAGAACCTCATCCTGCCATCTGAACGCAACGCACCGATCGTGACGATCCATGATGCATCGCCCCATGCAATGGCGTGGCTCGGGTCCGTCTTCGGCCAGCGCGTCCTCCCCATCGGCGTCTCCCGCTTCGGCGAATCCGGCACGATCGCAGAACTCTACGAAGCCTTCGGATTTCTCCCAGACCAGATCGCAACAGCAGCAATAGTGGCATTGGAGAGCTGACCGCTCTCCGCTGACCGCTCTCCGCTCTCCGCTGACCGCTCTCCGCTCTCCGCCATCCGCTCTGAAACGGAAAGCGAGGCGCTAGCCGAGCGTACGGTCAGCGAGCCTGCGAGCGCACGGAAAGCGAGGCGCTAGCCGAGC